>Ga0209646_1000770_pt1 | contig 11079 bp, 7 predicted proteins | sample AraplaL_Col_mTSA_FD_184259 | JGI IMG/M metagenome (GOLD analysis project Ga0209646, IMG submission 184259) | Arabidopsis root microbial communities from the University of North Carolina, USA - plate scrape CL_Col_mTSA (SPAdes) (version 2) | ecosystem: Host-associated > Plants > Roots >...
CGTAGCGATCTTTATGTATTGAATTCGCTTAACCGAATCGCGGCAACCTACGGGGTCGGCAATCAACAGGTTAACGGTATATACGCCATCCTGTGTGTATTGATGCACTGGTGATAACTGATTCGTGGTATTGCCATCGCCAAAATCCCAGGCGTATTGCAGGTTATCGCCGGTGGAGGCGTTGGCGAAATTAACGGGTTTACCGGGGCAGGAACTGGTGTCTGTTGTTGCAAACGCCGCTTTGGGGTTCGAAACAATTACGGCAGTATTGCCGCTTGCATTGTCAGTACAACCTTTACTATCGGTAATTCTTAATGAAACGTTATAAGCCCCCCCGTTATCATACAAATGGCTAAAAGGCGCTGCGGTCAGCGTTTCCTGTTTACCATCGCCATATATCCATACCCATTTTACAATAGGATGCGTACCATCGGTAGCAGACAGATCCTTAAATGTAGCCAGTTTTGAGATACAGATCTTTTGTTGAACCGCCTGAAAAGCGGCTGAAGGCCCATCTACCTGAATGTATTGTTGTTTTACAGTTGAATCAACACAACCGTTTACATCGGTATAAACAAGCGATACATTGTACAGGCCCGAACTGGTATATACGTGGGTAACATTGCCGGGCACAGCGCTCATGGCGCCATCGCCAAAATGCCATACCATACTGCTCACATACACGGGGTTGTAATTATTTATAGTAAAGGCTACTTCATCACCCTTACACAATTCTTTTTTATTGGCGTCAAAATCAGGATGCTCATCGGCAATGACCAGCACCTGCGACATACTGTCAAGGCATGCATCGTGCGTAACGATCAGCTGTACACGGTAAGTGCCTTTGGCGGCATACCGGTGAACAGGCGATTGACTGGTACTGGTAGCGCCATCGCCAAAATCCCAATGCCAGCTTTGTGCGGCTATTGATTTATCAGTAAAAGTTCGCTGGTATTTATCGGTACAATTCAATCCTGCTTTAAAGTTGGCAACCGGCGGATCGATTTGAACATAATCCGGTTTTACCATAGTATCGGAACAGCCCTTGTTCGTAACAATGAGGGTTACTTTAAAAAGTCCGGTATCATTAAACTGATAGGTTGGATTTTCCCTGGTGGAAACGCCGCCATCGCCAAATTTCCACAGCCATTGATCGCCGGCAGGTGTACTTTGGTTAACAAACGGAATGGCCTTGCTGCGGCATACTTCACGGGTAAGTGCGGTAAAGTCTGCTGCAGGCTTTGGTGCTGTTAACACGGCAGCAGGCATTACCATTGAATCGGTACAACCACCGGCAGTGGTGATCACCAGCTTTACCGTAAATGTTCCTTCGGTAGTATAGGTTTTTATTGGTGCAGCCTGGGTTGAGCTGGTGCCATCACCAAAATCCCAGCGGTAAGCAACTACATTGTCCTGTACATTAACATCAGCAGCAAAAGGCACAGTAAAAGGCAAACAACCTTTTTGCGGCATATCCCTGATCTGTACCTGTGGCCGTTTAACCTGGATCAATTCATTTTTTACCAGGGTATCGGTACAACCATTCGCTCCTGTAACGATCAGTTTAACGGTGTATGCACCAAACGCTTTGTACACGTGTTGCGGGTTGGCAGTAGTGCTGGTGCTGCCGTCGCCAAAATCCCATGAGCTGCCAACAGCGCCCACCGTAGTATTGGTAAATTGGATGGTTGCCGGTATACTGCACGAATACGTACGGTCGGTAGTGAAGGCGGCCACCGGTTTGGGCATTACCGTTATCAGCTTATTAATTGAGTCGGCACAGGTAGCAAACCGGTTCACCATTTTAATGGTGTAAGTACCGCCTGCGGCATAAATTTTTTGCGGACTGGCTGCTGTTGACGTGCTGCCATCGCCAAAATCCCATTGCACGGTAACAGGGGCCGGTGAGCTGGTGTTAATTGGAAAGAAGGGCTGCCCGGCGCATACACTGGCGGGTATCGTAAATTGCGTTTGCGTGTTCCCTAATACGATCAAATTCTTTTTACGCAGGGTGTCGCGACAACCGGATGTATTAACGGCACTGAGGGTAACCGTATAAGAGCCATTCGCCGTATAATTATGATGCGGGTCTCTGTCAGTGGAAGTTTGGCCATCCCCGAAATCCCAGATATAGTTGACCGTACCTGCTTCAACCGACTTGTTATTAAAAATTATTTCAAGCGGGGCATTACAGCTATTCACGGCCGGGGTAAAATCAAAATCGGCTATTACACCGGAAGCAATCTGAATATACTGCGACTTACTAAAACTTTTTGTACAACCGTTACTGCTGGCAACTTTTAACGTTACCGTATAGTTACCCGTACCTGTATACGTATGTGAAGGATGCTGATCTGTTGAGGTATTACCATCGCCAAAATCCCAATGCCAGCTATTGATAATGCCATCGCTGACCGTGCTTTTATCGGTAAACGTTACCGGAAAGGGAAAACAACCTATTGAGTCGGAAGCCATGAAGTTGGCTACCGGATTATCGTATACGGTAACGTACTGTTTTTTTACAATGGAATCGGCGCCTGCTGCGTTCTTCGCTACCAGCTTAACAGTATAAGTACCCGGAGCAAAATAAACACTGGAAGGATGCTGAAATAAAGAGATGGTGCCATTGCCAAGGTCCCAACGCCAACTGGTAGGGTTACCGCCGGAAGTATCCTGAAACTGTACTACCAGGGGAGAACAGCCTGCCACGTTGGTAGCGGTAAAGCCTGCCTTTACCTGTGCATTCAATTTGCCTGCTGTACAAAGTACACAAGCCAGGGTTACTAATACGGTTAATTGGTTTTTCATTGGTATAATGATAGGTACAGCAAAAGTCGCCCTACCATCCCAATCTTTATATTGGAAGCATGCCCATAATTGGACTTTTAGACATTAACACCTATTATAAAAAGACTTAACGTATAAGGTTTATCTAAGGTACCGGCATAAAAAAGAGCAAAGGAGGCATCACCTCTTTTGCTCTTTACTATTTAAAGTAAGTGTAACTATTTACTTCTTGGCAAACTGGGAACGGATAACGTTCAGCGCACCACCTGCTTTAAACCACTCGATCTGTTGTTTATTATAGGTGTGGTTGAGGGTTATCTCGTCTTTGGTGCCATTTTTATGGTTCAGCACCATAGTTAATGGTTTGCCAGGGGCAAATGATGCCAGGCCAACAAAGTCAATGTTATCGTCTTCCTGTACTTTATCGTAATCTTCTTTGTTAGCAAAGGTCAGCGCCAGCATACCCTGTTTTTTCAGGTTGGTTTCGTGTATACGGGCAAAGCTTCTTACCACAATAGCACGAACGCCTAAGTGACGAGGCTCCATAGCAGCGTGCTCACGGCTTGAGCCTTCGCCATAGTTTTCATCACCTACTACTACTGAACCGATGCCTGCAGCTTTGTAAGCGCGTTGGGTAGCAGGTACAGCACCATATTCGCCGGTGAGCTCGTTCTTTACTTTATCGGTTTCGTCGTTAAAGAAGTTCACAGCGCCGATGAGCATGTTGTTACTGATGTTATCGAGGTGGCCACGGAATTTTAACCAGGGACCAGCCATAGAGATATGATCGGTAGTACATTTGCCTTTTGCTTTAATCAGCAGTTTCAACCCTTTCAGGTCAGTGCCTTCCCAGGCGGCAAATGGTTCCAGTAATTGTAAACGTTGTGAATCTGCAGCTACTTTTACTACAACACCACTGCCATCGGCTGCAGGTGCAGCATAACCGGCATCTTCAACTGAAAAACCTTTGGGTGGTAATTCAACACCGGTAGGTTCATCCAGCATTACTTCTTTACCTTCTTCGTTCTTCAGTTTGTCTTTTAACGGGTTGAAGGTTAAGTCGCCGGCAATGGCGAAAGCGGTAACGATCTCGGGTGAGGCCACGAATGCGTGGGTAGAAGCCAGACCGTCGTTACGTTTTGCAAAGTTGCGGTTGAATGAAGTGATGATCGAGTTCTTACGTTTTGGATCATCGATGTGGCGCGCCCATTGACCAATGCAGGGTCCGCAGGCATTGGCCAGTACCACACCACCAATTTTGTAGAAAGTATCGAGGAAACCATCTTTTTCAATGGTAAAACGAACTACTTCAGAACCTGGTGTGATAGTGAATTCTGCTTTGGCTTTTAATTTTTTATCAACGGCCTGTTTTGCCAGTGAGGCAGAACGGCTGATGTCTTCGTAAGAAGAGTTGGTACAGCTGCCGATCAATGCCACTTCCAGTCTGGCAGGCCAGTCATTAGCTTTTACCGCTTCAGCAAATTTAGAAATGGGCCATGCCAGGTCTGGCGTAAACGGACCGTTTACATAAGGCTCCAGTTCATCGAGGTTTATTTCAATTAACTGATCGTAGTATTTGGCAGGATCAGCATATACTTCTTCATCGGGACGCAGGTGCTCTTTGATCTGCGTAGCGGCGTAAGCAACTTCTTCGCGGCCGGTTGCAGTGAGGTAAGCAGCCATCTTCTCATCGTAAGCGAACAATGAGCAGGTAGCGCCGATTTCAGCACCCATGTTACAGATGGTAGCTTTACCGGTAGCGCTTAAACTGTCGGCGCCTTCGCCAAAGTATTCCACAATAGCACCGGTACCACCTTTTACGGTTAAAATACCAGCCACTTTCAGGATCACGTCTTTGGAAGAGGTCCAGCCGCTCATTTTACCGGTTAATTTAACACCGATCAATTTGGGCATTTTCAGCTCCCAGGGCAGGCCGGCCATTACGTCAACGGCGTCAGCACCCCCTACTCCAATGGCAATCATACCTAAACCACCGGCATTAGGTGTGTGGGAGTCGGTACCGATCATCATACCGCCGGGGAAGGCGTAATTTTCCAGTACTACCTGGTGAATGATACCAGCTCCGGGTTTCCAGAAACCGATACCGTATTTATTGGAAATAGAAGCCAGAAATTCGTATACTTCTTTATTTACTTCGTTAGCGGTTTTTAAATCTTCCTGAGCGCCGGTTTTAGCCTGGATCAGGTGGTCACAATGCACTGTAGAAGGAACAGCCACTTTTGCCCGTCCGCAGGTCATAAACTGCAATAATGCCATTTGGGCTGTGGCATCCTGCATGGCAACACGGTCGGGCGTGAAATCTACGTAATCAACCCCGCGCTCATGTGCTTTTTCCGTTGGAACGAACAGGTGGGAATATAATATTTTTTCTGCTAATGTAAGGGGACGGCCTACCAGTTTACGCGCTTCAGCTACCTTCTCGGGCATTCCGGCGTAAACCTTTTTAATTAAGTCCAGATCAAAAACCATGATTTTTCGTTTAAGAAGTGATCAAACGTATAAAAAAGTTTGGCAAAGTTACCTAAAAAATGGGTTGGTAGGGATTCAATGCTTGCACAATTTTCCTGAATGTTTTAATTTAGAGGCATGAACCGGTTCAGGCAATTTATAGAATGGCAGGCATTTGGCGTTTGTACCGCTATTGGCGAACGTTTGGGTATCGCTACCTCCCGTATTCGTACCTGGTTTATCTATGTATCCTTTCTTACTATGGGGTCTCCCCTCATTATTTATTTTATTCTTGCATTCTGGATGAATATTAAACGGTACATTTGGTCACTGCGCCGTAACCCACTGAAATATCAATAATACCTTTACTCCACATACTGTTTCCCCGTAGCCTATTACTGGTATGGATTTTATTATCATTTGATCTGTGTGTACAGACCAATAAATAAGGCTCTGTGTTTGAATTTGAATATACTGATACCAATTATGAACAATTGGTGCATGCAATGGGTGCTGCGTTAAAGGTTCCCATGCAAAACGACCATTTGTTATTTCCCGAAGCCATTGGCGCCGGCACCTTACGCCATGTTCATGTGCCTAATGGCCTGCATGCCTATCTTATTGATTGTACCTGGCACCAGGACTGGCATATTCACGCTCATAGCTCGGCAGAAGAATTTTACACCCTTCGCTTTGATGAGCTCACCATTCCCAATTCACTCACCATTTCCATTGGCGATGAAAAATTACGGGAGAAGAACACCAGCAAGGCATTTGCTTACCTTACCAGTTCGCATTATAACTGGTCGTACGAAGGAACGGAAGGCTGTACCTACAAAGGCGTGAACATTGTTTTCAGCAAGAAATGGCTGGCGCAGTATTTTGATGTTACCCGGGTTGATGAAGTGTTATCATCATACGTGTCGCTGAAGGCCGAAAGCATTAATATAGAACCCCTTGATGCCCGGTATCGCCGGTGGATGAAAACCATTTGCCAGGTTGAAGAAAACAACCCGCTGCGGAAGACCATTCTGCAAAACCGCATGATGCTGCTGATAGAACGGTTCTTCAACAGTTTGTTCGAGAAAATGAGCAACCCGGCTTACCGCCTGCCACTTTCCCACGACGACATTGCCCGCGTAATGCATATTGAACGGCTGTTAACAAAGAATGTACTGCAAACTCCGCCCTCTATACAACAACTGGCCAAAATTGCCGCCATCAGCGAATCAAAGCTGAAGAAGGATTTTAAGACCATGTACAACTTCCCCATTTATGAATACTTTCAAAAGGCCCGCATGCACGCTGCCCAGGATAAACTATTAACGGGTAAATTTTCGGTAAAAGAAGTAGCCATGGAACTGGGCTATAGCAACCTGAGCAACTTTACCATTGCCTTTAAAAAAGAATTCGGCATACTGCCCAGCCAGCTGCTCACGCCAAAAAAGCTTTCTGATTAACTGTTTATGAGACATTAAAGTCAGCAGGTTAAGAAATATTACTTTTTGCGGATATTGATATGACTATATTAGGTTATGCCAATTAAAATTCCGGTACAATTTTCTGTGCATAACCCTTCAAATTAAAAATATTAGGGTGTCCCCGTTTTTTAATCCAATATTCAAATGCGAAAAAATGTGTATAAGTATTTTTTTGCATTGCAATACCTTTGAAAGACAGAGATTTATAGCTCCCTTGCGGAGCTTTTTTCATATTATGATTTTACGACTGGTATAATATTGGTGATATTGCGCACGAATTAAACAATTCACCACTATGAAATCCAATTTTTTCGCAGCCCTGTTCCTGGGCTTACTGTTTACCTGTTCCCTGAATTCCTGTTCCAAAAGTGATTCACAAGAAAAATCCAGATTACAAGTTCGGTTAACTGACGATCCCGCTGCCTACGATGCGGTCAATATCGACATCCAGGATGTACAGATCAATGTAACCGGTGATGACGACAAAGGCTGGCAATCGCTGCCAGGCGTAAAAAAAGGCATTTACAACATCCTTAACCTGGTAAATGACAAAGACACCCTGCTGGCAGATGCAGACATTCCTTCGGGCAAACTGCACCAGATCCGTCTTATACTGGGCGACAACAACAGCGTTGTTATGAATGGCATCAGCGCTCACCTGGAAACACCCAGTGCACAACAAAGCGGTTTAAAGCTGAATGTACAGCAGGATGTAAAAAGTGGCATTTTGTACACCATGGTGCTCGACTTTGATGCTGCCAGATCAATTGTTGCCACCGGCAGCGGCAAGTACAACCTGAAACCGGTTATCCGTACTGTATTAAATGCAGTAGGCGGAAGTATCAGAGGCGCCGTTTCGCCCGGCTCCCTGCTCACTGCGGTGTATGCTATTAATGGTACCGATACCGTTACTACGTTCACAGATGCTTCCGGTGCTTATTTGATAAAAGGATTACCGGCTGCTACTTACAGCGTATTGTACTGGCCTACCGATGCCACCTACCAAAAACAAACTAAAAACAGCATCGCCGTAACAACAGGCAATGTTACTGTTGTTGATACGGTTCGTTTGGCGCATTAAATGTGAGTGGTGAATGGTCAGTGGTGAGTGGGTTCACTATAATTGATCATACTCACTAATTGCAGTCACATGATTTTAATAAAAGTGCCCTTATAGCAAAATGCCCTTATAGCGAATTTCGTTATAAGGGCATTCTCATTTTATGTATGCGCGAGGTTGAAGATAATCAGGAGACACGAAATTCAGACGCCCACTCACCACTCACCACTGACCACTCACCACTCACTACACCACTGCCTTTCTGATCTTCACCAGCTTTTGTAACAATCCTTCCAGCAGCTCTAACCGCAGCATATTGGCGCCATCGCTTTTGGCTACTGCCGGGTTGGGATGCGTTTCAATAAACAATCCATCGGCGCCTGAAGCGATAGCAGCGCTGGCGACGGTGCCTATCAGTTGCGGATTACCACCTGTAACGCCTGTTGTTTGATTGGGTTGTTGCAGGCTGTGCGTGCAATCCATTACCACCGGCACCCCATGTTCTTTCATCCAGGGAATATTGCGGTAGTCAACCACCAGGTCCTGGTAACCGAAGGTATTTCCCCGCTCGGTCAGGATCACATTTTCATTACCCGCTTTTACAATTTTTTCTACTGCAAACTTCATTGAAGGGCCGCTTACAAACTGCCCCTTTTTTACATTCACAATTTTACCGGTTTCGGCGGCGGCTACCAGCAGATCGGTTTGGCGGCACAGGAAAGCAGGTATTTGTAAAATATCGGCATATTTCGCAGCCATGGCCGCTTCATCGTGCCCATGAATATCGGTAGTAACAGGTACTTTATAAGCTTTCCCTGTTTTTTGTAACAATTGCAGCCCGGTTTCATCGCCCACACCGGTAAAGGAGGAGGCGCTGGTACGATTGGCTTTACGGTAAGAGGCTTTAAATATGTAAGGAATACCGAGGTTCCGGCAAATGGTAGAAACCTTATCCCCTACTTCCATCAACAGTTCTTCACTTTCCACTACACATGGGCCGGCAATCAAAAAGAAGTTGGAGGCATCGTATTGTTGTCCTGTAAAAAGGTTAGTAAGCATATTTTTCATGGCGCAAAGGTAAACTAATAGGCTAATTTGCCAATATGCTAATGGGCTAATGAGATTCGTGCGGCTTATGCAGACAGAAAATTATTAAACAATAATAATCAATCAGTTCAATCAACAAATAGCCATTTGATCTTCGTACCACAAAAGCCCATTCCCCTAAGCCCGCCGGCTGTGTATTAGCACATTAGCAAATTATCCAATCAGCATATTGGTTTTTTTCTTTCTTTTGCTCCTATTACAAAAACTAACAGTTGTTTTTTAAATGATTAGAGAAAGAATACTCGTAATTGGCGCATCGGGTCAAATTGGTGTTGAACTAACCCTGGCGCTGCGTAAGATCTATGGCAATAACAACGTGGTTGCATCAGATCTGCGGGAAGAAAATGAGCTCCTGAAAGGCACCGGCCCTTATGTAAGCATAGATGTAATGAACAAGGAAATGCTGCACGTACAGGTTATCAGGCAGAACATTACCCAGATCTATCTGCTGGCCGCCATTCTTTCGGCAACCGGTGAAAAAAATCCCAACCTGGCCTGGCACCTGAACATGCAGGGTTTGCTGAATGTGCTGGACATTGCCCGCGAAGAAAAGATCTACAAAGTATACTGGCCAAGCAGTATTGCGGTATTTGGCCCTACTTCGCCCAAACAAAACTGTCCGCAACAAACCATCATTGAGCCTACTACGGTTTATGGTATCAGTAAGTATGCCGGTGAATTCTGGTGCAACTACTACCACCAGCGGTATCATGTAGATGTGCGCAGCATTCGTTACCCGGGTTTGATCTCTTACAAATCTGCACCGGGTGGTGGCACCACCGATTATGCCGTGGAAATTTATCACGAAGCCCTGCAGGAAAAGAAATATACCTGCTTCCTGAAAGAAGATACCTATCTGCCCATGATGTATATGCCGGATGCCATCAGAGCTACCATTGAATTAATGGAAGCGCCCGCTTCACAAATTTCTATCCGCACTTCGTACAATGTGTCGGCCATGAGTTTCTCGCCCAAAGAAATAAGTGCCGCCATTAAAAATTATATTCCCGAATTCAGCATCAACTACGAACCTGACTACCGGCAATCTATCGCCGACAGCTGGCCGCAAAGCATTGATGATACGGTGGCCCGCAACGACTGGGGCTGGACACCTGAATACGATCTGAATAAAATGACGAAGGATATGTTGGAAAACCTTCGCCAGCAATAATTTATCGGTATATGCATACGCCCATGTCCCGACGGTTCGTCGGGACATGTTTTTATTTGGATTTTATTAACTGCAAATGCATTTAACTTGCAACGGTTAAATTTGTATTGATTAGTATGATGAAAAAGATTCCCTGGATGATCGGTTTTATAACCGTACTCACGCTACAAGCAGCAGCCATTGCTCCCCTGCCCGCCGGATGGTGGCGCGCCTCCTTACAACGCGCTGATGGCCACACGATTGATTTTAACGTAGCCATACAATACAAAAATGGCAAACCGCTCTGGTTTATTCGTAACGCTACAGAAAAGATCCAGGTAACTGGTATTGAACAAAAACAGGATTCCATCCTGGTTCAAATGCCCTTATTCGAATCGGAGTTCAGGTTACAACAGGTAAATAACAATACGCTGCGCGGTGTGTGGATCAAAAGTACCGCCAATGCTACCCAGGTAATGCCGGTGGTATTCAACTATAACCAATCCCAACGCTATCCGCAGGCCAAACAAACAAAAAGAAAAATAACCGGCCGCTGGGGCGCTGGTTTTATTGATGGGCAAAAGACCTATCCCGCGGTTGTTGAGTTCAAACAAAACGGCACGGCACTAACCGGCACCGTATTAACCCCATCGGGTGATTACCGTTACCTGGAAGGCGCCGTAAGCAACGATACCCTGCACCTGAGCACCTTCGATGGCAGCCATGCGTATTATTTCAGGGCCACTATAAAAAATGACTCTGTTATTACCGACGGGGAATATTTCTCCGGCGCCACCTCTATGGAGACTTTCAAGGCCTGGAAAGATGAAAAAGCGACCATTCCCGATACGCTTGCGGCCGTATTTCTGAAACATGGGGAAAACCGGTTGCATTTCCGTTTTCCCGATCTCGACAGCAATTTTGTTTCGTTGAGCGACGAACGGTTCCGCAATAAAATAGTGATCGTTCAGCTTATGGGTTCCTGGTGCCCCAACTGTATGGATGAAACCGCTTTCCTGAGTGAT
>Ga0209646_1000772_pt1 | contig 11020 bp, 11 predicted proteins | sample AraplaL_Col_mTSA_FD_184259 | JGI IMG/M metagenome (GOLD analysis project Ga0209646, IMG submission 184259) | Arabidopsis root microbial communities from the University of North Carolina, USA - plate scrape CL_Col_mTSA (SPAdes) (version 2) | ecosystem: Host-associated > Plants > Roots >...
CCCGCCAGCAACACCAGCGAAACCGTGCCCGTAGACAGTTCCTTCTGAAACTTCTTGAGGTGAACCCCAGTGTCTTCCACGGCTGCCCTGCTCTGCCGCTTATGTTGGAGGGAACAGTAGTACGGAGTTATGACTAGTGCATGGGTATGAAGTCATGGGTAATCCCTAGCGCCTCTTGTGGGCATGACACCAATGTTTGTGCACGTTGTACAAACAATGGTGTCAGGGGCGATGTACAAACATTGGTGCCAGACGATCGATAAAAACAGCATCCAAGAGTGAGCAACCGATCGGCAGCTTTGCCAACCAATGCCTTCATTCACCCTAGGTGTTGAGCTGGGGAATCTTCGAAAATTCTTCAGTGATGAAGTCCATGAAGACAACGGCCCTTTTCGGAACGAGCCTGTTCGCTACATAGACAATTTGCATGGGCACCGGCGGCGGGGAGAACTCGCTTAGGACGATCTTGAGACGGCCGGATTTGAGCCCATCCTCGAATAACCACTCCGGCCCCTGACCGATGCCGAGACCGGCGCAGACCGATGCGCGTGACGCTTCCGGCGAGTTGACACGGATTCGACCGGATACCGAAACCTCTGCATCCTTGAAGCGCCACGTTGCTCCCGACGCCAGCAATGTGTAGACCACGCAATCGTGATTAACCAGGTCGCCAGGGATTCTCGGTATGCCGCGTTTGGCTAGATATTCTTTGCTTGCCACGCATACACGCCTGAAAGATCCAATACGTCTCGCGCGAAGCGCGCTGTTTTCCAGGTGGCCTATGCGGATGGCCAGCTCAGCGCCCTCGTCGAGCAGATTAACGAAGCGATCGCCGATCTGCAGGTCCAGCTCCATGGCCGGATATCGCTGCAGAAAGCTGGGCACGAGAGGCATCACATACATGTGTGACAGCGCCGTTGGGCAGGCTACCCGGAGAAGACCCGCCGGCTTGACGTTCTCTCGCAAGGACGTCTCCGATTCGGCCACCGCATCGAGTATGCGGCGAACCTCCGCGTAATAGCGCTCTCCCTCAGGCGTCAAGACGAGCTTACGCGTTGAGCGATTAAGTAGCCGGGTCTGAAGGTGATCTTCCAGTGCAGCCACATAACGGCTGACGTTGGGTTGCCCTATGCCTATGTCACGAGCCGCGGCAGAAAAGCTTCCGGTCTCGACGGCACGGGCAAAGCAGGTCATCAACAGGAACCGGTCCATTACCCACCTCACATTCATGCGTAGATTGCATAAATGCTATGCATGAAGGCGGTCTTATGGCAAACCGGGCATGGAGCCATGCTAGCTCACAGCAAAGGGCTGCCAGCGCGGCAGACCGGCATCAACGACAGGAGCAACCCATGGCCCGCCTAGCAGGCAAACGTACCCTCATCACTGGTGGCACCAGCGGCATCGGCTTGGAAACCGCCCGGCAGTTTCTGGCCGAGGGCGCGCGCGTCATCGTAACCGGAGTGAACCCGGACTCCGTTGCCAAGGCCAAGGCCGCGCTTGGCGAGCAGGTGCTTGTGTTGCGCGCGGACTCGGCAAGCGTCGCCGCGCAGCAATATCTGGCACAAGCGGTAAAGGAACATTACGGACAGCTCGACATCGCGTTCCTCAACGCAGGCGTCGCGGCCTGGGCACCGATCGAGCAATGGACCGAACAAGCATTCGATGCGTCTTTCAACATCAACGTAAAAGGCCCGTTCTTCCTCATGAAGGCGCTGTTTCCCGTGTTCGCCAGCCCCGCGTCGGTGGTGTTCAACACGTCCGTCAGTGCACACGTTGGAGCCGCCCAGTCCTCGGTCTATGCGGCGACCAAGGCTGCGTTCTTGAACATGACAAAGACCCTTTCAAGCGAGCTGCTTGGACGTGGCATTCGTATCAACGCCGTAAGTCCTGGCCCAGTCGAAACGCCGTTGTACGACAAGCTCGGCATCCCTGACGCCTATCGCGACCAAGTCAACAAGGACATTGCGGCAAGCGTCCCGCTTGGTCGTTTTGGCACACCGGACGAAATCGCCAAGGCTGTGATGTACCTTGCTTCCGATGAGTCGAAGTGGACGGTTGGTTCGGAAATCGTCGTCGATGGCGGACGCCTGCTCAACGGTTGATCGTTTCAATGGACCAAGTTTGCGGCCACTCTTGCCGCTAACTGTTCGCAACACCATCTAGCGAAAATCGGTAAACGAGCTGTCGCTCAAGATTCGAAAATGCCGCCGAAAACATGTCTGCGGTAGGCATCCAGTCATACAAATAGCGACACTCATCTAGGATGAGCATGTCCATGAACATAGGTGTTTCCTTTGCCTGGTAGCTCCAGCGTTTACTCCTCTCCACATTCACCTGATAAGGGGTTGCCACCTGCCGAAACAGCGCCTCAATCGTTTGATGGAATAGAACCAGATCGCAGAACTGATAGAAGTCCCTGAATGAATGTTTCTCGTGGAGGTGTTTCATTCGGTCTGATAGCCCAAGAGAGCGAAAGCAGACATTCTTGTTGCTGATCACCATCGGCGCCAACCAGCAGCATCATTGGCGGTCCGCGAGCAGAATGCTGCTTGTCATTACTTAAGAAATTGTATCGATTTTCTGGATGATCCATCCAGATTGAACAGGATTATCCGCACGCGCCGTTTGCCTAGACTCCAAATCTCCGACCACACAAGGAGATTTCCATGACTGACCATTCCATCAAAGGCAAGGTTGCCCTCATCGCTGGTGGTGCCAAGAACCTGGGTGGACTCATCGCCCGCGATCTGGCCCAGCAGGGTGCCAAGGCTGTCGCAATTCACTACAACAGCGCGCCGAGCAAGGCCGCTGCGGATGAAACCGTCGCTGCGATCAAAGCGGCAGGTGCCAAAGCCGCCGCCTTTCAGGCTGACCTAACGACCGCAGGAGCGGTCGAAAAGTTATTCGCCGATGCTACGGCTGCAGTAGGTAAGCCGGATATCGCCATCAATACCGTCGGCAAGGTGCTGAAGAAACCGTTCGTAGAGATTACGGAGGCCGAGTATGACGAGATGATTGCAGTCAACTCGAAGTCCGCTTTCTTTTTCCTCAAGGAAGCCGGCAAGAACGTCAACGACCACGGCAAGATCGTGACGCTCGTGACCTCCCTGCTCGGTGCGTTCACACCGTTCTACGCCGCTTATGAGGGAACGAAAGCCCCAGTGGAGCATTTCACGCGCGCTGCGTCTAAAGAATTTGGTGCTCGCGGTATTTCGGTGAATGCCGTGGGTCCAGGCCCGATGGATACACCCTTCTTCTATCCCGCCGAAGGTGCCGACGCGGTGGCTTATCACAAGACAGCCGCGGCGCTGTCACCGTTCTCCAAAACCGGCCTGACGGACATTGAAGACGTAGTGCCTTTCATCCGTCACCTGGTAAGCGAAGGTTGGTGGATCACCGGTCAGACGATCCTGATCAACGGCGGCTATACCACCAAGTAAGCGTCGATCAGCAATCGCCCCGGCCACTAATCTAGTGAGCGGCCGGGGCCGAGGTACTATTTCCGGGAGGCAACATTCCATGCCCAATGCATTCCAGGCCATCTTCAACACCCAGAGGGCCCACTTCTATACCGATGCAACCAAAACTTACGAGTGGCGCATCGACCAACTCGATCGCATGGAGCGCATGCTGCTCGATCATCAGGACGAGTTCTGTGCAGCGCTCTACCAGGACTTCGGCAAGCCCTCGTTCGAGCAACTCTTTGAGATCACGGTACCTAGTGGTGTCATCAAGTATTACCGCGACAATCTGCGACAATTGATGGCGCCACAACCGGTCGACATTCCCAAGGGCCTGGAGGCGACGGGTAACCGCGGCATCATTCTGAAAGAGCCTTACGGAGTGACACTGGTTATTGGGCCTTTCAACGCGCCCATCCTGCTGCTGCTCGATCCTGCCATCGCGGCACTGGCTGCCGGGAATACGGTGATCCTGAAGCCCGCGAACACCACACCGGCCACCGCGGCATTATTCCAAAAATTCATTCCGCAATACTTCGCGCCGGAAAACGTGGCTGTGGTGACGGGAGGTCGGCAGGAAATCGGCGTACTGCTGGAACTGCCGTTTGACTTCATCTTCTTCACAGGAAGTTCGGCGGTGGGTAAGGTTGTTATGCGCGCCGCAGCGGAACATTTGACGCCGGTTGTTCTGGAATTGGGCGGACAGAATCCGTGCATCGTCGACGAGACCGCGAACCTCGACATTGCGGCTGATCGTGTTGCCTGGGGACACAACGCTATATCAGGCCAATGGTGTATTGCACCGGGCTATGTGTATGTGCACGAGGAGGTCGCCGAGGCTTTCCTTGCAAAGCTCAAAGCATCCATTGTCAAGATGTACGGCATCGATCCGAAGCAAAGTCCCGACTTTGCGCGCATGATCAGCGAACACGATGCCGAGCGTGTTGCTTCCTATATTCTTCCTGAGAAAGTCGTGCACGGCGGTCGCTACGATATTCCTGAGCGCTACGTGGAGCCGACCATTCTTTATCCCTCGACCTGGGATGATCCTGCGCTGCAGCAGGAAGTCTTCGGCCCCGTGCTTCCCGTCATGCCTTACCGGGACCTGCAAGAGATCATTGGGATCATGAAGCGCAAACCGAAACCCTTGGCTTGTTATGTCTTCAGCAAAGATCAGCCACATATTGATGCAGTGCTTCATGGCCTTTCCTTCGGCGGTGGCTGCATCAATCAGACCAACCTGCACTGCTGGATCGACAGTCTGCCCTTCGGCGGCGTCGGCAACAGCGGTATGGGCAAATACTACGGAAAGGCGGGATTCGATGCCCTGAGCAACACGAAGGCGATGTTGATCGGAAACCCCGACCTGGATCTAGATGTATTCCCACCTTATGCCGACAAGGACGTTGCCAAAAGTCTGAGTGTCTTTTCCTGATTCTTGGTCCAACGGTTCACGCCAACTATGAAGGAGTGTCTGACATGCATGTGCTGATGATGGTTGTAGGTGGCATCATCATGTTGGGTCTGTTTCTGTTGTTCGGACACCTCTGGGGCGGCGACAGTGCCGCCCTTGTACTGGCGGCCAAATGGTTCGTGCCCGTGTGGCTGGTGATTTCGCTAATTAATCTGTGGATCGGGGTGCATTCCGCTGGCTATAGTCTGCGCGAGGAACTGCCCATTCTCATACTCATTTTTATCGTGCCTGCCGCTATTGCCGGGGTAATGATTTGGCGTTTTTCGCGTTGAATCAGCGTATTCAATTGCCTAAACATTGGTTTTTCTTGGCGCGTTGACTCCTTATGCGATCACGTACCCATGGCTTCATTGACGTTGCCGAGGAGACCCCCGCAAACGTGGTGAACTTCTGGCGCGATGCTGGGCCTCAACAATGGTTTAGCAAAGACGCAGCATTCGATCGGCGTTTTCGCGAACGTTTCTTTGTTGCGCATATGGCCGCATCCCGTCGCGAGCTGGACGGCTGGGCAGCTACCCCCGAAGGAGCACTGGCGCTGCTGATCCTATTGGATCAATACCCACGGAATGCTTTTCGTGGCACAGGCCATATGTATGCCACCGATGCGCTCGCGCGCCGTATGGCGCACGAGATGATTGCCGCAGGATTCGACTGCCAGATCGATACGGATCTACGGGTTTTCTGTTATCTGCCGTTTGCCCACTCCGAAGAGCTGGCAGACCAGCAACGCTCAGTTGAGTTTCATCGGCAGCTGGGTCGACCGTGGCTGGATCACGCCAAGGCTCATCGGCGCATCATCGATCGTTTTGGGCGCTTCCCTCATAGAAATGCCATGCTAGGACGCGACACCACACCCGAGGAGCTTCGCTTCCTTAAGCAGGGAGGCTTTGCTGGATAGGCTTATGGATAAACTTCAGCGGTTCCGTGTTTTTGTTCAGATCGCCGAGATGGAGAGCTTCATCAAGGCGGCCCATGCGCTCGATTTTCCGCGCGCGTCGGTTTCGGCTGCCATTCAGGAACTGGAAGCTGACCTGGGAACCCGGCTTTTCCATCGCACGACACGCCGGGTGCAGCTGACTGCGGATGGCGCACAACTGTTGGAGCGTGTGCGCTTATTGCTGGCCGACGCGGAAGACATCGATTCCCTGTTCCAAACCCGTCAGCGCGAGGTATCGGGTCGACTCAATGTAGACGTGCCAAGTCGCATTGCACGGCGCCTTATCGCGCCGGCGCTGCCTGGATTCTTACGTCGTTACCCGCGGTTGCAGCTCGGGCTCGGCTCTACTGACCGTGCCATAGACCTAGTCCATGAAGGAGTCGATTGTGCTGTGCGTGTCGGCAGCCTCCACGACAGTAGCCTGGTCGTTCATCCATTGGGCCACATCGCGTTGATCAATTGCGCCAGTCACGACTATTTGCGCAAGCGTGGCACACCTGATCATCTCGAAGACCTTGTACAAAAGCATGTCGTAGTGGGGTATGCATCGCCCACGACCGGACGAGAGTTGCCTTGGGAATATTTTTCTGAGGGCAAAGAACACAACGTTTCAGTATCCAGTCGTGTCGTCGTGAACAATGCCGAGAGCTACATCGCCTGCTGCCTCGCGGGGGCGGGGTTGATCCAAATTCCGCGTTTCGATGTTCAGCATTTGCTTGATGCAGGTCGACTGGTCGAAGTCATGCCCGATTTTCGAGCACCATCGATGCCGATATCATTGTTGTATCCGCATCGACGGCAGCGATCACGCCGACTCAACGCTTTCATTGAGTGGTTCGAAACATTGATCGGCCCGCATCTTGAGCATATAGCCGCCGAGATCCGCCATCGGTAGGGGAACGATTGATGCACCCTTTCAATAGGACACTGTTATGAAGCCCATGGACCACCTCGCAGATCGTAAGTACTTCCAACCTATGCGCCTTCTCACATGTCTTGTCGGGTTGCAGCTAGCCAACAGTGCGCTTTCCACGCCCGTCAGCGATAAGCCAACATTGATTCGATCCGTGCCGGTTCACGCAGCAACCTTTAAAGATGACGTGTCATCGACAGGGTGGATTAACTTCGACTTCCCAGACGGAAGAAGCATTCTTGTTCCTGCAAAAGTCAACGGTCAGAGCGTGCTGGTGAAGCTCATTGACGGCGCCGACACCTCTTACATCGACAAAGATTTTGCGGCATCCATTGGATTTCAACCGCCCACTGGTACTAAAACGGTTGGAAGTGTTGGCACGCAGGTTCAACTGGGTGCACTAACGCTACGGCGCGTTAAGACGACGATCACAGACTTGGGCGCCAAACGTACCGATTCTTTATTTGCTCCGTTTATCCTGAGCGATGGTTTGTTCAACCAAGTAGTGGTCGACATTGATTTCGCGCATCGCCGCGTCGCTTTTCAAGATCCCCGTAGCACGATACAACTGCCAAGCGGCGCGGTGGAAATTCCGCTGACCCGGCACTTGGATTCGCGAACAGTCCCAGTCTCGATCGAAGGTACCGCACCTGTCCCATTTGAATGGTTCCTGGGTGACCCGTCTCCCGTCACGGTGTATCAGCCTTATTATGAGACGCACAAACTGCTAGAGAACAGATCCACCTCCATCAGGCTCGGTGGTGGCCTCAATGGCCAGCGCCCGCAAGAGCCCGTAGCGACTCTGAGCCGTGTGCAGTTTGCTGGCGTAAATTTCTATCAGGTGCCTGGCGTGTTCCCGTCCAACGCAGTGCGCGGGAGTGACTCTCCGCTTATCTCAGGCAATATAGGCTTGGAATTACTCGGACGATTTCGGCTGATCATTGACTATCCCCACGACCGCCTCTATGCCGTGCCCAACACCGAAGCCGAAAGTGCGCCTTTCGTCAAAGATCGGTTAGGTCTGTACCTAAGCAAACAAGGCGTCATTTTTGTCGTGGATTTCGTTTCTCCAGGAAGTCCCGCGCAGGCAGCAGGCTTTAAGGTCGGCGAACGGGTCGTCATGATCAATCAAAAAGCGGGATCAGCCTGGACTCAGGCCGCGCTTACCAATCTGCGCTTTGCCACCAAAGAAACCGCTATCGTGTTCACCATGGAAAACGGCAGCACACGGCAAGTCAAAGCCAAGGACTATTTCTGACGAGAAAAGGGGCCAGAAAAAGGGCCGGAGGGGAATGGCGCTTACTTAAGCGCGTTGCTCGAGTTCGCCAGGATGCGTCCCCTCCCCTGCGAAGTAGGGGAGGGCTAGGGTGGGGTGCGAGCGCAGCGAGCGAGAGCCACACGTCGCCGCCATGCTTGTTGCTATGAGTAGTCATGGCGACATTCCGCTGCACGCTAAAGCCCAAGCAACCCCACCCCAGCCCTCCCCTACTTCGCAGGGGAGGGAGCGCGTCATGGCAAGCGTCGAGACACGCGCTTAAGTAAGCGCCATTCCAACCTGACCCCAATCGCTCGCAGTTGGGTAGATGGGGCCGTTCGACGCTTACGCTTCACCGTCAATGGTTTTGTGCCGGACAAGAATTGGGGCAGTGCGGTCATTGGCCTGACCGCTCAACTGGGCCCACGCTTGAGTGGCTGGATCGACTATGACGGGCACTTGAGCGATAGCAACCAGAAATACAACGGCTTCAATGTCGGGCTCGCATATAAGTTTTGATCGCGTTTGCTTTAGATCAACGACTTCCATCTACCGTTCAGCAAGATGGATGTGATTATCCAAGGCTGATTTGCATCAGTAATCAGCAAGACGCCGGCATCATTCCAACGGGATCGCCGGCGGCACAAGGATGGCCCTACCGCCGGAGGCATCCTGGTAGCGCATGGCCTCGTCAATCTCTTCGAAACGGAATGCTTTGCCGATCTTTGTGCGGAACAGCGGATCACCCATAACGCCACGCAACGCCGCGATGGCGGCTACCAGACGCTCAGGGTCTTTGACCGTGGGGCTGTTGAAATTGCTGAATCGTTTGACGACAAGGTTCTTGCTCATGAAGAGCCGTGTCGGGATGGCGATCGGCACCGACGCATCCAACAGACCGTAGAGATATATCGCGGTGTTCGTCGGTACATGCGGGGCAATGCGCCCTGTCAGTGCGCCACCAAGCCCATCGAATACGGCCGTGGCCCCCAGCTTTTCGGCCAGTTGGCCCAGTGACGATTCAAAACCCTCTTCGTTTGTTGACAGCACATGCTCGATGCCCAGGCCCTGGGCCTTCATCAAGTCGTCCTGCGAGCGCACGAGGTGGATCACCAGCACCTGCCGCTGCTTCGCCAGTACGGCAAGCGCGAGTGCCGTCGCCGAGGTACCCGCTGTGGCGATCACGCCATGGTGGCCATCGGCCGCGATTTGTTCCAGAAAGGCATAGGGCGTGATGACATTGACCAGCGACCCGCAGTAATCCCGCGGCGAAACCTCCTCGGGCAGGATCACGCAACTGCTGGCGAGAACCTGGGCCTGCTCGCTCCACAGTCCGATGGTCTGCTCGCTCGCGCTGAGCGAGCGATAGATTGCCACCGGTTTGCCCAGGAAATCCCGGGGCACGTCTGCACCGATGGCGCGCACCTTGCCTGCAGCGGATACTCCCCATACGCGGTTTAGGCCATTGAGAGTAGCGCCCGCCGCGCCCGGCATTGCCAGGAAGGTCTTGTCGCCATGGTTGATGCCGCAGGCTTCAATGTCCACCACGACATGGCCCGGCGGCGGGTTGCCTGGGGCTGGAATATCCAGAACTTCCAGCTGGCGGCTGGATGCGTTGACGCTGATCGCTTTCATGTGTGCTCCTCGTGGCCCGGGGAGTGATCCCGGGTGGAGCGCATGAGAATCCTTTTGCTTACGTTTTGCTAGTACGGAATTTTTTGTTAGCGTAAAGCCATGAAAACCCAGACGCAGTGCCCCGTGGCGTTTACCTCGCGCATCCTTGGCGGCAAGTGGAAAGCCAGGATTGTCTGGGCGCTTGTTCGCAACGAACCCTTGCGCTTCTCCGAAATCCGTCGTGCCTGTCCACCGGTGAGTGATCGCATTCTCACCAAGGAACTTCGCGAACTGGCTGAGTGTGGTCTGATCTCGCGGGTGGAGTACCCGGTCATTCCGCCCAAGACGGAATACAGCTTGACGCCGCTTGGGCACACGCTGCGCCCAGTGATGGCCGCGATGGCCGACTGGGGCCTGAGTCATCGCGCGGAGGTCGCAGATCTTCCTTGAGGTGGCAAGTGGCCTACCGGAAGCGTTGGCTGTCTCGTGAGGGAGCCTGCATTTTGCGATCAATCAGCAATCCACTCGATCAGAGCGTGATTTACCGCCTCAGGCTGTTCCAGCGTCGAGGCATGTTCGCATTCCGTCACAATCACAAGTCGTGCGTTCGGGATGGCGGCTGCCAATGCTTCGGACCGAACTGGCGGTGTCAGAAGATCGCGATCACCAACAAAGGTCTGGAAAGGGGCCAAGTTCCTTAACTACCTCCGGCCCTCGGCCGCAACGCCATGCGGATTTTGACCGCCAGGCGCCGGAAGCATCTTTACTGCCCTGGTTGCGTCGGACGGCTGATCGTCACTTCCGCTCCGAACACGGCATATCCATTGGTCCCGATCTGCTTTATCACGTCATCAGCGTCAAGTCCGATCCGGGGTTTGCCTGGCTGCAGATCCACCCCACTCGAATGTGAAGTTAGAGGGGCCAGCCCAGGGAAATCCGACAGCTGCACCGCGGATGGCTGAACACCGGCGGGAACAGCAACAAATTGATTCGGCTAGGTCTGGCTGCGGTAGATGTCGACGAGCATGAAAGTTCTCCTGTTGGTTGAGCTTGCCAGACTAATGGCTCTCCAACAGGTTTGCATGAGCTATCGCTGCATCATTCCGATCAAGGATGAGCACCTCGACGCGTGACTCAGCGCTAGTCCGAACAGTCTTGCAACCTTGTTCGCAGTTTTCGCCGACGGGCCGCGCCCTTGTTACGAGCACAGACTAGCCTCGTTAACCTGGTCTTGGATGGAATGCACTCCGCCCATGTGACCACTCCCTTGATCATTCAAAACAAGGGAATGGCTTGTGGACATAGCCAGTAGGCTGGGATGCCAATCCCAGCATAGTCACTCCGCATGGGAAAGCTGGGATTG
>Ga0209646_1000782_pt1 | contig 10974 bp, 8 predicted proteins | sample AraplaL_Col_mTSA_FD_184259 | JGI IMG/M metagenome (GOLD analysis project Ga0209646, IMG submission 184259) | Arabidopsis root microbial communities from the University of North Carolina, USA - plate scrape CL_Col_mTSA (SPAdes) (version 2) | ecosystem: Host-associated > Plants > Roots >...
CCAGCCTCGGCTTCCTTCAGGAATCCGATGATTTGCTCTTCCGTAAACCGCTTCTTCATGTCCGTCTTCCTCTCCGAAAACGGACTCTACTAGCTTCCCGCTGGACCGGTTTATTGGGGGCAGGTCACCCCCGACGAAGAACGCGTCTATGCCTACGTGGTCCGCTCCGTTCGACCAAGGGAAGGTCTGTATCTTCAAACTGGCAGCGCGCCAAATTTCGACGGTGGTCTCATCACCCTTTGTACGTGCAAGCACAGCATGCGCGCCTCGCTAACGGCTGAGCAGTGGATGAAGGGTATATGGGTGGCTGGACTAACAAGCTGGGACAAGGCCTTTAGCAAGCAGCAGTCACTCGTTTATTTGATGCGCGTCGGCGAGGCCTATGCCTCTCAGGCGGAGCTGGTCTATGCCTTGCGGCAGTCGGGCCGCTCCGCCGTGGTCGATGCAAAGGACTCTACAAAGAACTGCCTGGGCGACCTGATGATGCCCGCCACGGCGACCCTTCCAGCAGCAGAATCCTTCACCCCATCGGCCTATTTGAAGCCCATGCTGGGGCATGCGCATCGCCAAACAGAAACAGATGACGGGTGGCACTACGACATCAACTATCCCAGTCGAAGTGGCAGTCAGCCGGCGATGCTGGTGGGCGATAAACAACTGAGCTTCGCGTGGACTCGCCCCATGGCGCAGCGTCGCCGTCCAGGGCCAACGCGGCCGTACCGCGAATGGACTCTCACGGCACTGTTGGATGACCTCGAGGCTGTCTCAGAGTAACTGTTGCCCTGCCGTTCGTGGCGTAAGCCCTCTTGCAGCCACCACAAGCGACAAGCGAAGGGATACCGCAGCAATACCGAAAAGACACTCCACTGCTCGATTTCTTCCGCTATTCTTGCTGCGCAATTTTTCTCAGGAGGAAACCGTGGCAACGTACAAAGAGTTGTTGGCCCAGAAAGCGAAGCTCGAAGAGCAGGTTGAAGCAGCACGACAGGCTGAAGTTGGGGCCGCTATTCAGCAAGTGCGTCAAATTATCGCTGAATACGGTCTAACCGCAGAGGACCTGGGGCTTGCAACGAAGGCAAAAAAACGTAAGGGAGGGGTAGTTGCTCCCAAATATCAGGACCCCAAGACGGGACAGACATGGACTGGCCGTGGCCGGGCACCAGCATGGATTGCTGGCAAAAACTACGAAAGGTTCCTGATTAAATAAAGCGCAACAGGATTCCTCCCCGAGAGGGGAAGAGAGCTAAGCCCTCCGACGTTCGGAGGGCTTTTGCTTTTTATGCGTTGCCGTCAGCGGTTAAGCGGATAGCCAGAATGCAAGCTCAGGGTCCCCGCTGCCGCCGTTCCCTGGAAAGTATCGGTCCTGCCAAGTATCGCCCTCCCGAAGTCCCTTCCAACTGTCCTTCGTTCCGTACTGAGCAAGCAAGTAGCGCCAGCGATAGTGGTCATAGACGTCCAGCACGTGAACGGCATAGGCCAGCGCAAGGCTCTGATTGCCCTTGATGATGAGGAAATTCTCATCGTTGGTAAAGGACGCCTTGTAACCAAGGTTGTGGCTCCCAGCGATAACCGTGCAGTTATCCGGGTCGAACGGGTCGATGACCACAATCTTGTCGTGAATGACCGCATGGCCTGCGCTGAGCAGTTCCTTTTCCCAGACCCCGAAGGCATCATTGACACCAGTTGCCGGAATCACTTGGGCTGGGTCGGTCGGGTCAGTGTGGTTGTCGTGTAGGTCAATAATGAAATTCTGCGCACGGTCGGCATTCGTCAGGGCACCGCGAACGAAAAGCTGCTTGTTTTTTGACTGTGCTTCGGCAGCTGCGTCAACAATGCTTGGCGTACCTGGGTCAAACGCCAGAAACAGAACGGCTTGCTTGGCAGCGAAGATACAGTTCCAAACATTCTTCATGTCAACGGGCCGTTCGGACGTCTTTGACTTCGTCTTCTGTGAAGTGTTTGGAGAGAACCATACCGTTGCTTTGTTGGCACCTGGAACTTTGACACCGACGGGTGCCTGGTTGTCGGTACGGAACTTATGACCTTGCAACGCGTGCCCATCGCCACCGGCTTCGTTCGTGTCCTGCCTGAGCCTGTCCCAGTAGGTGGAATATGCGTCGGCGACGGACTTCGAGCGGATGAGTAGGCTGTTGTTGGTTTGGGCGCAAAGGCCGGTCGACGTCCAGTTCGTTGAGCCGGTCAGCACAGCGGTCGGGACGTTCTTTGAGTCCAGGTACAACATAAACTTGTTGTGACCGATATGATTGCCGTCCGGGAGCATCCGGTCGAGAACGTCGACACCGGAATGGTGCAATGCCTCGCGAGCGGGCGCATTTTCCTTGTCAGGGTCGCCGGAGTGGCTGTCAAAAGTGTTCGAAAGAATCAGGTGCACCCTGTTGTTGCCAATCAGGTAGCTCTCGAGCTCTTCGTCGGCGAGTTCATACAGTGCACCGTAACAGTTTCCACCGTTTTGCTTCGCCTCGACAAGCAGGGATGGCAACGCCGTGATGAGGTCGCTCGCAAGTGATTTGCGCAGTGCATCCTTGGGGTCTCGAATGCGCTTAAGCAACGCGCCCTGGTCGGGTGCCCCCGTCTTCGGGCTCCTGGGCACTTGATGATTCAACGACTGCGTGGCCAGGATTCCCCGGTTGAAATAGGCTTGCAAGGTCTCTGGCGCGTCTTCTGGACCATGGTTCGCCGTCAGTTCGACAGGATTGGAAAATAGCGGGGCCACGCCTGGGCAGGGCGTCAACTCAGGCGGTTCATTCTTGCGGAAGGTGCCCGCCAGAGGAATCACTTGGTAGATGTAGGGGCCCTTGGACTTGAGGTCGGTCACCTGAAGGTCCTTCCAGAAGAACTTCTGGATAGGCCCTTCAGCAGTGGTTTGGCCGTGCTGCCCCGCGTTGGGGTCACTTGGAAATCCCGCCATTGCAGGTAGTGACTCGCCCTGCGGCGCATTGCTGTCCAGCTTCGCATCCGCAGCCACAATGCGGCGGACGTCAAATCCTACGCAGTCCTTGAGCTTATGCTCATACGTCCACGCCACCAGAACTACGTCATTATTAGAAAACGCGATGCACTTACTGGTCATGTCCGCCTCCGAAATTGTCGGGTACCGCCGATACCGTTTACTCGGCATCCTGGATGAAGCTAGCTTCCAAAAAAGGCAATTCCGAGAAGGAATACGCTTAATCCGTGAGGAACTAATACTGTGGATGACACTTATCATCCGAAATCACTACCACATAATATGACCCCTCCCGAAGGAGGGGGCGACTAAAAATCCTGCCAGCGCAGACAGCATTGCGGCCATAATGGGTTAGCTCCCAGGGGGGAGTACCGGCGTGCAGCTCATTGCCCCCGGATTTCTGTTTTCTTCTTGCAGAACACGCATCCCACCACACCTAACTTCTAGGCATGGCTGTGGCCGCGCTGTCGCCTGAGAGTTTGATAATGACAGCATTTTTGCAGGGAGCAAATTGAGAGCAAAAATGACACATCGAATCGTGTTTTACCCGGTTGGCAACGGCGACACCAGCCAGATTATTCTTGAGAACGGAAAGCGCATCCTGATGGACTACCGGCACAAGAAGAAGACTGAAGGGGGAGAAGGCCCCGAGATTAATCTGAAGGCTCGTCTCACGCAGGAACTCAAGGATGCCGGGCGCGATTACTTTGATATCGTCGCCTTTACCCACGGAGACAAGGACCACATCGAGAACAGCACGGAGTTCTTTGAACTCCGACACGCAGCGTGTTATCAGGGCGAGGGGCGTATCAAAATCAACACGCTCTGGGTGCCTGCAGCAATGGTTCTTGATACAGCCACGAATGATGAGCAGTCATCGGAGTTCGTCTTCTGGCGCCAAGAGGCGCGACATCGGCTCAAGGAGGGCAAGGGCATTCGGGTGTTCTCCAAACCAGAGAAGCTCAAGGACTGGCTGGAAAAGAACGGCATGACTCTGGACTCCAGGCGGCACCTCATCACCGACGCTGGTCAGCTTGCCCCGGACCTCGACCTTGCTACTGATGGCGTCGAGTTTTTTTGCCACTCGCCTTTCATCAAGCACGTCGATGAGGGGGACGACCTGCGCAATGACGCGTCATTGATTTTCAATGTGCGCTTCCGCAAAGACGGTAGCGACTATGACTACCTAGCCGTTGGGGACTCCACCTGGTCAGTGCTGGAAGACATTGTTGACACGACCAAGACACACGGCAACATGGACCGTCTCGCCTGGGACCTGTACAACATCCCGCATCACTGCAGCTACAAGGCCCTGAGCGATGAAAAGGGCGAGTATGAGACGAAGCCCAAGCCCGGTGTTGAAGAAATCCTCCGCGCCGGAAAAGACGGTGCTTACATCGTCAGCTCGAGCTGCCCCATTCTTGATACGAAGGACGGTCGGGAGCAGGAGCAACCTCCGCATATTCAAGCGAAAAAGTGCTACGAGACCTATCGCAAGAAAACCGGCGGCGCCAAGTTTCTTGTGACGATGGAAGAGCCGAACGCCAGCAAGCCGGAGCCGCTGGAGTTCAAGGTGGATGGGCAGGGACTGTCGTTGTCGCGAGCTGCTGCTTCTGCCACGAGCCTCCTATCTTCTAAACCTACACCGAGGGCCGGCTGAGTGACCGTCGGGTACAAATCGCTTGGCGAAGCACTGCCGGACCTTGACCCTAGCAGGTTGGAACATGAGGGCAGTCGACAGCTGCTCTCTGCGTGTCAGCAGCATTCCGCTTTTGAGGTCGTGGAGTTGCGTTGCCTGAAGATAGGTGCCCCGGCTGCCCAAGACTCGCAAACCGTCGACGGCATTGTCGTCGAATGCTGTGACGGAACCGTTCCCTCCCGTAGCGCGGTCGGCGTCAAGAATCGTGAACGCTTGCTGTTGTTGCACGGACCAGGGTTGTTGACACCATATGAGGTTCGGGCTCTTCGCTCCGACTTCCCTGCTACGCCACATCAGAACAGCGTCCGGGCGGGCGAGCCCGCTTCGTTGTGTCTTTACTTCGAACCTTGGAGCGCGGTTGAGCGGACATGGACGCCGGCGAAGCATTTGCAGCGAATCCTTTGGTGGCTCCGTGAAACAGCTCTCGGGACGTTACACCGAAGTGACCAGCCACTCGAACGTCTGTACTTCGTATCCCCATTCCAGATTGTCTTACCAGCAGATTTCAAAGAGCGTACGACAGGCCAGAAGACCGTTCTCTATTTGGAAAGTGCGGGCTCAAGAACCAGCGGGACCGTCCTACGGGGGACGTTCGAAGCAAACAGTGAGGCGGCACAAAGTGCCGATACCAAGCTAGATACCGTGGTCGTGGTGGTTCCTCCGGTAGTTTCTACTCGAATCGAGCGGTACCCGACAACTCTGCAGGAGCTTCATGACCAGTTGGTGGAGCGTGGCTCGGGATTTCACGCATCGTTAGTCGAAGCACTGAAAAAGGAGGTGCCAAGCTCCGGCCTGCCCATCCACAAACCACAGGTAAAGCACACCCTCTTGCTTCTGCAAGTGCCCGTGGCAAGAGATAGCCAGACCATTCCTGAACGGATTGATGTCACCGGATTCATAGTTCACGACACATCGTTGCCACAGCTGGGAATCGCCTGTGGCGCAGCCTTTGACGGAAAAGACGAGAAGGTGTATGCACACAACGACCTGACATCCGCCGGACCACCTTCCGAGACAACGGGGAATTGGTCTGAGCTCGTCATCGAACCTGTAGATGTCAGGCTCGCACTGACCCCCAAAGATGCGCGTGTGGCCTCAGGCATCCAGGATGATAGTGCTAACTTCAAGGGCGTTCTTGCTGGCGTTGGTGCACTCGGTAGCTGTATGGCTGAGCTATGGTGTCGAGAGGGTTGGGGAAACTGGACGTTTGTCGACGATGACGTGCTGCACGCCCACAACATTGTTCGCCATATCGGCAAGGACCCACATATCGGCTGGGCGAAGGTCGACGTCGTGGCAAATATGGCAGAGCTGACTTGGCCCACCGTACCGAGGCCCGACGCCATCCCGACCAAGGTTACTGCCGGCAACACAGCCGAAGTCCAGAGCGCCCTTTCAACGGCATCGATTCTCATTGATGCGACCACGACGCTCGAGGTTCCGCGCGACCTGTCCGGCAGGGACAATGTCCCACGCATGGCCTCCGTTTTCCTCACACCGTTAGGCCTGAGTTCGGTCCTGCTGCTAGAAGATGCCGCCCGCAATCTACGCCTGAGTTCCTTGGAAGCACAGTACTACCGTGCCATTCTCAATTCGGCTTGGGGTCCTTCACACCTTGTCGGCCACCGGGGAACCTATTGGGTGGGTGCCGGCTGCCGCGATATCTCAGGTGTGTTGTCTCAGGAATTTGTTCAACTTCACGGCGCTACGCTGGCGAAGCAGGTCCGAGGACTATCAGCCCGACCAGAGGCACAGATACGCGTCTGGATTCTGGAGGAGGAATCCGGTGCAATTGCCGCCGCCACGATTCCTGCGCAGGAGTCCCGCGAATGTTCGTGTGGACATTGGCGCATCATTTGGGACCGAGGTCTGGAAAGCAAGCTAAGAGAGCTTCGCGCTAAGCACCTTCCGAATGAGACGGGCGGAATAATCCTCGGATACATAGACCAGAAGCTCAACGCTATTTATGTTGTAGATGTGTTGCCGGCACCGATAGACAGCATTGGCACTCCGACAAGCTTCATACGAGGCACCCACGGCGTGAAGGACTCGATTGAACGTGCATCAGAGCTGACTGCAAATATTGTCGGCTATCTCGGTGAGTGGCACTCCCACCCAAAACACGCCTCTGCCGAACCCAGCGTTCTTGATACGGAACTGCTTGACTACCTCACAGAAGCCTTGGCCATGGATGGCGTACCGGCACTGATGGCCGTCGTCGGCGAAACCGACGTTTCGATTTCACTTGATGGTGGAGCTGCCTCATGAGTGACACACACTCGCCCCCCCAGAAGGCGATTGGGCTAGCTCTCTCGGGTGGAGGTGTTCGTGCAGCGGCCTTTCACGCCGGGGTCTTACGCTACCTCGCCGAGGAAGGAATCCTGGAGGACGTTGCGCACATCTCATCGGTATCAGGAGGGAGTCTTTTCGCCGGGATGGTATTCCACCTTGCTAGCTACAGTTGGCCCACCTCGCCAGCATATCTGAGCGAAGTGTTTCCCCGTTTTCGCAAAACGCTGACAACGCAGTCGCTACAGTGGTCAGCCGCTGCTCGGCTGGTATTCAATCCACTCAATTGGCGGTTCGTGCTGTCTCGCGCAAACGTGCTCGCCCAAACCATCCACGGATTGTGGGGCGTAGCAGCGCGGCTGAACACGCTGCCACGTCACCCGGTATGGTCAATCAACTGCACTACCGGTGAAACTGGTCTGCGCTTCCGCTTCAAAAACAAGACGATGGGAGACTATGCACTTGGCTATGCGGACGTCGATGGTTTCAGTCTGGCAAGAGCCATGGCTATCTCGGCAGCCTTCCCAGGCGGCATTGGTCCGCTGACAGTCAAGACGAAGAGCTTCAAGTGGTCGAAGCGCGAACAGTGGGGAGTTGGCGAGCCTGAAGCGTATCAACCTCCTTTCAAGCGCTTGCACTTGTATGACGGTGGGCTATACGACAATTTGGGCATCGAGCCCATGTTCGACTTGGGTCAACAGCGACTAAAGAACGATGACGTGCTTCGTTCATGCATCACGTACCTGCTTGTCTCCGATGGCGGTGCGCCTCTCCCTCGCAAAACCATCCCCCCCCCGCTGAACCCCTTCCGCTTTAAGCGAATTGCCGATATCGCGCTGTCTCAGACGCGTGCGCTGCGAGTCCGAGCCTTCATTAACTTTCTGCAGGAACATCCAACCTCAGGCGCATATGTTGGCATTGGAGCAGATGCGAAATCATCCATTCAGCGCTTCACCAAAGGGCGGGAAGCCCTTGCGTCTGAGCTTCTCGCGCAAACCTGGCTGTCACCTGCAGAAGCGGTACGCGCCGCAACCTACAGTACCAATCTTTGTCAGATGACGGAATCCGACTTTGATCTCTTGGCGCAACATGGTTACGAGACGGCCAAATGGAACCTGAAGCTGATGCATCAGGCACATTCCGACAGCATCGTGAACCAACCCTCTGAATTGGTGCAGTGAAAATGGAACTGAAGGCGATCAACACAAGGTTCCGGGCGTACCAACTCGGCGAACCTGGGTCGTCCTTTTCGTACTTTGCCGACGGACACTTCACCCTGATTGAGGCGAAGCTCACCGACCGAAGCCGCAATTCACTTGCGGCAGAGTTGAAAGCCTGTGGAAAGACGTCAATAGACACCTTGCACATCACAAGCTGGGACAAAGACCACTGCGACCTCAAGGAGTTGCAAGAAATCCTGCAGACCTTAAAACCAAAGAAAATTGAGTACCCCGGCTATGAGCACGACACCGACAGCTGCAAGGATTGTCTTCGCGAAATCCTGGGCTATAGAGATGCCCGGCGGAAGGCCGCATTGTCTATGGTGGCACGTCCAATTGACCCGCCATACGTGAAGAGCCTGGACGACGCAAAAGAATTTGGATACTCCGACATATATTACCACCCAAAAGACATTTATCCGGAATCCAATGACAACTCAACCGTCAAGCTTTTCAGAGGCGGAATGTTCAACGTAGCCAGCTTGGGCGATATTTCACACCCTAATATCGGTTCCTACTTGAGGCGGTCTCGAACATTTAAAAGTGAGGTTGATGTATTGCTTTTGGCACATCACGGCTCGGACAACGACGTAAATTCAAAGAAATTCTTCAAAACAATCCGGCCGACTATCGCAATATGTTCTAGCGACCACAGTAATCAGTACGGGCACCCGCACCAGAATGTAAGGGACGCGCTCTATGAGACGGGGGTCCGCATCTACACAACAAAGACTGGCGACGTACTGGTGGAATCAATTCCAAATCATCGCAAAGAGTATGTAGTAACCAATTACAAAGGCAACACGACAGATGCATCATCGACAGAACGTTACGTAAGTAAGAAATTCGATTTACTGAAGATGAATGACGATACTGTTCGGAATCGCATCAACCCGGGATTCAAGAAGAGAAAGTTCATTTAATATTGCGAAACCAGACGCCCATCGCATATCAAGTTCGCAGCTCACATAAAGGCAACCCCAGAGCAGCACACTTCTCGAAGAAAGCAATTTTCCAGCCCCCTCGCTATGCAATATTTTTTTGCTGTATTGGAAACTCTCGAACAGGGCGAAGATGACTACGTCTATCTTGACTGCATCTCCGCCGAGACTTTTAACGGGATGCGGCGTCACGGCACCCTATTAAAGTGCAGCAAAAATGAGCGTATTCCTTACGTCGGCAATATTCTCAAGGTCAATCGCTCCTACCTTTCACCGTCACTGATTGAGCGTGTGACCGAGACGAGAAGCCGCGTCTGGCTAAAGTTGAGCGTTGCAGAAGAAGGGGAGTCTCCCAACTTCGCGAACATCCCTGTTCAGTTCGTCTCGTTGGTGGCCGAGAACACTGAAGGTTTGAGACCCGAGCTATACATCTCAGCACCGCAGGAAACCGAGCCAGATACCCAGCAACAGGCAGAAAAACTCTTCACAGTTTCGTCCCAAGGCGCCGAAAACCTCGACGCGCTGATTGAAGAGCTACGGCCAGCACTGAGTGAAAGACGAAAACACGTCGTGGCATATCGCATCGGTCAGGGCAATTGCAACGCGATAGTTGACCAAGCTGAACATCCGATTGTGTTCTTTGATTTGGGCTGGCCCATACAGTCCAACTCTGGAGGAGCCCCTAGTCCAGCCCCGGACTTGTTCTCTGTGAGAAGCGGCACTTCCGGGCCCAGTCCGGTCGTGTTGTCGCATTGGGACTGGGACCACTGGGCATATGCATTGGAATCGTGGTCATATGACCGAAGCGTCCGAGGCGCTCGACCACAGTGGAAAAGCGACGCGGTGGAACGTGCTTGGTTGGCTTCCAGACCCGGAAAGGGCCTCAAGCTCGGCCCTAGTCACTACAACCTCATCGAGGAGCTACTCAGGCGACGCATCAATGGAAGACGCGCGCTCCATCTGTGGCCCGCAACGAGGGACGTTCATCGAATAGCCGACCTCGCCATCCTGAAATGCACTCCCCCAAGAGGCATGACGCTGGACCGCAACAATAGTGGTCTCGCAGTTGCCGTGCGAATCAACGACGGAGCCGAGGACGGTTGGGTGTTGCTCCCTGGAGACGCTGATTTCCGGAGCGTTCCGTTAAAAAAGCATATTCCAGAGGTCAAACCTGAGACGCTAGTTGGAATGGTGGCAAGTCACCATGGTGGAAAGCTCGACGTCTTTTCCATCCCGACTACTACGGTTGAAGGCGCCCGCCTGGTTGTGTCGACGGGACCCAATCCGTATGGGCACCCAAACAAGCAAATGCTTGCGAACTACGCACTCCGAGGATGGAAGAGCCAAGTACTGACGACCGAGGTGGCAACTTGTGTCGGTGCATGTGTGCCACCGCACGGCGTTGGCGCACTCCTCGTGCAGCCCTCCAGCTTTGCATGGCCGAAGTGCGGTTGTGATGAGATACCGAATGCCAACATGTCTGTGGCGCACACGCGGCCACACATCGGCATACGCCCACCGACGGTTTTCGAAGTCAGGCACTGTCCATTTGACCTCTGCATATGAGTCTTGACGACTAGGCTCAGTTAGGAAACCGCCCTTATGGCATATGGGTAACGCCCGGGGAGCATATCTCAAACTGACGACAGCACTACTAGGCAGAGCTCCTTGGCTCAGCAGCATCCCGGTAGCGAATCCGATTTTGGTGGTGTGTCTTACTGCGTTCGAGGTGACCTGCCCCCAATAAACCGGTCCAGCGGGAAGCTAGTAGAGTCCGTTTTCGGAGAGGAAGACGGACATGAAGAAGCGGTTTACGGAAGAGCAAATCATCGGATTCCTGAAGGAAGCCGAGGCTGG
>Ga0209646_1000783_pt1 | contig 10961 bp, 13 predicted proteins | sample AraplaL_Col_mTSA_FD_184259 | JGI IMG/M metagenome (GOLD analysis project Ga0209646, IMG submission 184259) | Arabidopsis root microbial communities from the University of North Carolina, USA - plate scrape CL_Col_mTSA (SPAdes) (version 2) | ecosystem: Host-associated > Plants > Roots >...
CAGGTAAAATTGTGACCTCGAAAAGGATTTTCCCTTTCCTCATATATAAAAACAATTAAGCTATCCTGCTGTACTAAAAAGAGGAGAAAAAAATTGAATTTTTGCCCAAATCAGGCAATAGTGATACCCAGTTACCCTTAAATCTTAAGAAATTATTATATATTTTAAAATTTCCATATTGCAGCCATTACCCGAAAAATGGCTTCAATATGCTCCCATTGGCGTTGGATTGGAGGAAACTTATCCTGGTTGGGGTTATCAGACATGAGGCATAAACTGTTCTCCGTTTCACCCGGGTAAATTCTACGTACGTATCCTTGCCAGTTTTTATCGATGATGTAATAATACCATCCCCAATCGAGAATGCGGTAATTGTTCAGCCTGCTGATGGCTACCCGGCAGCCATTGGCAAAAGTGGGCGCCATGCTTTCGCCTGAAACTTCTATAATACCTTCTACGGGCCCCAGAAAAGGCGCATTTATACGGTCAACGATCAACTCCGGTTCATCGTTCGAGAACAGGATGGTGCCGGCAGCAGCTTTGCCATCGGTTTGCGGAATGGGCACGCGACTGCGGTTAAACGGCAATCGCAAAGTAGCAGGTTTTTGATACTCTATATCTAACTGTTCTTCCTCTAACTTGTTCTCCATTTTATCGAGGTAGGACTTCAGCCTGAAATAATCATTGATATCGCTGGGTTTGGTACCCTTCTCCCATTTATACAGGGTTTCTTTAGCAATACCGGTAAGGGCTGCAATGGCGGGCATTTTAATTTTTGTTTGCTCCCGAAAAGCTTTCAGTCTTTGTCCAATATGATAATCCATCAATTCAAGGTTAACAGGTAATGGGAAAACTTATTGACCAGGGTTAAAATAATTGTAACATTTTACACAATTGTAACTTTGTAAATCAAAATCCATTACTTTACAATACAAATGTATTAATTATAATAACTTCCATCCCGGCTTCTTATATTTTATTGATCCCTGTCATAACCTTTCCCATTTTTTCCTATCCCATTCATCCCACACATCTCATTAATCGAAGTCCGCTTTTAATATTTAATTAAAATATTGCCCCTTACCGTTAGCAGAAAAAAAACTACATTTGATAACAAGCAACTCCTCCCAATTTGTTTTTCTGTTTGTTCTGTAAAAGTAACACAACTGGTATTTAGCATGATATAGTACACAGATCTATGCATAAGCGTTCAATATGCAGACATTATAAACCTTTATCTTAAAACTATCTTATGAACCAGAAACGCTTGAGGAGCAACTTCCAGGAGGCCATTCATTCCATTAAAGACTACATTGATCAACATCCGCTGGAAATTAAGACGATCTCAGCACTCATTCACAAAACCCATTCACAAATTGGCATCAATCTGCTTCACCAGGGGTTTCGTCAATTATACGGAACCGGGATCAAAGAGTATGAGATCAAAAAACGGTTAGAAGCAGCCGCCCACCTGGTGCAAAAAGATGAATTAACCATGCAGGAGATCACTGCCAGATGCGGGTACAGCTCGCCAAGTTCGTTTGTACGGGCATTTAAGGAAGTACATGGCATTACGCCCGGACAATGGCGCACCCGGCATGTTCCGGTATTATTACCGTAGTGGGATTTTGTATATAGAAAGTGCAAACAGAAGAAATGTACAGTGGTAAATTGCACACAGCTAATTTAAACAGAGGTAAGACGAACGATACATGCTACGGATTATTCATCAGGAGCATTAATCAATAACAACGGCCTTTCTTGATCTATTATAGAAGGTTTTTAACAGTGGCTTGCTGTGCTGCCTTTTTTGTCTAATTGAGGCACCCTGCAGTAAGCATTCCCGAACATTCTTTTGATACGTGGGCAGCTGCACTATTACTGCCGGTCGTAAAAATTTATCCTTAAAAAAACAGTGCTGCCGTTATCATTACATAAAAAGCGTTATCCAAAATACTTCTACGCAATCATTTCCGACAGCACCGTATTTCAATCAATTAAACGGTGAATAAAATTGGCGACGCAGCCGTACACAGTTCAAGCCCCCGGCTTACCTGTTGCTGTACTTTTTTTCATGGCTATATTTATACAGCATCGATCGTATTATGAACAAGTAGCCTTCTACAAGCTTTAACACGCCCTCATATATAAATACGAATAATGATACATTTTGTACCAGTATTCTTGTAACCTTATTTAATTGGCCGGAACTTATTAGTTTCAACCGTTATATTTATCAAGATGCGCCAATTCAAATACAAAGAGCTACTCCATTACAGAATAGCTCTTGATTTATAAAAAACAAAACACAATCTTTATTTAACCACCCGCAAAGGTGAGGGCTTGGCGTTCGCCCGCGCCATTCGTCTTTTTCTGCGTCCTTCATGCCGGTCTATAACATGCCGGGGTATAAATCCTTCATATTTTTCCTTGTCTACACACCAGTTCTTCTTTCTTTTTTTGGCACGGGGTACTATTACCCTTTTCTTTTTATACCCGAAGGTTTTGATCTTTTTCATTCTTGATCTACGCATAACAATCGTATTTTGTCCGCCTTTCGCGTGCCGCTGAATCCGCCAACCGGCGGAGGAGGTGCAAGCTCTCTGCATGGGCGGATTTTTAAAAAATGGGTGAATTGACAGGTACCTAAGTTCGGTTATCTGGCGCTATTCACCAATTCAATTACTAATTATACAGGTGCTGGTTTTGCACATATGTGTATTGCGGGGTTTTCCTTATATTTATGCATCATCATTCATGAAAAGCCATTGGTTATTGAATCCCCTCCCTACTGTTCATTAATCAAAACCTGGTTATTGCATGATGCACAATGTAGCAATTTGTGTTAACGGAAATCGTTCGTTAACCACCGTCGCCTGCATGGCGTTACTCCCCCTTTTAATTGCAGCCTGTAAAAAAAATGAAGATAAAGGCGTTACCTTAAAACTGATGAATCGCTGGAGCCTTGTTCAGATCAATGACACCTCTTATGTTCCCAACAGCGCTCCGGCTATCAGTAAATATGACGGCACAGGCGACGATTACATGGATTTCAGAAAAGATGGTAAGCTGTATTCCTCTATTATGAAGGCACTGGATACCGCGCAGTATATTTATTCCGAAATTAATTTAAAGTTGAACGTTCGCGATTTCCAATATAAGATCCTGTATTTAACCAACAACGCCATGGTTTTGTGGGACCCGCATTTTTCTACCGGTTCTTCAAGCTATATTGGGCATAAGGTTACTTTAAGAAGATAGGCAAACGGCAGAGGGCAGAGATGGCCTCGCGAAATTCGAGCCTCGCGTTCTTATTTAACTCGTCAACTTGTCAACCCTATCAACCTTATCAACCAGTTAACCAGTTAACCAGTTAACTTGTAATCGTGTCAACTGGTTAACTCGTCAACTCAACTCTAATCAAGAGCAAGTATCTTCTGCAAAACCTCCATCAACACCCCCGCCGCATTTGTCGCCGGCAGGGTTCGGCGCCAGGCCACAAATCCATCTGGTCGAACCAGGATCACTTCGCCCTCCTGCAGGCTGGTTATTTCTTTCCAGGCATCATAAGCCGGTTCTTCCTTTTTTATGATGTATACCGGTAACTTTATGTGCAGCTGTTCTGTCACGCTATCGGCCGCCCGTTGCCAGGCTTTGCCCGCTTCATCGGTAATAAGCGTCAAATGCTTTGTGGCCAGGTCGAGGGTAGAAATGGGTTGAGGTTCTTTTTGCAACCATACATGCGGTATCCGGGTTCCAGGTTGGGCGCTCAATAACGCCGGTTCTCCTTCGTGGTCATCATTTATTATGGCAGCTGAAGTATACCTGAAATCGGGCAGCCCTACCATGGTTATCATCTTTTCGAGGTTGTATTCGTTGGCCGATGAGGAAACCAGCTTCATGAATTTAGGAATATCCAGCAATCCTTTATCATCTGCCAGCGCGCCCGACATTTCCGCCACCTGCATGCCTACCGGCTGCCGCTCGCTTGAATAGGTATGTAACAGTTCCTCTCCTGCCAGTTGTTGTAATACCAGCGCCAGTTTCCACGACAGGTTTTGCACATCCTGCACCCCGGTGGCAGCGCCCTTTCCACTATAAGGCGTCATTTGATGGGCCGCATCCCCGGCCAGCAATATTCGCCCATGCTGCATATCATTCACTACACTAACGGTAGGCTGCCAGGGCAGCACACTAATAATACGCACGGTCATCTCGGGCATGCCCAATATTTGCTGTAATAGCTTTTCCAGGCGTTCATGGGTATAATCTTCCGGCCGCTCGCCCTGCGCCGGATCATAATACAAATGAAACACCCATTTATCACTGTTATTAATGGCAGTTAGTATGCCCTGCAAACCAGGTTGCGTGATGCGGCAGATGCTGAACTCACGGCCTTTTACCAATGCCCCCAGGTTGGCCTCAAAGTAAACATTCAATAAATGTCCGTACGACCCATGACCACTGGTGGCAGCCTGCAATGCTTTACGTACCGGGCTGCCCGCGCCATCGGCCGCTATCATATACTGGCAGGTGATTGTTTGCTCCTGACCGGTTACGGTATCCTGAATGTAGGCAGTAACAAAGTTTTTCGATTGCGTAAACGAAAGCAGTTTGGTGTTGAACCGGATGTCGGCCCCCCGTTCCTGTGCCGCCTGTAATAAGATGGGCTCAGAAAGGTCCTGCGTACAACGGGCGCCTGCTACGGGGCTCATGGCGGCCAGCTTTTCCAGTCCGGGAAAATTGATGGGATGGTTCACTTTTAATTTGGCAGGATCAATATCCTTTAATATCTCTACAAGCGATTCCCCCTGGTACAATCCCCAGGCCGGCGCCAGGGCCTTACCGGCCTCTACAATTGCCTGGTCAAGCTGTAATTCCCTGAACAGCTCCATCGTTCTTACGTCGAATCCGCGGGCACGGGGGTGTATGGAGGTGGAGGCGCGCCGCTCGATCAGCACCGGCTTAATACCCTGTTTTAATAAGAATAAGGCGGCCCCTAACCCGGTTAATCCGCCGCCAACAATGAGCACAGGAATTGATTTATTCTGCATACTGTTTAATTTTATGCAAAACTCCTGCGTTACCCAAAGGGTGGATGGCATTTTCGGGAGTAATTTGTACCAAAAAGGCAGCTGCAAGCGAAATACAGCCTAAAGGTGAAAGCTGAAGGCAGAAAGCTGAAAGCGAAATACAGGTTAAAGGAGAAAGCCTAAAGTTGAAAGCGCAAAGCTGATAGCAAAAACCAAAGCTGAGAAGCTGAAAATATTAAATTGATTCAATCGTTTACCAGGCTATGGAAGAGGAGAATAAATTCACTCGCAAGGAAGGTTTTGACCCGTTCTTTCAGTTGCATGATGGAATGGTCAGGGAATACGCCCTGCCGTTTCCTGATCGTACCGGCACTGTTAAAATAACGTCTGCCGGTGGCATTGGCATTATCGACAGCGTTAACCACACCACTGCCCTAACGGCGCCCTGGCAGCATTTTAATGCATTGCCGTATGTTGAAATGAATTTCATGTTACAGGGGAATATGTATCAAACCCATGAGGGTGTGTTGAACCGTTGTTTGTATGGGAAAGACTATCACAATATCTTATTCAATCCCTATTCAAACGAAAAGAACGAACTGATCGGCATGGGCACCTACCGCATGTTTGGCGTGCATATACCACCTGAAAAAATGATTACGCTGTTATCGGGATATATTCCTGAACTGGCTTATATGGCAGATAAAATCGCCAGTGGTACTTCCTTTGTAATGCAGGCGCCGCATAAACAGCTAACCAGCCAGATGCGTTTTATTTTTGATACCATCTGGCAATGTCCTGACTCAGCAGGTCTGAGGTCACTGTTTATTGAATCGCAGATACTCACCCTGCTTAGCCTGCAATGTGAAGTATTGATGAAACACGCTTCTCCTGTTGGCAAACCGGTGAAACTACTGGCGGCTGATAAAGAAAAAATATACCATGCCCGTGATATTCTTATCGCCCGGTGCGACAACCCGCCTTCTTTAGCAGAACTGTCGAAACTTTGCGGCATCAATGAGTTTAAATTGAAGAAAGGGTTCAAACTGTTATTTGAGCATAGTGTGGTTGCCTTTGTAAATGAACACCGGCTTAACGAAGCGAAACGGCTTATTTACGAGGGAGAAAAGAATATGTCGACGATAGCTTATGAACTGGGCTATGCGCATCCGCAGCATTTTCAGCGGGCGTTTAAGAAGAGATTTGGCGTGACACCGGGTAGTTTGTTGAAGTAACGGCCCCTCCCGGCCTCCCCGGTGGGGGAGGAGTCAGGCAACCTCAAGATAAAACTTAACCTTTTAACATTTCAATCCTCTTTGCTTTATTACTTCATTTCTCGTCTTTCCTTCATTACTCATTTCTTCTTTATCAACTCTATCAACCTTATCAACCTCCTACTTTATTACTCCTAACCTTCTTCCATCTCGTTAACCTGTCAACGTGTTAACTTGTCAACTCATCAACATGTCAATCCGTCAACTGATCACTGAATCTGATAACTAATACTAAACTCCTTACCCGCACTTGACTCCCAGGCCCGGCGATACAAGAACTTAATAGACCCATTCTGCACCTGGGTTTGAGGGTCAAGCTCAAACACATCCATTCCACCGCCGCCCACACCGGCATCGGAATGCATTTTATATTGATGCGATATACTGAAATGATTATTGGGCTGCACCTCCCAGTTATAACCCGTACCCGGACTGGCGGGCAATTTTATTACAACATGGTCATGCACCCGCAATTGTAATTTCTTTCCGTTATCGGCTTCGCCTAATTGATATTCCTGCATACAATGCATTTTTAGAAAGCTAAACAAAACAAGGGGAATAAATACTACTTTGACAGGCCATATATGCCACTGCACCATATGCCTGAGATAAAAACACTTCTTCTTCCAAATACGGCCTGCCAAAGTAGTATTAAAATATGGTTACTTACCATGCATAGATCTCAGTAATCTGATCATTCTCTATTAACACATTTACCAGTGTTTGTTTTTCCAAAGCAGTTCCGGCAATAATGTTAAAGGCAACAATCGATGAATCTGATCCGTTATAAAATTTCTTCCAGCCCAGATCACTGATATTGGCCCATGCATTGCGGGTTTGCGCAATGGTCCATAAGCCAACTACCTTTTTGTTGCTGTACCACACCCCGGCGCCGGCAGCCTCTTCGGCAGCCATACCTTTTTCAACTTCTTTCAACGAATCCATGGGCGTAGCGCTTAACATGGATTTACCATTTTCTACTTTTGAAGCAGCTGGTAACAATGGTTGTGGCTCCGGATTTAAAATGCTGGTTGATACTGCTGTAGTGGGCAGATCGGTTGGTATGTTCTTCTTGGACATGTTATAATTTTTTAGTTGTAGAAAATGAGTTCTCTGTTTGAACGAACTCAGAACTTAGAAACCTGCATTACGCATATACTTCGGTAATAATACCGTTCTCAACATGAGCAGTTACATTGCGGCCGGCGGTTTTAGCGGTGGCCAGGTCGTTCAACATGAGGAAGAAATTGGTGTCATTGCTGGGTGTGATCCTCTTCCAGCCTTCATCGCCCAGGTAGGCATAGGCATTGCGATCGGCTTTGTTATTCCACAAGCCTCTTACAGCAATGTTGCTCAGCCAGGCGGTGTCAACCATAGCATCTACTCCAAACATGCTGCTATCAATGCCACATTCGCCATAACCGATGCGGAAGTAACCGCCTTCACCCCAGCTTGGTCCCCAGCTGTTCTTACAGATCCAGAACTGTTGGGCATCATTGTATCCCACGACACTTACACAGTGGCCTCCACGCAGGTCGTTGGAAGTTTTGCGATACACACCGTTGCTGTAAGCAAAGAAATCAGCATATACCGAGAAGCAGGCAATCATTGGTCCGTTGGTTGATAACCATTCCTTGATAGCAGCGATATTTGTCTGGTTTGAATAGGCCGCTACTTTGGTAACCCGGTTCTGCCAGTCGGCGCAACGCCCAGTGCAGTTTTGATCACCGGCTGTATAAGGATAACAGGCTTCGTCTGTAACACCGGTAGTTTTATAATTCTCCAGTGCTCTTTGGGGCCACCAGCCATTGCTGCAGTTCCTGCTCTCGGCCCTTGCCAAACAATAGAACAAGTGTGCTTCGGAATGGTCCACTGCATAGGCAGGATTGTTCTTTAAGATCTTTATCCTGCTTTCTACTGAGGCAATGGTGCCAAAAGCTACGCAGGAACCACAACTGCCCTGGTCTTTAATGGGCGTCATAAAGTTCTGTCCGCCTTTGTTGCGCCAGTCGAATGATGCCGGCGCACCAAACTCATTGCCATAGGCGCTTTTGCGTACATTGAAATTAAGCAGGTTGGCCTGGGCCATGGCTTCCTGCTCCTGCAGGCTTGCTTCACCCGGACCAGGTGTATAACCCAGTCGTTTTACCTGTTCTTCTGAGGAAAGTTCAAAGATCATGTTAGTACCTGCATTCCAGGTGCTGTCATTTTGCAGCAGGTTGCTGCGAAGCGCATTCAGTTCTTCTGACTTGTTCATAAGCGCATTATTTTAATGGTTAAAGAAAAATAGTATCTCCTTCGATGCTGTGTAACATCGATAATTTGTCACAGTATGTAATTAGGAGTACAGATAAGCGTGCCCTGTATCTACGTCAGGCCTACAGGATCCTTAACCGAATAATTAAAAGCAAGTCACTACTGCCAGAGCTATGTAAAATCAGAGAAGTCTTGAAAACAGATCACTACCGAGGTTATACAGAACAGTTAGTATTCTAAATCCTGCCGAAGCTACATTAAAAAAAATTAATAACCAATACCCTAAACTGGTGATAATGATCATTTATTATATAACTGACGCAGATCATATTCGCGTATCAATTACATTTTATTAACATACCAAACAATAAAAATGAACGTTATTTATAGTGTAGATGAACCTGTAATAGTAATTAATTAAGATACAGGTTGAAGTTTATCCTTTAAAACAGTATTCCATGAATTACCAACAAGTCGTATCGGTTTGTTCCCATACCGGGTTAGTAATTTTACTAGTCGCCGGCTATTCGGCAAACAATGCTGCCCATACTGCCACACCGCAACCAGAGACTAAAGTGATCGTTGTTAAAACAGCAGAAATGCCGGTGTGATAATAATATTGCATACAAAAAGCCCTCCCGATTCAGTCGGGAGGGCTTTTTTATTAATAATTTGTCCTGTTATTCTTCGGGTGTTACAATACTCATAATGCTTTTCATGACCGAGGGGTCGGGTTTCAGCATCTGGTATAAGATCTTGGTCGATTCCTTTTCAGAGCTCACCAGGTCGTGCAGCGTTACTTTATCCAGTAACTGATCCAAGGTATATTGTATCATCTGCCACAACGACCGGGCTGAGCAATCAACCGAATTGGTACATAACTTCATGGTGCCGGAATGTGAACCACAAAAGTCGTTGCTGAACATGGGACCGCCCAATGCCTTTAACGCATCATTGATCACAATTTCCTTTGCAGGCCTTGCCAGCTCGTAGCCCCCCTTATTACCGGGTTTACTTTTTATAAACCCTTTCATGCGCAGAATGCGGGTAAGCTTGGCTACATAAGTGCCTGTGATCCCTTCCGCTTCACTTAACTGCGGAATACTCATTCCATTCGGATCCTTGCAGGACGCAAGGCGGATCAACAGACGCAAACCGTATTCTTCCTGTGCAGTTATTTTCATTAGTTCATGTTATTCGTAAATTCTAAATCGTGAAACGTGAAAGGGTTCGCGAATTTTTAGATTAATAAGTATCTTGCGCCGCCGGCATTTTTCTCTGCCCTCTGCCCTCGTTTACATAAACCCCAATTGCAATTGCGCGGCTTCCGACATCATACTTTTGTCCCAGGCCGGGGTCCAGGTTACGGCCACATGCACATCGTTCACGCCTTCTATTTCACGTACCTTTTGATCAACTTCAACTGGTAACGACTGCGCAGCCGGGCAACCGGGCGCCGTTAATGTCATTACTATCTGAACATTATTGATGGGTAAGATATTGATCTCGTAGATCAAACCCAGCTCCCAGATACTTACCGGTATTTCAGGGTCAAAAATGGTTTGTAATACTTCCGTTACTTTTTGTTTCAGCGCTTCGTTATCCATGACTCATCGAATTTTTTATTTTATAAGCCAGTGCAAAGTTCTTCATCTGTTTTACCATCGACAGCAGCCCGTTGGCGCGGGTTTGCGCCAAATGGGTGGTCATGCCAATCTTTTGAATAAATCCCAGGTCGGCTTCAATGATCTCATCAGGCGTATGATTCGAAAGCACTCTTATCAGCATGCTGATCAATCCTTTCACGATCACCGCATCGCTATCGGCTTTGAAGCGGATAACTCCATCCTTGTATTCACTCACCAGCCACACGGTACTCTGGCAGCCACGCACCTTGTTGTCATCGAGCTTGTGTTTGTCTTCCAGTACGGGCAGCTTCTTGCCCATATCAATGATATATTCATATTTATCTTCCCAGGAATCGAACAGCGAAAATTCTTCCACTATTTCTTCTTCAATCGCCTGTATGCTCTTATGATCGCTCATTGTTATAATAACATTTTTAAAGCTTTCTGCAATCCAACTATCAGCTTATCTACTTCTTCTTTGGTATTGTACATGGCAAAGGAAGCCCTGATGGTGCCGGGAATGCCATAACAGTGCATCAACGGTTGTGCGCAGTGGTGACCGGTTCTTACTGCGATGCCGCGGTTATCGAGCAAAATGCCAACATCCTGCGGATGCACTTTGTCTATCACAAATGACACTACGCTCACTTTGTTGGCTGCTGTACCAATGATCCGCAATCCTGGCAATTGTACCAACTGTTCGGTGGCATAGGCCAGCAGTTCGTTCTCGTGCTGACGGATCTTTTCCTTGCCGATCTTAGATACAAATT
>Ga0209646_1000791_pt1 | contig 10797 bp, 8 predicted proteins | sample AraplaL_Col_mTSA_FD_184259 | JGI IMG/M metagenome (GOLD analysis project Ga0209646, IMG submission 184259) | Arabidopsis root microbial communities from the University of North Carolina, USA - plate scrape CL_Col_mTSA (SPAdes) (version 2) | ecosystem: Host-associated > Plants > Roots >...
TCTCCTGTTAATTCAACCACGCGGTCGGTGCCATTGAAAGCGGTTGAATACTTCAGTGATGAACCGGCATTTAACCATACGGTTGAACCGTCGGCCAGCGTAACCTTGTATTCGCCGCCATAGGGCGTGGTCAACGTGTTGTTCAGCGCCTGGGTACCTGCTTTGTTATTTTCTGACAGCTTATATACGATCTGGTTATCGGCTGTTTTGCTGATCTCCATTTGCTCCTGGTGAGCGATCACCCCGGCCGGCAGGGCTTCCAGGTCTATCTGACTGTTATCTGCCAGTGTTAACACTGCACGGGTTCTCCCGGGCTCTATAGCTCTTTTGGCAACAGGTACGCTCTGTGCAGGTACAGCGCTGTTCTTATCGGTATTGATAAATTGGTAAAGGGCGTATACGCCAACAATACTGCCTGTTAAAACGGCTGCAGCGAGCATCCAGGTACGTTTGCCGATCCTGGGTGTTGGTGGCTGCATTACCGGAATGTCAGGTTGCGTGGATTGTGTAAGCGAATGAGCCGCCTCAATACTTTCCCACACTTCCTCTTTTTTACTTTCCAGTTTATTATAAAGTCCAACGTATTCTAAAAGGCGGGGATCGGTGGCATCTACCTTCATAAGCTCAGCTGCCTTGCCCGACGTCCACTCCTCACAAATTTTCTGTTCATCGCTGGTCAACGGCACATCATCGCTTTTCCCAAATGCTAGTTGGGTGGTGTTTTCAGATAGTGCTTTCATGTGTTCGATTTGTAAGGTTGATTGGTAATAAGGTTTAAGTTAATGTTCGTTTGCTGTCCCCTGAAGCAGCGTGTTTTCTTCTCTCTATTATGAAACAACAAACACCAACTGAACATTAAGAAATTGCCGGCTTTTTTTTATTTCTACCCAAAATAGATCTTACAAAGGATCATTAACAGGATAATTACGACCGGAATGCCATACTTACCGCCGTTCTGTTCTATAAATTCCCGCAGCCGCGAAATGCCTTTCGACTTTTGCGTATATACCTGGTTGGGGCTAATATTCAGTGTTTTAGCTATTTCATCAGGCGCCATATTCTGCATTGTTAGCCTGATAACGGCGGCGCATTGCTTTTCGAGCTTGCCCAAACCGGCCTCTATCAGCTTGCGCATATGGTCCATTTCATATTTCTTATTAATGCCGGGATCTTCGGCAATGGGCAGGTCGTCCTGTAACTGTTTACGGAAGGGATCATCTTTTTGCGCCGCTCTTAAATAGTTCAGCGCGCCGTTCCTGGCAGAAATATAGAGATAGGCTTTTAGCTGCTCAATGGCGCTGAAGGTGAGTTTTTTGCCTAATAATTTCGTAATGGCTGAGATGGCTATATCTTCCGACTCGTCTTCATTATCGATCATGCGGTAAACGAAAACCGTGAGGTCTGAGAAAGTTGCTTTGAATAATTCAGCATGGGCAGCCGGTTCGTTATTATTTAATCTGATGAGAAGATCGCTCGTGATATGCATGGGCATTCATTTTTAAATTACCTGTTTAGGGGAAAAGAACGCTGACTGAAAGGTATGCTTTTCGTAAAAGCACTACACTTCCAGCGGGAAGAATTACACGAACTTTAGGAGAGGGGAGAGATAAAGTTTTGCGACGCAAGGTTAATCAATAAATCATACAAATGCAAACGGTTGTTAATATAATTTTATTTTTAAAGTGTGATGGGCATTGGTAGATTATGTGACCTGGTTTAGTGTTATGTCAAAGAAGGTTTCTTTCTCAGGCCCGGCCATTCAATTTTCACCTGGCGTAAATACCAGTATACCAGCAGTGCAGATAAGGTGCCTATCAACGCGCCGGCTGTTACATCGGCCAGGAAGTGCTGACCCAGGTATATTCGGGAATACCCGGTAATAATGGCGGTGATCAGGTATATGATGGAGAAACGTTTATCTGTTGCGTTCAACGCAAGTATGGTAGCAAGGGCAAAAACAGAAGTGGTGTGGCCCGAAGGAAAGCTGGTCATACCGGTATTGGTTATGCCTTCCATAAAATGATGGTACTCGGCATTTGAAATGATGGCATGCGGCCGGGGCGCATGAAATGCCCGTTTCAGTATTTGCGAAACAATGCCCGAAAACAGGTAGGCGGTGAGCACCTGAATAGCTAAGGAAATTCTTTCTGCCAGTAGCAGAATTAAAAAGATGGCGATGGAAAACACGCCATCGCCCAGCAACGTGTAATTCTGAAAAAATGTATCCAGGTATAGCGTATGGATTGAATTCAGACCAAAAAAAATGGCTCTGGGCGAAAAGGCAAGAAGACTGATGCCGCTTACGATGAATACGGTAAGCAAAATACCCCAGAATACAGGATCGGCTTTAATTATGCGAGTAAATCCCTTCACTGTTTTTAACAAAAATATCCCGGGCGTACTACCTAAATGTTACAGCAACGTTATCAGTATGTTACCCACATTGTGGAGAATCCCTGGCATAACATTAGTAATTACTGTAATTTCGACGCGAAATTTACGTAGCTTCAGCAAGCTGCCTATTATAAGTAATTCAATCACATGACCTGGTACGAAAACGACGTTAAAAAACTGGAAGCATTAAAAGGAACTTTATCATACACCCCCGAAACCATTTTTTATGGCAGTTCCTCTATAAGATTGTGGGTAGATATGTATGAAGACCTGAAACCGCTTCGCCCCGTTAACCTTGGCTTTGGCGGCTCAACCCTGGCTGCCTGCGTTTGGTTCTTTGATCGCATTATGGCGCCCTATGCGCCCCGTCACATTGTTTGTTATGCCGGTGAGAACGACCTGGGAGATGGCCGCACGGCTGAGGAAGTGTATATTTTCTTTTGCCAGTTCCTGGCCTGCCTGCAAAGGCGTTTTCCCGATGTGCCCATGACCTATATTTCTATAAAACCCAGCATTACGCGCTGGAACCTGGAAAAAACGGTTCGGTACGCCAACCAGCTTATTAAAGCCGAGATAGAAAAAAGCAATGGTAAATATTATTACCTCGATGTGTTCGATCGTATGCTGGATGCCAACGGACTGCCGGTAAAAGATTTGTATGAGGCAGATGGCTTACATTTAACCAGAAAGGGGTATCTTATATGGAAAGAAGTGTTGCAGCAGCACTTTGCAACAATCTTCAACATTTCATAACAGGCATGTAACAGCTTTTTTGCTGAAATTACCTGTCATTTGAGAAAGTAATGACGCGGAAATATTATAAGTGGTTTAGCCCTTCTTTATACAGGCACATGGAACTGCTTGTTTTCGGTCATGCCGGTGCCTCAGTGCTTTTTTTTCCCACCCGCACCGCCCGTTTTTATGATTATGAGAACTGGAAAATTGTAGAGGCCCTGCGGGATAAAATAGAACAGGGGGAGCTGCAGTTGTTTTGTGTTGACAGTGTTGATATTGAAAGCTTTTATGCGCCGGTACAACCCAGTGAAAAGATAGCCCGCCACCTGCAATACGAACATTATATTTTACAGGAAGTATTACCACTTATTATGTTCAGACCTAAATTCACCACCCTTACAGCGGCGGGTTGCAGTTTGGGCGGCTACCATGCGGTGAACATTGCTTTTAAATACCCTGAATATTTTAATAAAGTAGTGGCCATGAGCGCCCGCTACGACCTCACTTTATCTGCGCACTCATTCCCCGATCTGTTCAACGGGTATGTTGATGAGAAGGTCTATTACAATATGCCCAGTATGTATATGCCCAATTTAACCGATGTAGCCTTGCTGGAAAAGATCCGCAAACTATCTATCAGTTTGGCCGTGGGCAAGGAAGACCCTTTTTATGAAAACAATCTGCAGCTGAGTGCAGTGCTTACCGGTAAACACATTCATCACACCCTGTATGTGTGGGACGATGAGGCCCACCGGCCTTATCACTGGCGTAAAATGGTGCGGTTGTATTTGTGAAAGTTAAAAGGCCTGGTTGTATAGTGGCAATAACGTAATGCTCAATAGCCTCCTCACGCGTTCTGTAATTCAGGAATTTGCCCGTAACCTGGCTGATGTGAAAATGCGGGAATTGTTCAACCACGCGCACCTGGTAACCCATCTTTTTTAAAGTATCCACTTTCTCCTGTGAGGTATATACCACAATATTTTGTTTCAGGGTATCGAGCTGTGGGGGATCAATGGTATGAATGGCGCCTTTATAATAAAATTCGAATGCGTATTCCGACGGTACGTTGTTGAACATATAAATATGATGCTGGTGTTGCTCATTCAAGGTGGCGGCTGCCGCATTGCCACATTGGTATTTAAATAAGACAGGGTAGAACAAGCTGTTCAAAAACAGGTTCACCACCATGATTACGCCGAACGACCTGGTTAGCACGTGTTGCAGCGATTTACCGGGAAAAAGACGTATGAGGGCAAACGCCAAAAGCGCCAGTATAACAATGGCTGGCGCCTGGTAAGGAAGACCCACCAGGAAAATGAGCCCGATGCAGGCCGCAAACAAAAAATAAAACAGCGTATCCTGACTATACCTGATCGCCTTCAATAACCGTTCGTTCTTCAGGTTCAACAGCCAGTTGGCTATTACAATGGCAAAGAAGGGATACAGGATATTGGTATAATGGGGTAATTGAAAACGGGATAACGAAAATATTAGGAACCCGGTCAGGGAAATACCGCTGCAGATATAATGGCCGTTTTTTGAAATAACGGTCTTGTAATTCTTTATAGAAGAACCTGCCAGAATAAACAGGATGACAGACCAGGGCAAAAATGCCCATAGCAGGGTATGAACAAAGAAGAGCTTATCGCCAGAGCCCTTAATAGGGCCGTTGTTAAAAAAGCGGCCAAACTGGCTATCCCAGAAAAAGAAGCGAACACCTGAAACATGATGTTGCCCGAAGACCAGCTTTTCTGGGTGTTGGTCAAACTGCAGATACAGGGTTATCAACTCAGGCAGTATAAATATTAATACCATTAATACACTCAGCCACCAGCGATAATTGAGGAATTGTTTCCAGTCTTTTTTAATGATCCATTCAATAACAAAACCCGCCATTACCATACAGGCAATAAAGATGCCCTTGGTCATTATGGCAAAGGCCAGCAATAAAGAACCGGCTATGTAATTCCTGAATTTATTATCGCGATAAGCCAGGTAGTAATAATAGGCGGCCCCGATCATTAGCCCTGTTAAAAACGGTTCGGCCCGAACATCGTTGTTGGAAAGAATGAGATGTTCAACTGACATATAAATAAGTACGGCCCATTGCGCCGTTTGCTTATTGTATAATTTATTGGCGAACGCATAGGTATAATAAATACCCGTCAGCCAGAACAGGAGACCGGGTAATTTATAAGCAACCGAATTGATGCCAAATGCTTTGAAACTAAGTGCGGTTATCCAGAAGGGGAAATGCGGTTTGTCGAGCCAGTCGTTGCCCTCCATCATCAGCTTAACAAAATCGCCGCTTTGCGCCATGTTTTTGGCAATGGTGGCGTATAAAGCGCCATCCGGTTCAAGAATGGGCAACAATAAACCGCTGGCATTAACAATGATGCCGATAATAGTTAACCAAATGAACCAGGTATCTAAAGGGTATACAGATCTTTTTTCCAGCTCCGGGGAGGGTGACAAATTCATACTGATTATTAAACTTAGGGCAAACTTAAGGAAGGATTTTTTAAATACTTATCGTAATCCCGTTTAACCCATACCTCGAATAATTTAAACACACACAAACCGGTAACAATGCCCAGCACAGCGCCGCCTACAATGTCTAATGGAAAATGTTTGCCCACATATACCTGGGCCAGTCCGATCGCAAACGCCCACCACCACAACCAGTACCATCTTTGTTGCTTAACATACAGTATTGTATAGTACCAGAAAGTTGCCAGTCCAAAATGGTTGGCGGCATGAGAAGAAGGGAAAGAATATTTACCACCACAACCAATGATACCGCGAATGACAGTGGTCATGTCTTCATCGTAACAGGGACGTAACCGTTCAAAATGATATTTAAGAATAGTACCGCTGGTAAAATCGGTAATGGCAAAACACAACAGCGTTAAACAAATAAACTTTAAACCGGTAGGCTTGTCGAGCCTGAAAGCCCAGTAAAGCATGAAAATATACAGGGGTACCCAGGTGTATTGATTGCGCAGTAACAACATGATGAAATCGAGCCAGCCGGCGCTCATATCCCGGTGAATGAAAGTAAAAGCAATCTTGTCAATATGGTCGAGCCAGTCGAAAAAATACATGCCTGGTATATTTTGATGGTGAAAATAATCAGCAGGTATGATGTAACTTTTACCGGTGTATTAAATATATGTGACTAAAAGCCAGTTGACCAGTTAACCAGTTAACAAGTTGATAAGTTAACTTGTCAACTTTTCAACTAACTTGCTATTTCACAAGTACAGCCATGCACGAAGATTTAATTCTGCTGATCGGTCAACATATAAAGTCGAAACGCACCGATAAAAACATTACGCTTGAAGAACTGGCCAACCGGGCAGGGGTTACCAAGGGTTTGATCTCCCAGATAGAAAACAACCGCACCGTACCTTCCCTGCCTGTATTGTTTAATATAATACATGGGTTGAATGAGGACATAAAAACCTTCTTCGACGATATGCATGAGCATTTCACCAACGGACATGTATTGATCATTCGTAAGGGCGAAGAAAAGACCTTTGAAAAAGAACCGGTAAAAGGGTTTACTTATAAACGCATTGTAACCAGGAGCCTCATTACCCAGGCGGTTGATTTTGTATTGCTTGAATTAAAGAAAGGCGCCGGCAGAAAACAAATGATCCGCACCGATGCTTTTGAATGCAAGCATGTGTTGAAAGGAAAGATCGAGTATGAGATAGAAAACGAACAATTCACCCTCGAAACCGGCGATACCCTATTTTTTGACGGGCGCGCGCGTCATCGGTTGCGGAATGCGGGCAATTCAGAGGCGTCGTTGTTGGTGGTTTATTTTTTTTAGCCCCCTCCCGGCCTCCCCCGGTGGGGGAGGAGTTTGGCAACCTCGCTATATTATTTAACCCTCTCCACTTTATACTTCCTACTTCTGTCTATTACCTTGTCAACTTGTTAACATGTTAACTTGTCAACTCTTTATCAACTCTATCAACTTTATCAACCCTATTAACTTGTTAACCCGTCAACTGGTCAACTGATCAACACACGTAGTATTTATTTATACTATACAATAGTTTAGCCTCCCTATACAATTAATATTTTCATAAAATACCCCTAACACATCCTTTAAAGAACCCGGCTACTTTCGTGGCCGAAGAAATTCAGCACTAGTCATCATCCAAAAAACTGATTTATGGGGCTACACACCTTAAAAAGGGCCACGATATTCTTGTGGCTGCTAGTAATACCTTTTTTAGTACAGGCACAGCGATCTATAACCGGAAAAGTGGTATCCGCAAAGGATAAGGCGCCCGTTACCGGTATCTCTGTGGTTATAAAAGGAACCAGTACCGGAACATCCAGCAATGGGGACGGCGCTTTCTCCTTACAGGCAAAGGAAGGCGACGTTCTGGTAATAAGCGGCGTTGGTTATGATACCAAAGAGATAAAGATCACCGGCGAAAGCAATTTATCGATCGCACTCGACGAGGCTGCAAAAGGGCTGAGCGAAGTGGTGGTAACCGCATTAGGCGTAAAGAAAGAAACAAAAAAGATCGGTTACGCAGTACAGGAAGTCAAGGGCGACGACCTGGTGAAAGCCCGCGATCAAAATCCCATTACCGGATTAACCGGTAAAGTAGCCGGCTTATCAGTAGGGCCTTCTGCTGAATTATTACGTAAGCCAACCGTATTGTTACGGGGTAATGAAATTACATTGTATGTGGTAGACGGTATTCCCATTAGTACCGACACCTGGAATATCAGTCCTGACGACATTGAATCATACACTATTCTGAAAGGCCCTGCGGCTGCCGCCCTGTATGGCAGCCGTGCGCAATATGGCGCCATCCTTATCACTACCAAAAAAGGAAGCAAAAAAAGAGGGTTTACCGTTGAGTTCAATTCAACCAATTCAATCGACAAAGGCTTTGTTGCCTTCCCGCGCGTACAGGATGAATATGGTCCTGGTGAAAATGCCCTGTATGCCTTTGGCAATGGTAAAGGCGGTGGTAAGAACGATAATGATTATGATGTGTGGGGCCCTCGCTTCGAAGGCCAGCTGATCCCTCAATATGATGGCCAATATGATGCTACCCAAACATACGTTACTACTTATCCCGGCGGCCACGACCAGGATTATAAAGGAAATATAAAGCCAACGCCCTGGGTAGCCCGTGGGGTAAACAACCTCGGCCGCTTTTTGCGCACCGGTTTTCAGTCAACCAACAATATTTCCCTGAATGCTACCGGTGAAAATTATAACATGCGTTTTTCCATGTCGCATTCTTACCAGCAAAGCATTATTCCCAATAACAGTTTGAATATTACCAATTTCAATTTGTATGCAGGCTTCAACCCAAGCTCCAGGCTGAAGATAGAGGCCAACATGAACTATAACCGGCAATACACGCCCAACTTTCCGGATGTGGATTACGGCCCAAACAGTTTGATCTACAACCTGGGTATCTGGACGGGCGCCGACTGGGATGTTGAATCGCCGGATATTAAGGCCATCTGGAATCCCAAGAAATTGAACATTCAATCGGTGTTTGCCGAATACCAGCGCTACCATAACCCGTGGATGATGGTGAAGGAATGGCTGCGCGGCCATTACAAGAACGATCTGTATGGATATGTATCAGCCAACTACAAGATCAACAACAACCTGAACATTACCGGCCGTACACAGGCAACTACGTATGGATTATTAAGAACGGAAAGCATGCCATTCTCCGCACACCCATACGGGCGTGAAGGCGGTTTGGGCGATTATCGCGAAGACCATCGCAACCTGTTCGAGAATAACACCGAATTACAACTGGCCTATAATTACAATGTGCGCCGGTTCCTGAACCTGTCTGGTTTCGTGGGCGGTAACGTAAGATCGTTTACGTATAACTCCACCTTTACTTCTACCGATTACATGACAGTGCCCGGCGTGTATGCTTTCAGCAATACCCTGAACCCGGTGCAGGGCAGCAGTTTTTCATCAGACATGCGGGTGTTCAGCGCTTATTATTCACTGGATGCCTCGGTTGATAAATATGCTACCCTTTCCATTAATGGCCGGGTAGACAAATCATCTGCCCTGCCCAAAGCGCACAACAGTTATTTTTATCCCGCGGTTTCCGTAGCATCGGTTCTTACAGACTACCTGGATCTGCCATCGGTGATCTCGTACCTGAAGGTTAGAGGTTCTTATGCTACGGTGCATGGCGATGCCACCTCCCCAACTGTAGGTATGGCGCCGTTCAATACCATCTCCGCCTTTGGCGCTACACCATCGGGTAATTCTTTATACGATTATCCGCTTGGTTATGGAAGCAACTACCTGTCGCCCTATGGCGGTCCGGATTATTCGCTGGCAGCGGTGTATTCAACTTACAAGCCATATAACAATCAATCGGCCGCAGCCTATACCAATAACCTGTACGACCCGAATATAAAAACGTTTAACCGCGTGAATTATGAAGAAGGGTTTGATGTGAAGGTGCTGCAAAACAGGGTAGGCCTTAGCGCTACAGCCTTCCAGTACCTGGATGGCCCGCGCATTCTGGCAAACCCCATTTCAACCGCCAGCGGTTACAACTATTATTACCTGAATGCGTTAAAAACGCAAAAAACGGGGTATGAATTAACGCTTACCGGTTCGCCGCTTCGACTATCAAACGGGTTGTATTGGGATGTAATGGTCAACTGGTCGACCTTCCAGGATAAATACAAAGAGCTGCCGCCCGGACAAACTACCTATCAAACCTTTTTTAAAGCAGGCGATCGCGTAGATAAATTATATACAACAGCTTTTGCAAAAACAACCGATGGCCAAATAATTCATGACGATGCCGGCAAGCCATTGCAGAATAAGGTAAATCAGTTCCTCGGTTACCTGAACGCCGATTACCAGTGGAGCATTTACAATAAGATCGGGTATAAAGGATTTACGCTCGGCTTTCAGTTCGATGGAAGCGTAGGCGGCGTTACTACCGATTATATGCACAACAAGACCATGCGCGGCGGCCGTAACATTGAAACCGTACAGGGCGCGCTGGGTGTGGCCAGAAAAGCAGACAACGACCATGCCGGTGATAAACACTTCCCCGGTGTATATGTAGGGCAGGGCGTGGTAGTGTCGAACGGCAAACCTATCAACTACGATGACAATGGTAATATCATCAACTACAAAGACCTGCAGTTTAGTCCCAATACCACCGCTACCCATGTGCAGGATTATGTAAGTAAGTATTATGGCATAGATGAAGCCAACCTGATGAGTAAAACCTTTGCCAAGCTGCGCGAAGTAACGCTTACGTATGAGCTGCCAACCGCCCTGTTAAAGAGATCGTTCATTAACCGGGCCAGCGTTTCACTCATAGGCCGTAACCTGATCTATTTCTATAAAGACAAACGGTTCAAAGACGTAGACCTGGATCAATACAACTATGCAACCGGGGCTTCCGTTTTGCAATCGCCCACTACCCGCCGGTATGGAGTTAATGTAAACCTTAGCTTTTAGAGGGAGCAGGTTACAGGGAGCCTTGCAACCCGGAACCCGGAACCTGGAACCTGGAACCCGGAACTTGAAACTTGGAACCCGGAACCCCTTCCCTGACAAAAACAACTATATAATGAAACATATTCAATATACCACTTTGTTACTTGCGACTTTACTTG
>Ga0209646_1000792_pt1 | contig 10783 bp, 9 predicted proteins | sample AraplaL_Col_mTSA_FD_184259 | JGI IMG/M metagenome (GOLD analysis project Ga0209646, IMG submission 184259) | Arabidopsis root microbial communities from the University of North Carolina, USA - plate scrape CL_Col_mTSA (SPAdes) (version 2) | ecosystem: Host-associated > Plants > Roots >...
CGGTGACAGATAAAAAAGGATAAGCAAAAGCTTTTTCATGTTAGTTGTTTTTGAGCGATTTCTATACGCGTTATTGCTGTTTGTTGCTGCTGATGTCTTTATAAGCGTTTGGCAGGTTGAAATTGAAATGAAGCCAGTTGAAGAGCAGGTACCCTTTATCGTATTCCTTCATGGTTACTGTTTGTTGGGTTTGCTGCAGGGTGAGCCCTTTTTGCACGGCTGCCTGTACCTGCTGCGTAAGGGCTTGCACATAATCAAGGGTATATTTTATGCCTGCCTTATTGGTGGTCCTGCCATGCCCGGGAACAATGATGGCATCATCGGGGAGCATATCGTATATCTTTTTCAAATTGGCAGCGGGTTCCAGAAAATAACCATCAAACAACCAGGGAATGGTAGGGCTTTCTCCAATAAAGGGGTTGCCTGCCCAAAACACTTTTGAGGCTGGCATCCATACAAAGAGATCTGCGGGTGATTGCGCGGTGCCGGTGTTGATCAGTTCAACGGTTTTACCACCGCCCAGGTCAACGGTAAATTTATTGTTCTTGCCAACGGTTATATCTGCGGGCCGGTAGGTGGCTTCTTCAATACCACGCCCTTTCCCAAACAGCGAGATCATAAACTGTTTAATGCCTTCGAAATTCTTACCAAGATTTTCCTTTGCAAATTCATTTTGAATGACGAGCGTACCGGCGGGTAAAAGATAGTTCGTGAAACAGTGGTCGCCATGATCGCTTGTATTCACCGCATACAAAATGGGTTTGTTGGTTACTGATCTTATTAATTTCATTTCCTGATCGAAGAGTCTTTTGTTCAGGAAACATTCTATCAGCATCACGCCTTTGTCGCCTACTATAAACCCGCCTGAGGTGGCCTGCGGAATACCTTTGGTAGTTTCAGATTCTACAGTAGCCGGTTGTATAGCGTAGATATCGGTGGCTAATTTGTGCAATTTCAACTCAACGGTATTGCCATCCCAGATGGGGACCTGGGGCGGCAATGGCGTTTGAGCGATACCTGTGATGTGAAGGGAAAGGAAAAGGCCTGTCACCAGGGTGACTATATTATTCTTTTTCATCGCTACAATTATTTTATCGTGCGTGGGTTTAGTTATTATTATTTTGAAAGGAAGAAATCCAGCAGGTCTTTTTGAACCTGGGCGGTATTCTCTTGTACCACCCAATGCCCGGCGCCTTTGATATTGGAGCTTTTTACATTTTCAGCAACCAGTTTGCAGTGGTCTGCCAGAAAAGCGGCGCCAAAATATTCACCGCCCATGGCCAGCAGCGGCATTTTTAATTTGGTCTTCATAAATACCTTATTGTCTTTTGCATCCTGCTCAAAAGCGCCGAACCAATGAAAGGCGCCCGTTGTTCCGCCTTTTACCGCATACGCCCGTACAAATTCATTTACTTCTTCGGGGGTGAATGCATCTTTCACGTGGCCTACTACAGGCCAGAAATTGGTCAGGAACAGGCGTTCTTTTCCGGCTACCAACTCACCTGAAGCAGGAAACGAAAAGAAGCCAAACCACCAGGCGGTGCCCTTTACCTGGCTCCAAACCGGTTCAACACCGGGAAGCAATGCATCCATCAACGCCAGTTTGTTTACCTCGCCAGAGAACTGCGCTGCGTAAGCGTAGGCTACCATCAGGCCTATGTCGTGCCCCGCCAGGTTAATGTGGTTATAGCCCAATTGTTTCACCATTCCATGGATGTAAGCAGCCAGTGTTTTTTTATCGTAACCACTGTCGGGCTTGCCCGATTCGCCCAAGCCAGGAAGGTCTGGCGCTATTACCGTAAAATGTTTGGAGAACTCAGGCAGCAGGCGGTTCCACATATACCAGTTCTGTCCAAAGCCATGCAACAACACCAGCGGTTCGCCCGATCCGCCGATCACGTAGTGAATGTCGATGCCGTTTACTTTCGCAGAAGCATGTTTGAAATTGGCCGGCGGTGAGGCTGGTTGAGCGGTTGCTGTAGTTTGAGTAGTGTCTGCAGGGGTGTTAGCAGCACCTGTTGTTTCTTTTGGCGCATTGTTGCAGGCTGCCTGTAATAAAAGGGCCACAAAAAGTACCGGGATCAATTTTGTCATAATAAGTATACTTTGAATAGTGAATGACGTGGTTGGTTAGGATAGTTTATTAAGCCAGTCCAGGATATAACCGGCATCCTCTTTCCAGGTGGGCTGGCCTAAAACGAAGTGATTTCTGCCTTTGAATTCTTTATAATCCGTAATGGAATTGCTGTTTTTATATTTCTGATAATTTGAGTAATTCAGGGACGCGGGGATGGTATTGTCATTGCTGCCGCTGGTCAATAACAAAGGCGCATGCGGGTTTTCAAAGTTTACTTTGGCTGCTTTGGTGATGGTATCCCTTACTATCAGCTTCGATTCAGGGATAGCAAACTGGTAATAGGCTTCTTTCTGTACATCGCAATCCATACCATTGGTAAAAGCGTATTTCCATTGGTTGAACGACATCAGAAATGATTTGCGCACGGAAGTAAAAAATCCCAGTGGTCCCCAGCCGGCTTTCAGAAAAGAGAATTTGAACGTCATGATGCCCTGGGGCGGTACAGAATGAATGGCTACGCCCGCAAAGCCCAATCCCCTTTGCAACAGCAGCTGAACCATAAGCCCGCCGATAGAATGGCCGATCAGGATGGGCTTTTCAGGAAGCTGTCTTACAATATTGTCGTAATAATCCGTTAAAGCCGCCAACCGGTTGGCGGCAATATCTTTGTTGGGATGGCTGTTGCGCAATGCTTCGGCTGAAGCGCTTTTATGCGGCCAGGGCGGGGCAATGGCATGGTATCCTTTACTTTTAAAATAGTTTTTCCATTCATCCCAGCAACTGTGATGAACAAATGCGCCGGTAATAAAGACGATTGTTTTTGGATTGGTTTGTCCCATAAGTAACAATTATGGTTACCCCATGCCAATTACAGTGCCTTTTTTGTAAGTGAATGCAGTTCAATAGTTTTGTTGAGAAGGGAAGAAAGATCGGCTGTGATATTTCGCGGTTTGGTTTAACGGCGCCGTGAAATGTCGCGGTTATTAGTTTAATTTTAAAGAAAGAAGGGATTCTGCATGGTTAAGGCTCTTGTATATACATTTTTTGTTATAATATCGGTTGTGCCTGCTTTGGGGCAACAGGTATCGGGGAAGTCACAAGCTGAATTACGCCTTTTGTTACAGCAAAGTAAACCCGATAGCAACCGGGTTCGCATTTTGCATGCGTTGGGCAGCACTTACCTTAAGCAGGAGAACAGCGATAAAAAAGTGGCTGTGATGGATACTGCCATTGCTATTTTTAATTATGCCATCAGGCTGAGCGATACGCTTCAATTGAAAAGCTTCAGGAAGGAAAGCATGATGCTGGAAGGGGAGGCTTATATAGCAAAAGGTGATACAGCTAAAGGGAGAAAAAGATTCTTTGAGGTAGCGGCTGATTACCGGGTAAAAGGCGACCTTGAAAACGAAAGCCATACATGGTTCCGTTTGACCAGGAAAATGGGCTGGCAGGGAGATAAATTTATTTACCTCAAAGATTTTTTGGATACAGCCATTAAAGTATATCGACAAACGCACAATATCAATCGTGAAGCTATCTGCTGGATGGACCTGGGTTTTTATCACAATAATCTGGGGAATTTTAACCTGGCTGAAAAAGAATTATTGCATGCGCTGTATTTGCTTAACCCGATAAAAAGCACGCTGGTTTCTTATGCTTATCATCTTCTTTCCAATATTAACAGGTACAAAGGCGCCTATGAAAAATCGCTTTTATACGCCACAAAATGTGTTGAAAATGCAGAGCGCAATAAAGATACCTCAACGATTGAATGGTATTATGGGGAGTTGGCCCTGGTTTACGACGAGTTAGGGCGGGTGGAGGACAGCCGTCAGTGGTATTTGAAAACGCTTTTAAAAAGAATAGAGCGAAAAAGAGATCAGGAGATCATCTTCAAAACTGCAGGCTTTCTTATAAGGCAAATGATAAAACTAAACAGGAGTAAGGAGGCACTTGCTTTGATGGACAGCCTGGTGGCAGCGTATCCGCCACAAATTCCGGCTGAAAAGGCTGATGTTGCGCAAAATTATGCTTATTGTTTTGATGGATTGAAGCAGTATTCACAGGCTGAGAAATATTTTTTGGAAATGGTTGCCCTCAATAAACGTGACCATATGGATCACGAAGATTTTTCTATCTGTAACATGGATGTTGGCAGATTTTATTTGCAACGAAGGCAATTTAAGAAAGCGCACACTTATCTGGATATTGCCTTAAACTACAGATCGGCCGATCGCTTAATAGATCAAAGAGAATTGTATAAAATGCTGTTTACCGCAGATTCTGCGCTGGGAAATTATTCCGCCGCCATAAAAAATCTGCAGCAATACCAATTTATTAATGACTCCATTTACAATGAAAGAAAAAGCCGGCAGATTGAAGAACTGACCATCCAATACGAAACGCAAAAAAAAGAACAAAGCATCCGGTTACTGGAAAAAGAAAAACGGCTTCAGCAAAACGAATTGACAAAAGAACAAAATACAAAGCGCTGGATCCTGGGGGTGACCCTTTTACTTATTGTTACAATCGGGTTGCTGGTAAATTATTCGCGTTTAAAACAACGCACCAACCAGGAACTACAGGTTCAACAAAATCAAATTGAAAAGAAGAACCATTCACTGCAAAACCTGGTAGCCGAAAAGGAGTGGCTGGTAAAAGAGATCCATCACCGGGTAAAGAACAATTTTCATATGGTAATGGGATTGCTGGGTACACAAGCCGCTTACCTGCAGAGTGAAGAAGCTATACAGGCAGTAACGGAAAGCCAGCAACGCATTCAGGCTATGTCGCTCGTTCATCAGAAGCTATATCAATCAGAGAACTTATCGGCCATTAACATGACCGACTATATTCATGAATTGATAGATTACCTGAAAGACAGCTTTCAAACCGGGCATACCATCCGGTTCAACCTGCAAATTGACCCGGTAAAATTTAATGTTTCGCTTTGCATTCCGGTTGGGCTTATTCTAAACGAAGCCATCACGAATGCTATTAAACACGCTTTTCCGGATAAGAAGCAAGGTGTCATTGATATTTCATTGAGAAGTTTGGCGGAGGATCATTTTCTGCTGACCATCAAAGACAATGGGATTGGCCTGCCGGCAGCATTCGATCTTACAAGCCAGACCACCATGGGTATAAAATTGATGCGGGGATTGAGTGATGATCTCGATGCAACATTCCAGGTAAACAATAACAATGGCACCCAAATAACGCTCGACTTTATAGCAGAAGCGTAACCAAATAAGAGATTATGAAAGAACAAATTCTTATAGTAGAAGACCAGTTTGTGGAGGCGGATTATTTGCGCCTGCTGTTACAGCAGGCGGGTTATGGCATTACCGGCATTGCCCGCTCGGTTGCCCAGGCACAGGAAATGATAAAAGACAAAAAGCCGGATTTTGTTTTGTTAGATATATTTCTAAAAGGAAAACAAACCGGGATCGACCTGGCAAAGTTGTTGGCCGCTGATAATATTCCATTTGTATACCTGTCGGCCAACTCAAACGAGGAGGTGCTGAATGCAGCGAAGCAAACCCATCCCTATGGTTTTTTAGTAAAACCATTCCGGGAGAAAGACCTGCTGGTGGCGCTTGAAATTGCCCGGTACCGCCATGCGCATAGTATGGAAGCGCGGTATCATAAAGAAACTGAGTTACGCAAACTGTTAAGATCAATTGTAAACGAAACTGCCACCTGGGCTGAAAAATTATTGAGCATTGCCACGGCCCTGCAATCGTTTATTCCGTTTGACTTTCTCGCCGCGGGGTTTGATAATATAAAAGACCCCTTCTTTAAAGGCATGTGCTTTTTAAGAACAGGTTTCGATGAATACCAGGTGATAGGCCTGCATGAACTGGGCACCATTACCGGAATGTCGTTCGAAGAACTGATGGCGCTGCAAGCACAAAACCCGGAGGAGGAAATAGCCGCATTTTATGACGAAGCTGCTTTTCAGAATATTTGCCGCAAGCCTTCTTTAAGAAAGCTGTTTGCCGATCACTTTCAATTGAGGTCGCATTTGGAAATGCCAATGCGCCTGATAAACCGAAAACCGTTCAGCTTTTGCTTATTCAGCAGAAGACCGGATGCCTATACTGCAGAGCAGGTTGAGCTATTTGAAAGGATACAGTTTTCATTGATGCAAACCATTGAGCATTTGCTGCAAAACGAAATGAGTGCAGCGGGGGAATTACTGCAACAGGAAAGTAAAACGCGGTTTGCCGGGATCGTTGGTAAAAGCCATCTCCTGTTGAACGTATTTGATCATATTTCACAGGTGGCCCCTTCAGATACTTCTGTACTTATACTGGGAGAAAGCGGTACGGGTAAAGAAAAAATTGCCGATTGCATCCATAACCTGTCAAACCGGAAAGGAAAGCCATTTATAAAACTGAACTGTGCCGCATTGCCCGCCAACCTGATCGAGTCGGAATTGTTTGGTCATGAAAAAGGCGCTTTTACCGGTGCGCATGAAAAAAGGACCGGCAAATTTGAAAGGGCCGATAAGGGTACCCTCTTCCTGGATGAAGTAGGTGAAATGCCGGTTGAATTGCAGGTAAAATTGTTACGAGTATTACAGGAGAAAGAGATAGAAAGGGTAGGGGGAAGAGATACCATAAAAGTGGATGTTCGCATTATTGCGGCTACGAATAAGAACCTGGAAAAAGAGGTGGCGGACGGCCGTTTCAGGCTCGACCTGTATTACCGGTTGAATGTTTTTCCGGTAACACTACCGCCCTTACGTGACCGCAGGGAAGATATTCCTGCGCTGGCGTATCATTTTATGGATCACTACAGCCATAAAGCCGGAAAAAAGCTCAGTGGCATTTCTGATAATGTGCTCAGGAAAATGATGGCTTACAACTGGCCCGGCAATATTCGGGAGCTGGAACATTTAATTGAACGAAGCGTGTTGCTGGCCAAAGGAACGGTGATTGAAGACATACTGTTGCCGGTAATTGATAATAAAGGGGGAAGAACGGAGGCCGAAGCCGCTGCTATGAAAACGATCGTGGAAAATGAGCGGGATTATATCATTTCGGTATTGAAAAAATGCAATGGAAGAATATGGGGCCCCGGCGCCGCTGCCGAGATCCTGCATATTAACCCTTCTACCCTGAAATCAAAAATGAAAAAGCTTGGGATAAAAAAGGAATATATTAAATAAGGCTTTTGCCTGGCATAATGCCAGGCAAAAGCCAGGTGAACAAGTGCAATTGCATGGCTAAGGCTGATTAATTTATTGGTAAACTTCTTCTATAAATTCTGAATATTCAATGTCATTGCTCTTACTGCCTGAACTTTCTACCAATTGCGCAACGGCAGCTGCTGCTAACCCGCCTAAAAAATACAATCCAATGGTCATGAATTTTGTAGCCATTGTTTTATTACTTGGTTCGGGAGGCAGCCCCATCGACTTGGGTAGTACAACAGCCGAGATGCCGGCTGCCAGTCCTAATAATGCGCCGAACAGCCATACTTTTTTTCTGCCACCTGCGGCGGCCATGCTGAAATAAGCGGTATCACAAAACAATTCCCCACCTACAGCCCACCGCTGCAAGGCATCATCTGCCGGTATCTTTTTATTCATTTTTGTTAAACCCTTTCGTAACAGGTCCATATCCAGCAGATCCATACGAGGAGCAGTAGGAGTTACTCTTCTCATTGCCTCATGTAAGGATGCCACTGTAATTGTTCCTGCCAATCCTCCGGCCAACGCAGATGAAACTTTCATAGTATTATAATTATAGGTTTTAAAATCATTTTAATTCCCTGAAAAAGTTGTACCACGTTATCTGCCAGTAATTGTATTTCCGACAGAAAAACGATGTTTCACCAAACAAATCCGATTGAGCGCTGTTATAAAGAGGAACAATCCCCATCTCTTTATGAAAAAAATCCTCATTGCCACCGATTATTCAGCAGAAGCTGAAAATGCGGCAGAATATGCTGCAGCGGTGGCAGCCGAACAAGGCCACGAACTGATCCTCTTTAACTACAGCGAAATTTCAATTCATCTTTTAAATGCAAGGGTTTCCGGCAACGACATTGACGACATGCTGGAATTATTCCGGAAGAACCTCGACAGGGCAGCCGAATCGCTGAGTAAGAAGTTTAATGTAAGCGTAAAGCCTTACCTGGCTTCTGGTAATTTTTATGACAGCCTGGTTGCCTGTATCAATCAGTATAAACCGGCTGTGGTGGTTATGGGCATGGCCAACAAATCTGTTGAACAGGACCTGTTGGGCAATACTACAACCTCCACCATTCACAAACTGGAGTTCCCCTTGCTGGCCATTCCCGTAAGCGCCAAATACAAGGGCATTCACCAGGTGTTGTTTGCCTGCGACCTGGAAAAAGGCGTGGAAGACAAAGTGCTGAAAGATGTACATGAACTTGCCTCCGTATTCGGCGCCGCCGTGGAAGTGTTTTATGTTACAGAAACCCTGGAAGCCTTGCAGGGCGCAGATGAAGCAGACCATGCAGTTGTTGATAAAAGCCTGGCGGGCATCAATTACTATTACAAGAACGTGCAATCGCGCAGGATCATCGATGCCATCCAGGATGAAATAGTGGAAACCCATGCCGATCTGCTTATTATGTCGCCGTATAAATACGGGTTCTGGGATTCTATTGTACATCGCAGCAAAACCAGGATGATGGCTTCCGGCAACAACGTACCGCTGTTGTCATTACCTTCTTAAACTTGCGTTTGTTTATTTATAGTATCAAAGGCCTGGCGAAAGTCGGGCCTTTGTAGTATCTTTAAAGCAATACAAATATTATGGGGCGCCAATGACAACGTTTAGTTTCAATCCGGTTACGCCGCATCCGTTATTACAGCCCTATGTGGCGAAAATGTGGGTGTTTGAAAGCTCCGGACGTTTGCCCGCCCTGGATAGAAAACTGATTGTTCCCAACGCCAATTTCAAACTTGCCTTTACCAGCCGCAATGGATTAATTGCCCGCGTAGAAAACAAGACCTTTACCCAGAAAGAAAACGAATTGTCGTTTACCGGTTTGGTTGATTCGGCGGTTATGCTCGATCCCAAAGAAGATGTACAAACAGATACCATAGTGGTTGAGTTCAATCCGCTCGGCGCCTATCGTTTTTTTCAATTGCCGTATACCGAAGTAAAAAATCAAATTGTAGGCATGAGCGATCTGCTGGGCAGGCAAATAGAAATACTGCAACAGCAAATGGGGGAGATGCGTGTTGTAGATAAGAAGCTGCTGTTGCTGCAAACCTTCCTGCTTAAACGGTTGGAGAATGCCACGCCCGATCTCATATATGATTTTTGCATTAACCGGATCTTCGAACAAAAGGGGTTGATCACCGTAGCACAACTGGAAAAAGAAACCGGCTACAGCTCGCGCTGGTTGCATAAAAAGTTTGCCGAACATTTGGGCACAGGAGCGAAGAACCTGGCCGAAATAATCCGGTTCAAACAGTTTTACCAGGCCTATTCAGCCGGCGCCGATCTGTTCCATTTAAAGGAATACATCTACGAGTATTACTACGACCAGTCTCATTTTCTGCGGGCCTTTAAACGGTTCACCGGTTCTACCCCCACCGATCTGCAAAACGGCCTCAACGAATTGGCTACCAAACACTATACCAGTTGAGTTCCGATTCGTACAATACTCCCGTTTGTCACCGCGCTAGCTTTGCTGTTATAAATCAACTACAATGACAAACGATTTTAACAGCAGTATTTCTGCAAACATCAGCGCATCAGAAGCCATTAAAAAGATCAGCCATGTAACCGGCTGGTGGGGCGTAACGCTTACCGGCAACACTGAAAAGCAACATGACACCTTTCAGATAACTATGGGGGGCGATTCTTTCTTCGATATGACCGTTACTGAACTGGTGCCTGCCAAAAGGGTGGTTTGGTTGGTTACAGATTGCCATATGCCCTGGTTCACTAATAAAAAGGAATGGGCCAATACCCGGTTGATCTTTGACCTGAACGAAAATAATGGCGAAACCAGGCTCACTTTTATCCATGAAGGTCTTACCCCCGAAGTGGAGTGTTATAAGGATTGTGAACAGGGCTGGACGCATTGGATTAAGACTAGTTTGTATTCTTATTTAACTACGGGCCAGGGTGTTTTTAGGAAGCCGACTGTAGGCAGTTGATAGAGTTGATAAAGTTGATAGAGATAACAGGTTGACAAGTTAACAAGTTGATGGGTTAACAAGTTGATAGAGTTGACAAGTTGATAGAGTTGACAAGTTGACAAGTTAACAAGTTGACAAGTGAATGGGCTCTCTGCCTTTGTATTTGCTTGCGGCTTGCAGCTTGTAGCTGTTTTCTGCTTTCCGCTTTAACCTTTCAGCTTTCAGCCCTGTATTTGCTTACAGCTTGTAGCTTGCAGCCGTTTTCCTACTGCCTTTTCAAAGAAGAGGCCCTGATAATAAGATTAGCCCGTAATGTAATGGAATTGGTGTTATAGAGATTGCTGATGCCTTTGAGGTGGTTGATGAGATTGGTGACGGCGGTGTTGCCCATTGTTTCGCCGGAATAGTCGACCGTGGTGAGGTTGGGTTCAATAACCTTGCTGATGGGATCGTTGTTGAAGCCGGCGAATGCTATATCCTGAGGGATGCGCAAGCCGGCCGCTTTTAACGCCATCATACAATAAACGGCGGAAGTGTCGTTGGCGCAAAAGACGGCATCGGGCCGTTTTGAC
>Ga0209646_1000794_pt1 | contig 10777 bp, 7 predicted proteins | sample AraplaL_Col_mTSA_FD_184259 | JGI IMG/M metagenome (GOLD analysis project Ga0209646, IMG submission 184259) | Arabidopsis root microbial communities from the University of North Carolina, USA - plate scrape CL_Col_mTSA (SPAdes) (version 2) | ecosystem: Host-associated > Plants > Roots >...
CCTCTGCTCTGGCAACCCCTTCTCGGTGACGATACTGAGGAATCCCGCCGGATCGCTGCCATAGATCATGCAAAGAAGGTTGAAGTAGCGCTGTTCACCCATCTCGTGCTCATCGGCATACGCCGGCGCGCCATCCACATTGCCGGTAGGCATGAGGTAGGTTCCGGCGTAAGAGATGCTGTTCTCCACGCCGCCGCGCACCTCGGCGTGATCGACATACTGGAGCATGACGACTGCTGCGAATTCATCGGCAGCCGTCTCCTCACGGCCAGTGATAGGAAGCTGCAACTGGTCGATCAGCGCGTGACCAAGCTCATGAAGCATGACGAAACGCAGGGCACCGACCAGGTATAGGGATGGGAAGTCCTTATCCCGCTTTTCTTCCTTTGCAATACTTTTGCCCTTGGCAAGAATGTCGTTGACCAGCTCGTAACAAAGCACCATCTCCGCCTTGGGTGGTGAGTAGAAGGCATTCACCTCCTGGCATTCCGCCGCAATGAAGTGGATTGGCTTTGGAAGGACGAGCATTCCGTCAACGGCCTTGATCTCCGTCAACCGAGCGAATAGGTCCATGTCCCGCACCATTTCATACGTGTGCGCGAGCTTGGGATCGCGTGGCGGCACGTACTCGTAGCTGAATGGCGTGCCTTCCACGACCGAGGAGTCCGATGGACCCTGGCCCGAACGATAGGTCTTCCACCAGACACCAGCGGTCAGCAAGGCCACACCAAGGAACGCCGCGATGGACAAAACGGCGACCGTTTTTCGGCGCGACCTCCCGGGTAATTCTTCAGTAGACATCCGATGTCACCGATTCAGTGAAGGAAAATGAAGACGATGTTGACGGCCAGGAACAGGAGCGCGATGGCGCCATGAGCCCAGCGAGGGCTGAAGAAGGCAACGAGGGGAAGCGCAGCCAGCGTGAAATGTATGGCCGTCCACCACGAGAGGGGATCAGCACCCCAGTAGAGGGTGTTCTCGCACACCGTATCGAGGTAATAGGCGCTGATGGACATCAGCGCCCAGTGACCATGATGGTCAAACAAGGCACGGTAATCATCGCCGTGGCGCAGCTCACCGAAAGGCAGGATCATCACCGCCGAGAAGTACAGAAGCAGCGGTGACAGAAGGAACATCAGGAATACACGGAACGACCATGTCTGGACGGCCTGCAGCGCATCCTGAAGCCCCCACCACATGTGCAGTTCCATCAGGAAGATGACGGCAGCCCAGACCAGCGGAATCCAGTCGGGGCGGGAAACACCCCTGGAACGAACGACGGCGGCAAAGCAGGTCAGGATGCGCGTGACGCCGAGGCCAACCAGCATGCCGACCGTGACGGAAGCCCATTGCAATTGCGACATGGAGAACGTTGAACCTCTGTGACCTGCCCGACCTCGTGGCCCATTCCGGGCATCTTTCATGTTATGAACCGCATCGATACGGCTCCATCGGAACGGTCTGAATGCCATTCCATGGAAGTCCCCACCAGCCCCGATGACGTCTCTATGCGAGCGACAACCATGGACCGAAGGCGGCACAGCCGGTGTCCGCTGCGCTTGCCACGGCACCGCCGGCACGCCACACGGCTGTTCCGTTCAAGCGTCTGTGCACTATCGGGACGCGCGTGCCACCGTTAGCCACCCTATGGTCGGCCACCGTGCTCGATGCGAGTGCGCTGGATGCGGTGACAGGTGCGTCACGACCTATGAAGCGTTGCGCTTCGGCGTTGTCGGGGAGGGCTTGCATCCATTGACAGGCAGCGCCCTTCTTGTCGGAGCGCTTCCTGCTGAGGTGCTCTGCTATGGGCTTGCGCTTCGCACCGAACGCCCCACGACATTAAATGTCGCGCAGCAAGGCCAGCCGCGGCAACGAGCCGCCTGCCATCGTTCGGCCCGAACCGGCCTCCTGCGCCAACCCGGAAAAGCCAACACCCGCTGTCGCCATGGGCAACAGCGGGTGCTGGCTTATCGCGTGTCACGATGACGGGCGGTGTATCCACCACCCGTCACGCTAGGGTTACTTGCCCTGCTGTTGCTTCATCAACTGCATCTTCATGGCTTCGACCGCCCCGTCGATGGTGAAGGAGCCCGGCAGCTGGCTAGGCGGATATTCCTTGAACGTCTGCAGGAACCCGACCGCCCGGCGATTGGCCTCGAAGATCAGGTAGGCATTCTCCGTCTCCCATCGCTCGTATCCGGTGGTCGGACCGATGTTCGCGCGCTCATAGGGATCCATGCGCAGATTGAATAGCCTGGGCAGGCGCAGGCAGGTGAAGGGTTCCTGCCATATGTTCAAACTCCCTTGCGCTCGCTGCTCGCAGAACACCACTTTCCAGGCGTCCGGACGAATGCCATTCGGCTCCAGTGCATCCCATCGGATGGCAACCAATTGCGCGTCGTCATCGAAGTAGTAGAACTCATGGCGTGGCGATTCGTTGGTTTTACCCGTGAGATAAGGCAGGAAGTTATAGCCGTCCAGATGGACCTTGTAGTTCTTGCCAGCGATGCTTGTACCCTTGAGCAGCTTGTTGGTGATATCGGGATCGCCCGCGGCGGCCACCAGCGTCGGGAACCAATCGAGACCGGAAATCAGCGCGTTGCTGACGGTGTTCGGTCGGATATGACCGGGCCAACGGACCATGCCCGGTACGCGGAAGGCGCCTTCCCAGTTGGAGTCCTTCTCGCTGCGGAACGGGGTATTGGCGGCATCCGGCCAGGTGAAGAAGTTCGGTCCGTTGTCGGTGGTGAACACGACGATCGTGTTCTTGGTGATGCCCGCATCGTCGAGCGTCTTCAGTAGCTTGCCGACGTTCTGGTCCATCTCCCACATACCATCGGCATAGTCGTGGCCATCGCCCAGGCCACCCTTGTCCTTAAAGTCGGGCCGGACGTGGGTGAAGATATGCATGCGCGTGAAGTTCATCCACACGAAGAACGGCTGCTTCGCATCCGCCTGCTTCTTGATATAGGAGATCGCCGCGCCGGTAGTTTCGTCGTCGATGGTCTCCATGCGCTTCTTGTTCAGCGGTCCAGAGTCCTCGATCTTGCCGTCGGCGGTGGCGTGCATGACGCCGCGCGGGTTATAGGCCTTGAGGAAGTCCGGGTTGTTCTTCGGCCAGTAAGGGCGCTCCGGCTCTTCTTCGGCGTTGAGGTGATAAAGATTGCCGAAGAACTCGTCAAAACCATGCTTGGTCGGCAGGAATCGATCCTGGTCACCGAGATGGTTCTTGCCGAACTGAGCGGTACCGTAGCCAAGGCCCTTCAATGCCTGGGCAATGGTGATGTCGCGGTCCTGAATACCCTGGGGAGCACCCGGTGCCCCCACCTTCGACATACCGGTGCGCAGCACCGTCTGACCGGTAATGAAGGTCGAACGACCTGCGGTACAGCTGTTCTCGCCGTAGTAGTCGGTGAAGATCATGCCCTCGCGGGCGATGCGGTCGATATTGGGCGTGCGGTAACCCACCAGGCCCATCGAGTAGGCGCTGAGGTTGGAAATGCCCACGTCATCACCAAAGATGACAAGGATGTTGGGTTTGCCGTTGTCCGATGACTGCTCCTGCGTGGCCTGCGCCTTGGCGACGGGCGGCTGGATAGTGACGGCGGCCACGACGAGCAATGCCGTCGTGACCACGGTAGTCAGTGATTTCATCAAGGTACTGCGCTGCCACAGGGGAAACATGGGAACCTCCTGAGATACACGACTGCACGCGGCAGCCAACGGTGTTCACGTCATTCCTTTCGCGAGGGCGCCCGGTTGCTACGCCGTCGTGTCGTGCTACTGCTTTTCCGGTGGATAGATCACTTTCCAGTCCATCTTCATATCCACCACGGTCCAGCCTTGGGCCGTGGCTTCGTCCAGCGCCTTGTCCAATCTGCCGACGGGAGATGTCCTGTCGTAGGCGTACTCGCGCGACGCATCGGTGTGGTGAACCAGACCCGCGAAACGGGCACCATCACCCGAAGCGGTCCACTCCAGCATTTGCTGGTCGCCGTCGGAGTTACCGAATGCAAGAATGGGTTTGCGACCGATGAAGCGCTCGATGCCAATGGGTTTGCCGCCGTGGTCGTCGACCAGCGCAACCTTGGCTTGCTTCATGAGTACGGGATGACCGTCGTGCATCGAGAAGGAGAGTTCGCCCTCGCTGCCAATCACCTGTTCCGGTGGAATGCCATACACGGCCTCGGCCCATGCGCGAATGAAGTCCTGTCCGCCCCCTGAGACGATGTACACCTTGAAGCCGTTGTCGCGCAGGTAATGCAGCACCTCCAGCATTGGCTGGTAGACCATCTCGGTGTACACGCGATGGGTGCTCGGATGGCGTGCGGTCGACATCCACTGGTTGACGCGGCGCGCGAACTCATCGGTAGTCATGCCGGCATGCGTAGCCGCCATCAGTTCCGCTGCACCCTGCTCTCCGGTGGCGGCGAGGCCTTTCATGTCACCGGCCAATGCAGATTTGAACGGCTCCATCGTTTTCCATTCGGGATGTGCCGGTGAAAGTGCTTTTACCTGATCCAGCGCGAAGATGAACTCGAAGTAGATCGGCTGCTCTGACCAGAGCGTGCCGTCGTTATCGAACACAGCGATGCGGCGGGCGGGCTCGACGTAGTCGCTCGATCCTTGCGTAGTGATTTTCGCGACGAATGCGGTTATCTGTTGTTTGGCCGCACCGTCATTCCACGAAGGCAATGGATCACGTGCCGCGGCGCAGGTATTCGCCCATAACAGCGCCGCTAGCACACCCAGCCACAGCCAGCCAGTCGATCTGGGCTTTCGCATCCATGCCATGGCGGCGCCAGGGCGACTTGCTACGTGCACTACGCGTCTCCCCAAGCGTCGGTTCCGACCCGGTGGCGGGCCGCCGCACCGCCATCTGGCGATCACGACCCATGACGGATGCGAGCTGTCGTTTCCGCACCAATGCAAGGCGCACACCTACAGTGCACATCGGTCTTCACGGTCGCGGATTTAAGCGACGCTGACAATTCGTGAGACTACGTAGTTGTGCTAAGAAGAATTACCCTGATTCACGGCGATATCACGCACGCTCACAACTCCCTCACGCCAAGTCGCGAGAGAGCTGGATCGTGGAAGGAAAGGATGAAATTGCGCCCGCCCTCAACAACACAGCGCGCGGTCCGTTCATCGTGGCCGGCAACAAGCCGTGAACCTAGCCGGAACGAATGGCCGCAGCAAAGTCCGAGAGGAAGTCGATCACCGGCGATGCGTAGTCGGGATCGTCCATCAAGGCCACGATGTCGTCAGGCGACTTGCCGACCAGCGGCATACGCAGAAATACCTGCGGTAAGAATCCGTCACTGACGGTAGCCAGCACCACCCGCAGCGACGCCAGTACTTCATCGCCCCGATGCGAGGCGTGCGCCAGCGCGATGGGCTTTCCGATGATCTCGAAGCGGGACACCATCCAGTCGATGGCGTTCTTCATGCCGCCGGGAATCGATCGCACATATTCCGGACTGGAAATGATCACGCCATCGGCAGCCGCCACCTGATCCAGAAACCGCAACACCATCTCCGGTGTCCTTTCGCCTTCGGCATCGGGCGAGAACACGGGCAAGGTATCCAGCCGGTGGAACACCGACACCTGTACACCTTCCGGTGCAAGCCTCGCCATCGCCCTCAACAGGGCCGTATTCGTTGAGTCCTGGCGGGCGCTGCCAGAGATAGCCAAGAGCTTCATATCGACCGGATCCTAGACGGGCCCCATTCCGGAAGCAGGCTTGCGCGACGCTGCCCGTGAAAAGGCGGCCTCGCATTATAGGCGGATCGCCGAGTACGCGATGAAGAACTCGTTCCCGCTGCGCCACTCACGTCGCCGTCCCGCGCGCCACCGCTTCAATCATTGAGATAGACGGGGTTGCCCACGACCAGCAGTGTCCCGTCCGCTGCCCGCACATTGGCGCGCATCCAGTGTCGTCTGCCATCGCTAGGCCAGTCGAACGACAGCATCTGTTCGGCGTCTTGGATAGCGAGACTGGCCTTCGGCTGGAACGCTTTGCCATCGACAATGATTTCCACGCGCGCACCCGCCAATGCCTTCACATGCAGGGTGACCTCCACGATGCTTCCCTTCGGCGCGGCGAGCGTGTCACCCATTTCCGCCGTACGCCCCACGGCGTTCGCCACGAAGTCGAAGGCCAGATCCCGGCGGCCCTGCACGTCGATGTAAACGTGTCCCGCACGAATCGCCTCGACGATGGCCTCCATGGACAACTCGTCAGCGTGCACCACCGTGGTCGGCACACCGATAGGGTTGCTGCCACCCGGTGCCGGCAACGGCAGCTTGACGTCGTGGCTGTCGCTCCCGCCGATACCGGTGATGTGAAAACCTTGGTCGAGCTGCTTCTGCCAGAACGGGATGCCCGTCTGCGCTGGATTCAACGCATCCATGCCGTTCACCGCCTCGATGGCCTGCACCCGATGCATGTCTACCGGCTGCGCAGGCGTCCAGCCGCAGCCCATGCAGGTCTCATCGTTGGGGCGAATCGGATGGTTGATGGAAAATACGCCGTGCAGGCCGGCGGCCTGCGTCAGCAGTGCGTTCCAGTCCGGCACTGTCTTGCTACCGAGGCGAAAATCCAGCGGCTCGCTGGTGCCAAGCAGGTTGCCGTGACCCTGGAACGTCGTGACCTCGCGCGATGGGATCAGCAACAGGCGGTCGTAGTACGGCTGCAGTTCGCGAATATCGTTGGCCTGCGACGTCGCGTTGTGATCGCTCAGCGCGATGAAATCAAGCCCACGCCGGGCGGCATCTTCCACGGTGAAGGCGAGCGGGCACGGCACACGCGTGTCGCCGCTCTGCGTCTTGCAGCTGCCGTCGCTATGCGCGCCGTGCATGTGCAGGTCGCCGCGATACCAACCCGGCCCCTTGCGCAGCGGCGGGTTCATCACCGTCGGCAGCCACGCCGGATCACCGGGATGGCCAAACCAGATCTTCGCCGTGAACTCCGATATCGATTTCTCGCGAATGTGGGGTATGCCCAGCAACAGGTTCCACCGGCCTGGCGAGATCGGGCCCGGCGAGAACGAGGGCGTGGCATCGACGGTGCCGACGGTGAAGAGGCGCTTGCTGCCGCCGGTCCACCCGCGCAGGCCCTGCGGGCCGTGGAATCCGTCTGGATCTTCCAGGCCAAGGTCAATAGCGGTGTGTTCCTCGCGGCCGCTGTATTCGAACTGCACGGTGATGCGATTGACGCCTGCGGGTACGTCGAAAGGCACTTCGCGATAGGTATGGCTGGCGCTGCCGTCGATCCGTCCGTGCAACACCACGTCAGGCGCGGTCTCGGTGGCGCAGGCTACGCCAAGGATCGTCAGCCACAGCACCACCAGGCCAAGGAAGCGATAGGGAGAACGGGCATGCTCACTCATGACTTGCTTCCTTCGAGCAAGGGAGCACCCTGCGCGTCGCCATGCGGAGCGACGCGCAGGACGCCGGACAGCGTCAGAACCGGTACATCACCGACGCGCGGAACGAACGACCCAGCAACGGCCGGGCAATGAACACACTCTTGGTCGCGTCGCTGCTCGCCAGCTCGCCGGCACGTGGGTTGCCTTCCGTCAGGCCGAGCGAGTTGTTGAGGTTGTCAGCATAGAAGAAGAACGACAGCTCCGGCGTCATCTGGTAGCGCGCGCTGAGGCCAATGGTGTGGTACTGCGGCAACACCACGGAGTTGGCGGTATCGACGTAGCGACGGCCTTCGTACTCGTACGACATCTGCACGCGCAGCTTGTCGTCCAGCAGGTTCACACCCGGCACGATGCGGAAGCTGTTCTTCGGTACGCGGATGAGCTGATTGCCGTCGTAATCCAGCGGCACCAGCACATTGTTGGTCAAGGTGTTGTAGCGCAGACCCTTGTACTGGGGATCCTGGATGGTCGCCGTATATTGCACGTCGAAGTACTTCGACGGATAGAACGTGCCTTCCAGTTCCAGGCCGTAGGTCTTCGTATCGGCGTAACCAGTCTGCGCTATCGATGCGCTGGTGTTCGGATCGTAGACGTAGTTGCTGAAGCTGACGTTGTTGTACTTGGTATAGAAAAGCGTGGCGTACGCATCCATGTAACGGTTGCTGTACTTGTAGCCCATCTCCGGCAGGATCATCGTCTGCGTGATCGGCGTGGCCGTGGGCGAGGTGATGTACGAACTCAGGTTCGGCAGGCGGAACGTGGAGGTATAGCGCGCGAACACACCCTGGTGGTCGCTGAACTGGTAGTTGGCGCCAATGGTCCAGCCCAGCTTGTCGAAGCTGTGGTCATAGCTCACGTACTGGCCGTTGCCGGTGAGCACATTGGAGGTGGAGGGTGTGCCCAGGTTTACCGTCTGCGATCCCTCGGTCCAGCCCTTGGTGTTCACACGTTCCCACCGCACGCCACCGTCGATGCGCAGCTTGTCGTTGACCTGCCATTCGTCGGACAGGTAGAACGCGTTGGTATTGGAGCTGCCGCTGGCATGCGCCCACTCGTAGCCGTAGCCGTAGATGCCGCCGTCGGTGAGCTTGCCGATCGGGTTGCCGGCGCCGTTGACGGCGATCACATCCAGCAGGCGCGCGTTGTCCGTGGCGGTGAGCACGGCGGTGGACGAATAGCGGTCGAAGCTCTGGTTGAAGTGCGCGTAGTAGTAACCCAGCGTGACGTCATGGGTCTGGTCGCCGAACTCGAACTTGCGCATCAGGCGGGTGTTGCTGGTCCACTCGGTCATCGGCATGGTGACACCGCGCAGGCCGCCGAGCACCACCAGTCCGTTGTTGCCCTGGTTCGGCACGTAGGCCTGTCCGTTGTCCACGTACTGCAACTGCATGCCGGCCGCGCCAGGATAGAACTGCGCCAGCTTCTTCTTCGCCGTGGTCAGGAAGTCGGCCACCGTCTGCACTGCGTTGGGAAACACGCCATTGCGTTGCGTGTCGGTGTCGCTGTAACGCAGGTCTTCGGCGATCTTCCAGTCGTCGCCTAGCTTGTAGTCGAACTTTGTCGTGAACTGTGTGCGCTTGACCTGCGTACCGAGGCTGTTGTCGAAGTCGTACAGGCTGCCATTGCCCTGCACCATCTTGATATGTTCGGTCTCGGGTCCGGCCAGCGTGCCGTAGTTGCCGTTGAAGCCCGGCACGGCCAGTAGGTCACTGTTGGCGTTGCGGTACATCGGAATACCGAGGTCCAGCGCGACCTTGTCGTCCATGCGCTTGATGTCGAAGCTGATGCTGCCGTTTTCGAACTGCTTGCCCAGCGTGGCGCGTAGCTGGCCGCCCTGGTCATTGGTGAAGCCCGGACGGCGGATGCCGTTGTCCTGGCGATAGAAACCGCCCGCGCTCAGCTTCCAGCCGTCGCCGATGGGCGTGCCGTACCAGAAGTCGAGGCGATTGAGGCCGTAGTTGCCCACCGTGTACTTCACCAGCCCTTCGGCGGATTCGCCGACCTGACGCGGGATGAAGTTGATCGCGCCGGCCGGCGCGTTGGAATAGAAGATCGACGACGGTCCGCCGCGCACCACTTCGATGTGGTCGATGGTCTCGTCGATGCGGAACGCCTGGTCGGCATTGAGATACCCCAGCGCCGGATCGTGCTGCACCGGTATGCCGTCTTCCAGCAGGTTCACTGAGCCATAGCCATCGACCGGAATGCCGCGCGCGCGGATGTTGCCGCTTGCTTCGCCACCCGAGGACTCCACCCAGAAGCCCGGCACCGATTTCATGGCCTCGGTGACACTGGTGGGGTTCTGCATGCGCAGGCGATCTTCATCGATGGTGGTGATCGAGTAGCTGGTCTGTGCCTTGGTGCGCTCGTCCACACCGGAACGCGCGGTCACCACCACCTGGTCGAGATCCTTGGCGCTCTTGTTGCTGCTGGAAGCAGCCGGAGCGTCGACGTAGGAACCGGAGCTGGCATTACCGGCCGTCGTCACCGCAGCGGAGGCCGGATTGCCCGCATTGGCTGCCACGTTTCCCGGGATGATCGACACCGTGCTGGGCGTGACGAGGCGATAGGTCAGGCCGGTGCCTGCCAGCAACTGGCGCAGCTGCTGCTCCGGCGCCAGGCCCGCATCGGCGCCGGGACTGCGGATGGTGTCCGGAATGTCCGAGCCATACACCACCTGCATGCCTGCTTCGTGCGAGAAGTTTTCCAGCGCCTTGGACAGCGGCATGGCGCCAATGGCCGTGGTATGCACCGTGGCGGCAGCCTGGGCATAAGCGCCCAGGGGAAGGCCGGCGGCGAGCGCCAGCGCGATATGGAAGGCCAAACGATTGCGCATGCGGGGTAGACCTTGAGTGGAGTAGTGGATAGCCGGCGTTCCACGCGATGCGCTTTTCGCCTGCCCCTACCTTTCAAGAGTCCGCTCCCGCACCATCGGGTACCGCTAATTGCGTGAATCTTTTCTTACAAGCGCCGGCTTTTGGTTTCCGTTTGATTCGCGGCCACGATGCGCACGCGATCGCTCTCGTCGATGACACGCACATCGGGCAGCGTCGCCAGATAGGCCGCGAACGCCTGTGGGTTGTCCGCATGGAAGATGCCGCTGATGCGCTCGGCGGCAATGCGTTCGTTCTCGATCACCAGCGGCCGGCTCGTGTAGGCGTTGAAGCGGCGCGCCACGTTGCCGATGGTTTCATGCTGGAAGCGGATGTCCGCCGGCAGCCACGCCGTGACGCTGGCGATCTTCGCCGGTGCCTTTGCGCCTACGCCCGCGGCCGTCAGCGAGATCTGCTGGCCGGCGGTCAGATCCGCTACGGCGTCGCCACCCAGCGAGGTGATGTCGAAG
>Ga0209646_1000804_pt1 | contig 10679 bp, 10 predicted proteins | sample AraplaL_Col_mTSA_FD_184259 | JGI IMG/M metagenome (GOLD analysis project Ga0209646, IMG submission 184259) | Arabidopsis root microbial communities from the University of North Carolina, USA - plate scrape CL_Col_mTSA (SPAdes) (version 2) | ecosystem: Host-associated > Plants > Roots >...
GAACTGGGCCGCACTTACATCATGTATTCGCACTACGACCCCGCCTCGCCGTACACGCGGCTGGCTTACGCACCACTGGAAAAGGCCGCGAGCTTCCCCAAGTCCTCTATACTGCCGCAGCAGGCGCTGATCTTCATGAACTCGCGCATGGGACTGCCACTCAAGCCAGAGTGGTGGGACAGCATGATCGCCAAGCTCAAAGCGCGAAAGCCCGGCGTGCAAGACGAAAGCTCGCTGGCCGCACTGGCGCAATGTGCCCGGGATGGTGCCTGCCCTCTGCCCACCGATCACATGGTGCAAGCCTTCGAGGCTGCGCTGGATCACCCTAGGCCCAGCGCGCGGCTGCAAGCCACCTATGGCGACTATGCATGGAATGTGCTGGGCGACCACGCCCTGGGCCTACGCATGGTAGAGGGGGCTGTGAAAAGCGCACCGGATGAGCCCGCCTATCGCATTACTCTAGTGCGGATGCTGGCGGAAACTGGCAGTATCAAAAAGGCACGTGAAGAGCTTCAGCCACTATATCGCTTGAATATAGGCAATCGATTGAACCGAAACCTTTCCGAATTACGCTCATTGCCAGGCATGTCCGAACTACCAAGCCGCAGCAGCACCACGAGCAATGCATACTGATCCGCCCCGCTGAGCCGTACCAGGCCAAGCCGCAACGTTCATCGACCTCAGAGAGCGGACATGAAGAAGGATTGTTTCACCGCAGAACACATCCTCGGTTTCATCAGGCAGGCCGAGGCCCGTGTGGTGGCGCCGAGGCGGCACCGGCTGCGCAGCATCGAACCGAAACTCGCCATCTGAGTTGCAGCAAAAACACGACAGGTCATCCGCTTGGAGATGTTTGTCGCCCCGGGAAACATCACTGCCATATCCGAGGCCAGACAAAACGGTCCGAAGCATTCGATGGAGGCGCTTTTTTGCCCGACAAACCTATCTACGTCACCCAGCCCTTCCTGCCCCCGCTGGAGGAATTCGCCCCGTATCTTGAGCGTATCTGGCAAAGCCACACGCTCACCAACGGCGGACCATTCCATCAACAGCTGGAGGAAGCGCTGTGCGAGTATCTCGGCGTCAAGCACGTGGCGCTGTTCGCCAACGGCACGCTGGCGCTCATCACCGCCTTGCAAGCCCTACGCGTCTCCGGCGAAGTAATCACCACACCGTATTCGTTCGTCGCCACTGCCCATTCGTTACTGTGGCGCGGCAACAAGCCGGTCTTCGTCGACATTGAGCCCCGCACGCTCAATCTGGACCCGGAGAAGATCGAGGCCGCCATCACGCCAAACACCACGGCCATCATGCCGGTGCATTGCTATGGAAATCCCTGCAACGTGGAGGCGATCCAGAGGATCGCCGACAACTACAATCTGCGCGTCATCTATGACGCCGCGCATGCCTTCGGCGTGAGGGACGACGGCGGCAGCGTGCTACGCCACGGCGACCTCTCCGTACTCAGCTTCCACGCCACCAAGGTATTCAACACGTTCGAGGGCGGCGCCATCGTTTGCCACGATGCCAAGACCAAGCAGCACATCGATCACCTCAAGAACTTTGGCTTCGTGGACGAGACCACCGTGGTCGCGCCGGGTATCAACGCCAAGATGAGCGAGGTGAGCGCCGCCTTCGGCCTGCTGCAGCTCAAGCACATGCAGGAAATCCAGCACCGCCGCGCAGCCATCGACGCCCGCTACCGCGAGGCATTCGATGGCATGAAAGGCATCCGCTGCCTGCCACAAGCCGGTCAGCACGTCGCCAATTACGCCTACTTCCCCATCCTGGTCGAGCCGGACTACCCGCTGAGCCGCGACGCGCTGTACCAGAAACTGAAAAACCGTGGCATCTTCGCACGCCGCTACTTCTATCCGTTGATCGCGGATTTCCCCATGTACCGCGGCCTGCCCACGGCGGGACGCAGCAATCTCGCGGTTGCAGCGGCCGCGGCGGACAAGGTTCTTTGTCTGCCGATATATCCAGCCTTGACCGATGCAGATGTTCAAAGAGTCGTCGCGGTCGTGACCAACGGGTCTGGTGCCGCATGACAATCCACTTTGGGTTGGTGGGCGCTGGCGGCTTCGGGCGCGAGGTCATGCCTTATGCGCGCCAGAGCGTTGCCCGGCAGCTGGGTGTTCGAGAAGCGGAAGTACGGGTCTGCTTCATTGAGACCTGGGAGCCCAAGCAAACTGTGTGCAACGGCCGCCCGCTCATTTCACTGGACGCATTCCTTGCCTTGCCGGGCGACCACTACTTCAACGTCGCTGTAGGCGACGGTGCCGCACGCGCAAGGATCGTCGAACAGATAGGCAGCCGCGCTCGGCCAATTGCAATCATTTCACCACACGCAATCGTGCTCGAAGAGAACCAGATCGGTGAAGGCGTCGTGCTATGCCCCAATTGCCTGGTGACTTCGAATGCGCGGATCGGGAAGTTCTTCCACGCGAATCCGTATTCGTCCGTTACGCACGACTGCGTCATCGGTGACTACGTCACGTTCGCACCAGGGGCACGGTGCAGCGGCCATGTGCATATCGGTGATCACGCATATGTTGGTGCAGGCTCGGTAATCAAGCAGGGAACGCGCGAAAAGCCCCTCGTCATCGGTGCACTTGCAGTCGTGGGCCTGGGGGCGGTCGTTACCAAGGACGTCCCTCCGGGCGTGACGGTGGTAGGCAACCCCGCGCGCTCACTGGCCAAATAGCGGTGCCACGCCTTGTCACTCAAGCATAACCTCGCCGCGAACTACCTAAGCCAGGGCTACATCGCCATCATTGGCATGGCGCTCGTACCGCTGTATCTCAAGTACATGGGCGCCGAGGCGTACGGCCTGGTCGGCTTCTATGCGATGTTGCAGCGCTGGTTCAACGTGCTGGACATGGGGCTCACGCCGACCATGGCGCACCAGACCGCACGCTTTCATGGCGGCGGCCTGAGTGCGCTGGATTACCGGCGGCTTGTACGCGCGCTGGAAGGTATTTTCTTCGCCGTTGCCCTGTTTGGTGGTGGACTGCTGTTCCTCTCCGCGCATTGGGTTGGAGGACATTGGCTGAAAGTTAGCTCCTTGCCCCTCAGTGAAGTCGCCCTATGCCTGCAGATGATCGCCATCATCGTCGCACTGCGATGGATGGGAGGTCTGTACCGCGGCGCGGTGACGGGGGCCGAACACTTGGTGTGGCTCAGCGGATTCACGTCACTTGTGGCAACACTACGCTTCGTGGCCGTAGTACCGGTATTGATTTTCGTGAGCGCGACGCCGGCGGTATTCTTCGGCTTTCAGCTGGGCACGGCGGTGTTTGAAATCGCTGGCTTGATATGGATGACTGGTCGCTTGCTGCCTCAGGTACCACACAGTCAAAAACTGAAATGGGACTGGACTCCGCTAAAGCCGGTGCTCGGCTTCGCGCTCACCATAGCCTTCACTTCCACCGTGTGGGTGTTCGTGACCCAGTCGGACCAGCTCGTGCTCTCCAAGTTGCTGCCGTTGGCGGACTACGGCTACTTCACAGCCGCCATCCTCGTGGCCAGCGGGCTGATGATCGTCTCCGGCCCCGTAAGCAACGCCATCATGCCACGCATGACGAACCTAGAAGCACGGGGCGATCACACGCAGCTGATCGCGATCTACCGCAAGGCGACGCAGCTGATTGTGGTCACCGCGATTCCGGCCACGATGGTGCTCGCATTCTTCCCGCGCCAAGTGTTGTGGGCATGGACAGGCGACGCCGTGCTGGTGGACACGGTGGCAGCCGTGCTCCGCCTGTACGCCATTGGTTACGGCATTCTCACCGTGAGCGCATTCCCCTACTACCTGCAGTACGCCAAGGGCAACCTGCGCCTGCACCTCATCGGCAACATCTTTTTCGCAGTGCTGCTGATTCCGTCCATTGTCTGGTCCGCCATCCACTACGGGATGATCGGCACCGGCTGGGCGTGGCTGGCTTCCAATATCATCTACTTCCTGCTGTGGACACCCGCGGTGCACCACCGCTTCGCACCCGGCTTGCACTGGGGCTGGATACTGCGAGACATTGCGCGCCCTTGCGTGCCCGCACTGATAGTTGCTGCAGCCGCCATGTGGTGGCTCGCATGGAGTCAAAACCGCGCATGGCTCGCCGCGGAACTCGCCGCTGCCGGCGTCGCGTTCATGATACTGACCTACTTGCCCGCCGACCGCCTGACCTCCTTGCATCGACTCGCCACGCCGCACCGAGCAAAACGTGATGTCGTCTAAACACAAAAACCAGCCTTCCGACACGCCAAAGGTTTCCATTTGCGTCGTCACCTACAACCAGGAAAAATATATCCGCCAGTGCCTGCAAAGCATTGTCGACCAAGAGACCGATTTCGATTTCGAGGTAATCGTTGGCGACGACTGCTCGACCGATGGCACGCGCACCATCGTGTCTGAATTTGTCGAGCGATACGTGGGGATTGTGAAGCCATTATTCCATGAAAAGAACATGGGCGCAGGCGCGAATTACAAGCATACGCACGACCAGGCGACAGGCGAATACATCGCGCACGTGGATGGCGACGACTATTGCTTGCCCGGAAAGCTGCAATGTCAGGCGCGCATCCTGGATACCGATCCGGGCTGCAACATCGTCTGGCATCGCATGCGGATTTTAACGAACGAGAAAGAGATACATAATGGACCGCCGCACCTGCCTGACAACAAGCTTTCATCCATGCGGATTGACCGTGGCGATATACTACAGTTCATTTCCGTGGGACTGAATAGCTCGAAGATGTACAGAAAGTCGGTTCGTCATTACGCGGCCCCGCCATTTCCGATCGTCGATTATTACGCAAATGTCGAGCAGGTAAGAGACGGATACGCGCGATTTGTCGCCGGCGGATGTTATGGCGTGTATCGAACCGGCATAGGAATTTCCTCACAGGGCCGCGATACGCGTGACGTTTTGCGCGAATGCTTTTTGTTGTTTTCGAAAAAATACCCCAAGCTCCGTGCACGAACAAATGCGGCCGCATTGACATACCTCGTGGCGGACCTTCGCCAGGCCAGGTCAACATGGCCCATGTTCCTGATGACCACCGTTCAGACGTTCAGTTTCGCAGGCGTGTTGTACTTCCTCCGGGGGCTTTACTTCATGCATGCCTTACGGATGCGCAATGTTTGACTATATCCGTTCCGACCTGTCAGCCATAACAAACCGCGCCAGGGGTTTCCGCGCGTTCAAGGCCGCGCTTTGTACCCATACATTCCACATGACCGTTCTGATCAGGTTCGGCTGCTGGAGCCGATCCAGGCTCGGCGTACCAGGCAGCGTCATTGGTGCAGTGACTGAGTACCTTATCCGCGTCATATACGCGAGCGACATTTCCTGCAAAGCCAGGATCGGGCGCTACTTCCACGTCATGCACGGACAAGATATCGTGATCGGATCAGATGTGGTGATCGGCGAGAACTGCAAGGTCTTCAACTCCGTCACCTTTGGAAACAAGGACACCGAGGACCCATCGGGCAACGCGCAGCCCACCGTCGGCAATAACTGCGTCATTGGCACCGGAGCCAAGCTCCTTGGCGGAATATCGATAGGGGATAATGCGCGGATAGGCGCAAACGCCGTCGTCATCAACGATGTACCAAGCAATGCCATCGCGGTGGGCGTCCCCGCGAGAATCATCACGGACAAGCCAGCCAACACGGCAGAACGCGCATAATCGCAGACACGCGAAGCGCCACCTGCAATTCGATTCCAGAATCCTCTCTTCGTCGCGTCGCACAGCTGTCAAAGCGCACAACTTTGTACTGGTAGTCGATACTAGTCACGGCCATCCATGCCCGCGCCGTCCAGCAATGCCAGATAGCTCGACGCCGTGGCCCGAGGGTCGTGGGCGGCAAGGATTGCTCCGAACCCGGATGATGGTTGCTTCATCTCCCCATCCATCGCGAGGGACAACGCCGCTGCATCGCCTACAGGCACGAGACGACCGTAGCGGCCACCGTCGAGAATCTCCCGAGGGCCATGCGTGCAGTCCGTCGCGACCACCGGCACGCCCAACGCCAACGCTTCAAGCAATACGTTCGGATAACCCTCCCAACATGACGAAAGCACCAGCAGGGCGGCCCCCGCCAGCACCCGGAACGGGTTGTCCAGCGCCCCCAGAAGCAAGACGCGATCGGCAAGACCCAGTTTGCGGACCAAGCTTTCCAGCATGTCGCGTTGCTCGCCCTCTCCCACGATGACGAGACGATGGCTGTGAAGCAATCTACTGGCCGCGTACGCGCGCAGCAGGAAGGGGTAGTCCTTGGCTTCGGTCAACCGTCCGAGCGCGATTACATAGGGCGTGCTTTCAATTTCCTGCAAAGTGGGACCGATGCGGGCGAGATGGCGCAACCGCTCCTGGTCCACCGGGTTGTGTACGACATGGATGCGGTCATCCGCCAAGCCCAAGCCACGCAGATCTTGCGCAACGCCCGCCGATACCGCGACCAGTCCGTCGGCACGCCCATAGAGCCAGCGCATCGCCTGTCGCTTCAGCACACTTTTCGTGTTCGCGAGGCTGGACGCCTCGCGCAGGACGAGACGCATACGGATGTGCGCCCGCGCCCCTGCCAATATCACCAGAAGATTCGTGCCCGTCATCGTGCTCAACACGGCGTTTGGCCTGAGTGTGCGCAGGAGCGACACCAACCTTGGGAGTGCCTTCCGCGCCAGTGCAAAGCCCTTGAGCGCATCGTCGGTATCGATCAGCTCATGCAACGTCACCGCATCTGGAACCAGCAAACGCAACGGACCACCGCCAAGCAGGACAACCACGTGCACTTCCCGCCCGGCTGCCACAAACAATCCAGCCAGTTGCAGCATTACACGCTCACCGCCACCTCGTTCGAGGCTCGGCAAAACCAGCAAGATGCGATCGGCGCGTACAGTCATGCAATCAGCCAGCGCGCCAGCGCAGGTAGGCATAAGCCAGCCACAGAGGCTGGGAATGATCGGCGCGACCGGCGCGGTGCTCACGCAACAGGGCGCGCAATCCTGCAGCATCCACGACGCCCGTATCCCCGGAATCCGTCATGGCCAGAAGGTCATCCCCCAACCAGTGGCGCATCCAGTGACTGACCGGCGAGGCGAATCCCTGCTTGCGGCGATCCCAGATGAAGTCAGGCACACGCCCACGCATGGCCGCCTGCAACACGCGCTTTCCTCGCACCCCCGAGAAGTGCCATTGCCAAGGCAGCCGCATCACGAATTCAAAGAGTGCCGTGTCCAGAAAGGGACTGCGAGCCTCGAGCGAATGCATCATCGTCGCGCGATCGACTTTCTGCAGGATGTCCTGGGGCAGATAGACCAGGCAATCCATCAGCAGCATGTGCCTCAGTTCATCCGGGTCATCGGGCCAAGGCCTATCGGGCATGGGGTTTCCCGCACCCAACCCAGGCACCAATTGCGCGAGCGTCTCCTTGCGGATGGCCGGCGGCCCTATGTAGGCATCCCTGTCTTCGCGCGCCAGCCGCACAAAAAGATGTGCGCGTTTCAAAAGGCTGCCGCTGTGATGCGCATGGGGCTCGGGCGTCGCCAGCACGCCACGCTCGACGATCGAGCGCAACGGGGCCGGCAACCGGTGATATCGCTGGCGCAGCAGGCGGCCCGCGTACCTGGCGTAGCCTCCGAAGATTTCGTCGCTGCCATCGCCCGTCAGCACCACCTTGACGTGCCGGGCTGCCACCGAAGCGACCAAGGCGCTGGGAACCAGCGAGGAATCACCGAACGGCTGACCCATGCGACGGGGAAGCTCCGTTGCAAGGACTGCCGCGACATCCGGCTTGATCTCTTCCGCCGTATGCAGCGTACCCAGCTCGGCCGCCGCTTGCGCCGCCGGCGCCCGTTCGTCGTAGGTCGGTTCGGCGAAGCCCGCCGTGAACGTTCGCAGCCTTCCGAAGCCCGATTCCTGCGCGAGCGCACACACGGTCGTTGAATCGACGCCGCCGGAAAGGAACGCTCCGACTTCAACGTCGGATGCCAACTGGCGTCGACGGACACCCTGCGTCAACAGTTCGCGGACATGCTCGGCAGCTTCCTCGAAGCTGCCAGTCCAGGGTTCGACCGATGGTGTCCAATAGCGTTCCTGGGCGATGGAACCATCCGCGCGCAGCCGCAGTGTGTGTGCCGGCAAGACCTCGCTGACGCCTGCCACACAAGTCGCTCCGGGCAGCGCATAACCGTAGCGGAAGTAGTCCGCGATACCCGCGGCATCTTCCGTGACGGCCACATCCGGGGTCAGCACCTCCAGCGCGGGCAATTCGGAGGCACAGGCAAACGTCGCGCCGTGACGACGGTAATACAGGGGTTTCTTGCCGAAGCGATCCCTCGAAAGGAGGGAATCGCCCGTGGTGGTGTCGTGCAACACTAATGCCCACATGCCATCCAGACGTTCGACAAACCTTGTGCCTTCCATGACCAGCCCGGCCAGCAGTACCTCGGTGTCGCTGTCATCCCGGAAGTCCCACCGTTCCGCAAGTTGTGCCCGAAGTTCCCGGTAGTTGTAGATCTCACCGTTGAACACCAGGACCCAGCGTTCGCTGGGATCACGCATGGGTTGATGACCGCCCTTGAGATCGATGATCGCCAGCCTCGTGTGCCCTGCCACGAAATCGTCGCCGGCAAAACGTCCGGATTCATCCGGGCCGCGATGCCTGAGTCGCTGCAAGGCTGCATCCATGCGTTCGCGGCGCTCTCCGGGCGAGATCGCCGGGGCCCGGAGAAAAGCTATTCCGCACATGAGGGGCGCTGCCTCTCGTCGAGCGTCAGGACGGTCTGGAACAGTGATTGGTAACAACGCGCAGTATCTGCCCACGTCCCGATCCGGGCGCGCGCAATCGCACGTGCGCGTTCGCCGCGGCGGTGAAGTTCTGCGCGACCGGTAACCGCCTGATCCAGCGCGTCAGCCAGCGCATCTGCGTCATCGACGGCGACCAGCCAGCCGGTGTCCCCGTCTTCGACCATTCCCTGCACGCCCTCCAGATCGGTGGAGATCACCGGCAAACCGCCAGCCAGCGCTTCCACGACAACATTGGGCCGACCCTCCGAGCGGCTGGAAAGAACGAACACATCCGCCTCTGAAAAGTACTTTGGCATGTCCGCCGCAGGCACGGCTCCGACAAATGTGAAACAGGAAGACACGCCGTGGGACGCCGCTTGGGCCAACAACGGTCCGCGCTCAGGTCCAGCGCCAACGATACTCACGTGCATCCGCTCGCGATGACACGCACGTGCGACCGCCTCGATCAACACATCGAAGCCTTTCAGACGGATCAGGTTGCCTACCGCCAACACCCGCAAGCCAGCATCGTCGGAGACCGCCCTGTCGATCTGGAAGAATGCCTCATCGGCACCATTGAGGCATGCATGGATGTCGGCGGTACGATGCGGGAATTGCGCACGCAGCCGCGCGGCCATCGCTTCCGAAACGCAAATCACGATCCGACTGTTGCACACGGCCAGCCCGAGGATCATTCGGTCCAGCCACGAACGTGTCGCGCGCGCCACGTCGCTACCGCGCAACGTCGTGACCACCGGTTTTCTGCGCAAGCGTCCGACGATACCCGCCATGGCTCCACATACGGACCAGTTGGCATGGATCAAGTCCGCATCACCCGCACGCAGCAGACAACGCCAAAACAGTCCAAACAGCAATCCCGGTAACAGCAATACCTGCCATTGCGCGCGCCGCAGGCCCGCAACGACTCCACCGGATTCCTGGGCCAACCTGCGCCACGACCGGGGCGCGTAACGTACCGCATGAATGCGAACACCCATCTCCGCGCTACCGCCAAACGTCGTCTTCATGGGCTTCGAATCAGCGGGGCAGACCACGTCTATCGTGCATTCGACTGACAAACGCCGATAAAGACTTTGGACGAATATGCCAGCGGAACTACCCAGGTACAGCGGGTAGGACGTGGTTAATGCGAGCAGGCGCATCTTTTTCATGGCCGCACCACACAAATCGGCTTACGCATCGCGCCGATAGATCAACGACGTGATCTGTTCTGAAATCAACCCAATCAGAAACACGATCACCGCGGCACTCCACATGAGGGTGCTGCCGTTCGTGAGGCGGCCATCCTGCGCAAATGTCCAAGCGTAATTCGCGCAGCCGAGCATGAAGAACGCCACCGCTGTCGGCACGAACAGCTTCAGCGGCGAATACAGCGTGGCGATCTTGAAGATGATAAGCAGGAAGCGCACGCCGTCCTTGATCGGTTTGATATGACTCTTGCCCACGCGCTGCGCCGCCTTGATCGGCAGGTAGGCCACCGGATAGGCGCTGCGGAAGAACGCCATGGTGCTGGTGGTGGGGTAGCTGAAGCCGTTCGGCAGCAGGTGCAAGAATTCGCGGAACTTGTTCGCACGTACGGCGCGGAAGCCGGAGGTGAGGTCGGCAACCGGGTGGCCGGTCATGCGGGTGGCCAGCCAGTTGTACAAGGTGTTGGCGAGGCCACGCCCCACGCCTGCCTGGCTGCTCCAGTCGCGGGCACCGACCACCATGTCGTAGCCCTCGTCGAGCTTCGCCAGCAGGCGCGCCACGTCGGCCGGATCATGCTGGCCGTCGCCGTCCATGAAGACGAGGATGTCGCCGTTGGCGGCACGGGCGCCGCGCTTGATGGCCGCGCCATTGCCCATCGAATACGGCGAGGAGAGGCA
>Ga0209646_1000807_pt1 | contig 10639 bp, 8 predicted proteins | sample AraplaL_Col_mTSA_FD_184259 | JGI IMG/M metagenome (GOLD analysis project Ga0209646, IMG submission 184259) | Arabidopsis root microbial communities from the University of North Carolina, USA - plate scrape CL_Col_mTSA (SPAdes) (version 2) | ecosystem: Host-associated > Plants > Roots >...
TAAAGCTTCTAGGAATTCGGGGATTTGAGTTACCCGAAAGGTGCCCTCCAAGTCGTCGCAGTTGCGATCTATTTGATGCGGATCACTGAAGCGAGGCGTATCCTCCCCGTCATTCTTGGCAGCGAGGGGGCGGACCATGAAAATGATGATTGTTTTGTTTGCCGTAGGGGCGACTGTTTTTGGCGTATCCGACAGTTTGGCGGCAAAGGGTGGCCATCCAGGCTCGCATCACTCGTCCTCTGTTCGCAGTTATGTCGCGCCACGCGCAAGTGACAGTCGTACACGCGGATACACGCGCCATAACGGCACATATGTCCACTCCTATATGCATTCGGCGCAGGACAGCACAAAACTAAACAATTTCTCGACTAAGGGGAACGTCAACCCTTATACGGGTAAGGTAGGCACCAAAGATCCAAATGGGAACTAGAGCCGAATTCTTGCTTGCGCCTGGGCATGTCGAACTGTAGTGCTGGGTACCCACATCTACCAACTCTAAACGTATTTAGCTGAAAATCACGCATCGGAGCTGGCTTTCAGCCTAAGATTCGGACGGCGTATATCTGCATGTAACCGACGAAGAACAGGGTTATTTGTCGAGTGTAGCGAGCCGTGTGCCTTATACGGCAACGGTAGGGGGGCAAATGAAAAGACAATTTTTAGCGATGCTTGCTGGAACTGTCGTCTGCTGCATGCTCACGCAATCGCACGCGCAAACGTCTAGGATGTGCAGACAAGTCTACGCACTAAAATTAGAGTTAGCCGATAGTGCGCGAAAACTCTACCTATGTTCCAGCAACTCAGACTTGTCGGACGATTGCAGCAGTGAATTCTCAGAAGTCAAAGCAGGTGCCGAAGACTTAGAGGATGCAGTGTCGAACGCAAACGGCGACTGCGAATAGAAGATCGTCCCTGAATACGTTGTTCGAACTTTTGTCGCTGTTCATCTGCATAACGAAGTGCCTCACTAAAAATAGCAAAGACCCTGGTCACGCATGATGCGGATGAGATGGCAAATCTCTTGCTTTGAACTAGGTCTAGTGGGGAACATATCGGGGGACTTATGCAGACATGGATTCGCCTGTTTTTCGTGCTGGCGCTTGGGCTTGGCCAGACGGTTGTAGCCCAAGAAGTACGGCCAGCCTACCCACAGCAGGGGGCACAGAGCGTCACAAATGGCTCAACTCAGCTGATAGAGCAGGGCACTTATATCAATCGAGATGGGGCGGTCGTTCACAGACCGGCCCATACCGTTTCCGGAGCCGTGCCAGCCGGTGCATCGGCACAATGCCGTGATGGGAGCTACAGCTTCAGCATGCACCATAGCGGCACCTGTTCGCATCATGGGGGCGTTTCGAGATGGCTCTAACGCATGAATTGGATATGGAAAAGAAGAAACAATTCATCACCGAGGAGCACCGGAACTTTTTGCCTGCCAGCGTCGAGGCACTAAAGAATATCGCCACGATATTTACGCTGTCGACCGGGGCGGCCTACCTAATTACGAAGCATCCTCTTTTGTTTCATTCTCCTGTCGTCAGCCAGGTCGTTGGAATGTTGCTCTATGCGGTCGCTTTTTGGGGCAATTGCAGTTTCGCTTCTCTATACCGAGGCGATTATTGTTCGATATCACGTGAAAATGGGCAAAAATTACTGGATACGTGCCGCTACTCTTTTGTGCATGGTTTGCTTGATGTCGGTGCCATTGTTTGTGCTTATGGAGGTCAGGTTTCAGTGACTCATTCGTGCATACGGCGTAAGCGCCGTGCACAATTGTGGTGTTTAGATTCGTGGCCTGGGTGACTGGCGTCCAGCTCTGATCGAAGACTACGATGTTGCACCAGCGCGCCCCGCACCGGGGCATTGGAGGCGATGCGATGGACGTTGAATTCACTAAGGATGAGATTCTCCGGCGGTTTGCCACGGGAGATCTCCTGCAAAGCCTCGCCGACGGCAGTCTTTCGCGCATAGAAAAGACGTTATCGAAGACCGAGGCCGCGTGCGTCGAACTGCACAATGGCGGCGCCATCGATATTTTGGCGTTGACCAGCGAAGAAAACCTTTCATCGATCGAAACGCGATCGTTCTTTGAATGCGCTCAGGCGGTCGATCGGCTGATTCCGCATTTGTTATGCACGGTGACCGCCGTCATGGAGGCCGTAGAGCGGCTGGTTGCAGCAGGAGGGAACGACGGGGCAGCCAATATGCCCTATGGTTCTCTCCTTGATTGGTTCCGGAGCCATCCAGATGGTGCGCGTTCTGTTGTAATGTTTGCGCGGGAAGGACAACCCTTAGCCATCCGAAATGTTGGGTTCGCTCTTCAAGCTCTGAAAGACGCCAACGAAGCGCGCCGCATGGCCAATGATTTCGGCGATGAACGAAGGACCGCATCCTTGGTGGCTTTGTCTAGCATCGAAGAAGTGAATCCCAATGAATACAGCAAGTCCATTGAGCTGTGCGGACATTTGCTGTCTCAATCAGCAGATGACTCGTTGAAGGCGCAGATTCTCCACACGACAGCATGGATGTTTACGAAAGGAAGTGATGCCGTCAGGGCGGTGGCAACAAAAATCATCTGTCAGGCAGCCGCCAATGGGGGCCCCCAAGTGCGTTGGACTGCTTCTCTGTCGCTGTGGCGCTATAAGGACATCATCGATTCGGGCGCCCTTGATCCATTGATCGATCTTTTGGCCAAAACGCAGTCAGACGAGAGGGACGCTCTTCGCCAAATCGATATCGCCTCGTCTGGTTTTAAGAACGCCGGAAAACTTCAAAAGTTGGCGCAACTGGTTAGGACGCTGATTGAGAGGAGCAATGGCAACCTATCGTTAGAGCACTTCCCGAGTTTTGTTTCTTCTTTGTTGGCATCGGGTGACGACTTCGCAAGGTTGGTCATGACGTGGCTACTGTCTGGAAGCCCGGCACTTTGCCGTGGACTGCTGTGGCACTTTGGGCGCTGTCCGCCGCCAGACGGGGCGCCGGTCGTCATTCCCCCCGAGGCGGTGCCTGCCAGCAACGACGATCGGGTTTTCGTGGCGCACAAGGCAGTGGGTTGGCTGCTCACTAAACCCGTCAGCGTTGCGTCGATCTTGCTTTCATTGCTTCGGGCTAGTGATGGAGACGCAGCGGATGAGATCGCGAACTTGTTGGCCGATCTTTTGTTGGCGAACTACGACTGTGTTCAACGTTATCTCGAAACGTGTGTCCGTGATCCCGGTGTAGGAAAACGGATTCGCAAAATGCTGACCGCAAATAAGGCCTATCTAAAAGCTCTCCAATCAGTGCCAGCGTTGCCGGAGTTGAGGCCTTCTGATGAACACCGCGGCATCCAGCATGAGATCCGAAACGAAAAAATGCGCGAGCTGAGCAGGGCGGCGCGAAAGCAATCCATCATGGCGGCCATCGCCAAGCAAGCGGTCATCCTGCACGGCGCAGGCACCTTGACAATGGTGTATGACGCTCCTGGACAGGGTCGTCAGATTGTTGTGCCTTTTCACACCTTTGAATATCAGCATGAGACCGCCCGAATGCAAGTCATCGATCTCACGGGGTTGGAGATGAGTTTAAGCATGCTTAGGATGGAGCGTCGAGGAAAATGAAGGCACTGCTTCGAGATTACTTGGCATCGTTGCGTGAGCGCGACGAACTGGATGCGATCTTTCCCGACCTTCTTTCGGAAATCGGGTTTACGATCCTGTCCCGGCCGCAACGTGGCACCGCTCAGAAAGGAGTGGACGTCGCCGCGGTTGGGGTTGATGAGGATGGTAAACGAAAGCTCTTCCTTTTCTCCATCAAGAAAGGGGATCTCACTCGCCAGGATTGGGACGGAAGCCCTCAGGCGCTTCGGGCGTCGCTCAACGAGATGAAAGGCTCCTATGTATTGAATCGTGTCTCCAAGCGATACCGCGACCTGCCGGTGGTCATTTGTGCCGTCATAGGTGGCGTGATGCATGAACAGGTGCTCGAAGAGTGGGCAACCTATACCAGGCAGAACTCGAAGAAAAATAAGCTGAGCTTCCATTACTGGACAGGCGATCATCTCGCAACCCTCCTGCTGCACGGGATCTTGCGCGAAGAGATTCTTCCCCGCGACCTTCGGAGCAGCTTTCAAAAGTCTGTCGCCATGGTGGATACACCAGATGTGTCCTTTGAGCACTTCAAGCGGTTGACGGTTTTGCTTCATAAGGCCGCTTTGGTGAATGAAAAGGCGAGGCTGCGCGCCGTGCGTCAGTTAAACATCTGCCTGTGGATTCTTTATGTGTGGGCGCGCGACGCTGGCAATCTCAATGCCCCTTACCGGTCCAGTGAAATCGCGCTGCTGACGACGTGGGAGCTTTGTAAAGGATCAATCGGAAAGGGGAGTGCGCAAGCCAAAAAACTTGAACAGGCGCTCCACCAAATCATCAATCTTCACATTTCAATCCTTAGTGAGTTCATCGATCAGAAGATCGCGCCGCACGCAGAGAAGAAGCACGGCCTTTCGGCCGCTGTGCTATCCCATGAGCCGGTTGATGTCAGCTTGGCCATGTTCGATGTTCTCGGAAGGCTGGCGCTGTTAGGCATCTGGGAGAACTGGGTATCTCGGCGTGGGAACAACGATGCGGAGGCACTTGCCAGGAAAGTGCATGGACGAGTTGAACTGGGAATCAAGTTGATATTGAACAACCCTACCTTGCTCCTCCCGGCAATCGATCTGCAAGCCACGGATATAGCGCTTTTCATGATCCTGTGGGCCTTTGATGGTGGCGTGACCGATGGTTTTTACGATTGGCTCGATGCGATGACGCAGCGCCTCTATCACACTGTCTACACGCGCCAGGGATATCCGATCGCAACTTCAGACTATCGTGACTTGGCCTATCATCCGCGCGATGAATCGGATGAGTATTTTGAGCAGATGACGGCAGCCAGCACATTTATTCCCCTGTTGGCGGTCTGGCTGCGTGGCACGGGTGGCGCCGCCCAGTTTGAGCACATCGCAAAGTTGGTCAAGACAAAGTTGCAGCACTGCACGATGCAACTTTGGATGCCCGATGCCGCATCGGAAGACCATTTGTATCTAGACAGCAAGACACATGGACTGGCGCTCTGCGAGTTGTCCTTATCGAAAGGTGGGCAAGCACTCTTGGATTTCATCAAACGTTCGTGCAATGACCACGACGCAACCAAGGGCCTGAGCGCCGTCAAGACCAACTACTGGGCGATCGTTCTGGTTGCCTGTCGCCACTATGGACTGCCGATTCCTCCCTACTTTTGGGTGAATCTCTTTCCGGAAGCGGTGGCGCCTGAGGAGGCTTTGGATGTGAGCTTATCCACACCGGCTTAGCAATGGCTCAAGGCATCCCGGTCTGCCGCATTTAACGCATTGCTTTTGTGCTAGTCACGGTGTGCGATAGCTGATCGGTAGATCACGACAATAGCTTATTTCGTAAGGTCGAGAGGCAAAGAGATATCGGCAAGTACCCTCTCGCGGTGACCAATGGTGTGGTCCGCACGGCCGGGAAAAGATCTAACACGTTGATCGGCACACTCAGTCCGTCGTCGTCCATAATGTAGGAGGCGCTGCGGGGCAGCTTCGGGCCAATAAGGCCATTCGATATAAGCGAAGAGGGCGTCGTCTTGGCCCCCTTTTGCGCATGCGACATCCAATCGGATGCATTCTGCAATAACGGTTCTAGGTTGATTTATTTTTGGATCAGATGGACACCGCTGGCTTCAAGTAGCGACAAGACGCAATCAATAAAAACGCCCGACGATTTCTCGCCGGGCGTTTCGCTTTATTGGTGGAGGTGGCGGGAGTCGAACCCGCGTCCGAAGGCGCTTGACGCCCGGTACTACATGCTTAGCTCACTGTTGGATCTCGTCCCGCGACAGCACAGCGTGCGAGGCGCATCGAAGGACCAGCCCGCTTGATTTAACCCTGGCCGGCAGGCGGCAGCTTTGGGCGATCCCGTGATAATGACCCTACATCCACTAGCACAGGCACACGTGGGTTCGGGGCTAGGCCTTAAGCGGCCAGAGCGTAGTTGTCGTCGTTGGCAACTATAAGTTTGCGGCTGGATTTACGAGGAAAGCTGCCCCCTCGGCATGCACCAAGCTATCTCACTACCCCCGTCGAAGCCAGAACACCCCCGGGGAAAAGATCGCTTAAGCGTTGAAAGTATATATGGTGATGGAGGTGTGCGATATCAATCGCGCACTGGATGAGTGTCGAGGCTCGGTTGCTGTGTTTTTTTGCTCGCCGTCCCGGCGGAGTGCTTTACGGCAGCGAAGCTGGTTCAAGCTGGGGCACGTTGAAGCGCTGAAAGGCGGTGGACCTCGGCCTTCGCCGGAATGACGTAAGGCGGAAAATGCCTTGCGGCTAGCGTTAAGTTCGGAGCATTGGGGCTAGGGTGGGGTGCCCGCAGCGAGCGGCGGGAGCCCACCATCGCCTCCATACCGTTCCCCAGGAAATTCAGCGGTATGCGCTAAAGCCCAAGCAACCCCATCCCAGCCCTCTCCTACTGCCGCAGGGGAGGGAGCGCATCGTGGCTAGTGTCCAGTTGTACTGACTTGTCATGCCGTTAGAAGGCAGGCCGAAAATGCCCTGCGGCTAACGTTAAGTGCGGAGCATAGAGCCTTCGCCGGGGGGACGATGAGGTGTTACTGGGACTCGATGGTAACCAAGTATCGCAGGGCGCTAGGTTACGCAGCGCGATTGTGCGAGCGCATGACGCGCTGCTTGTCGCGCTGCCAGTCGCGTTCCTTTTCGGTGTTGCGCTTGTCGTGTTCCTGCTTGCCGCGCGCCAGGCCGATTTCCACTTTCACCTTGTTGCCTTTCCAGTACATGGCGATGGGTACCAGGGTGTAGCCCTTGCGTTCCACCGCGCCGATGAGCTGGTCGATTTCCTGGCGGTGCAGCAGCAGCTTGCGGGTGCGGCGGTCGACGGGCACGACGTGAGTGGAGGCGCTGATCAGCGGCGGGATGGAGGTGCCCACGAGGAACAGCTCGTTCTTCAGCACCACGGCATAGCCGTCGCCGAAGTTGATGCGGCCGGCGCGCAGGGCTTTCAGCTCCCAGCCTTGCAGGGCAATGCCCGCCTCGAAGCGCTGGTCGATGTGGTATTCGTGCCGGGCGCGCTTGTTGAGGGCGATGGTGCCGCCGCTTTCTTTTTTGTCTTTGTCCTTCGCTTTTGCCATGTCCGTTAAACTTTGTGCCGGGTCGCCCCATGCAGGCTGTCTGCATGCGGGTTGGATTCTTTTGATGAGGCTGCCGTGATCCAAATCCGCCGCAGTGCCTTGGTGAAATACTCGCCGGCGCAGATGTTCGATCTGGTCAATGAGGTCGAAGCATACCCAAAGCGCTTCGCCTGGTGTGGCAACGCCGAGGTGATCGAGCAGGGTGAGAACATGCTGGTGGCGCGGCTGGATCTCAAGTTCGCCGGCTTCCATCACAGCTTCACCACGCGCAATACCATCGATCGTCCGCGCCGCCTGCAGGTGAGCCTGGTGAATGGGCCGTTCCGCAGCCTGGAGGGTTTCTGGGATTTCATCCCGCTGGGCACGGACGGTTGCAAGGTGGCATTGGAGCTGGATTTCGACTACGCCGGCCGCCTGGGCGGGGCGGCCTTGAAACTGGGTTTCCAGGGCCTGGCCAGCCGCATGGTGGACGATTTCTGCCGCGAGGCGGACAAGGTCTATGGCTGAGCGCATCGCCGTGGAGGTGGTTTGCGCCTTGCCGGACCGCCAGTTGCTGCGCCGGGTGAGCCTGCCGGCGGGCAGTTCCGTGTTGCAGGCGGTGGAGCAGTCGGGGATTTTGCAGGAGCTGCCGCAGATGACGTTCGATCCTGCGCGGCTGGGCATCTTTTCCCGCCGCGTGGCGGCCGATGACGTGCTGCAGGATGGCGACCGGGTGGAGATCTACCGGCCGCTTACGCTGGATCCGAAAGATGCGCGGCGGCGCCGCGCCAGGTAAGGCAGGCCAGGCGGTCAGTTGCCGCCGTTGTCGCCACCATTGTCACCACCACCATGGTCGCCGCCGCCGGAGCTCTTGTCGCCGGAGGTGTCGTTGACGTCGTACTTGGTCTTGTACTTGTTGCTCTGCTGCACCAGCTTCTGCGCATCCTGGAAGTACAGGTTGCCTTCGGTGCGCACCAGCACGTCGTTGTTGAAGTACAGGCTGATGGCGTTGACCTTCATCTTCTCGCCACGGTGCGAATAGCTGGAGACGTAATCCCAGCGGTTCTGGTTGAACGGGGTGGACACGGAAGGCGTGCCCAGCAGTACCAGCACCTGGCGCTTGGTGAGGCCCGGCTTGAGCTGATCGGCAAGGTTCTTGTCGATGGTCTTGTCGAAAAGATTGCCCTGGGCCACGTCGGGGGTATACACGAGATGGCAGCCGGCCAGGGAGAGAGCCAGCGTGGCGTAGCCCAGTGTGCGAATCAGCTTTTGCATTCGTAGCGCGTCCGGATCGTGAAGGTGTCGATGATACACTAACGGCTTGATTCCACCGTGTATCGGGAGCTTGCATATGGAGCAGGAAACTCAAGAACTCCGTAAAGCCGGGTTGAAGGTGACGCACCCCCGGATGCGCATTCTCCAGATCTTCGAAGAAGACGGCGCCCGGCACCTGACTGCCGAGGACGTCTACAAGAAGCTGCTTGCCCATCAGGAAGATATCGGCCTGGCTACGGTGTACCGCGTACTTACCCAGTTCGAGGCCGCCGGCATCCTCAGCAAGCACAACTTCGAGGGCGGGCAGGCGGTGTACGAACTGGATCGTGGCCAGCATCACGACCACATGATCGACGTTGACAGCGGAAAGGTGATCGAGTTCGTCAGCGAAGAGATCGAACGCCTGCAGCGCGAGATAGCGGCCAAGCACGGCTATGAGATCCAGGACCACAGCCTGGTGCTGTATGTGCGGCCGCTGGGTCGCAGTGGTGGAACTCGAAGCAAGCCGTAAACCGGGACCCGGCGCCGCCGAGCTGGCGGGCCGCGCTGGCAGGCGCCTGCCTATTTACGATTGGCGATTCCCGATTGACGCCCATAAAAAAAGCCGCGGGAGGACTCCTGTCCACCCGGCGGCTTACCGTTGTCTCTTGACGTGCGATGTATCGGAATTGCTCGCGATACGTGCAAATGTCCAGACTCCGGCGGAGCAGCATCCTGCCACTCTTCGAGTCCACCGTCCCCACGGTTGACTCGTGCTCACCGTCTCGCGACGGCGGCTCCCCCACATCGATGGGACTGATCCTAACGAAGCCTTTACGAAGCTGGTATTGGAAAATTTCCTAGTTACAGTGTCACAAGTCACTGGTTTTGCATCGAATCCATGCTGCTGCGCAGCAAAATGCGCAGGTGAACCCCCCGGTGGTCGGGCCTGAGGCGGAACAATCCGCCCAGCGAAGTGACACGGTCGCGCATGCCCTGCAGGCCCCGCCCGCCGCGCGGTACGCGTTCGGGCAGGCCCACGCCGTTGTCGCGAATGTCCAGCAAGGCCAATGCTGCGCCCGCACGCTCGCCGATGCGCAGGCGCAATCGGAACTCGGTGGCCTGCGCGTGTTTGACCGCGTTGGTGGCGCTTTCCTGGGCCAGCCGGTAGATGGCGGTGCGGATGTCTTCGTCCAGCAGGCGCGGGTCGCCGTGCAGGTCGGTGTAATAGATCATGCCGGCGGTGGCGAGCAGGTCGCGGATCGGGCCTTCGTCCAGCGCGCGCATCAGGCCGAACTCATCCAGCACGGCGGGGCGCAGGTCGTCCATCACGCGATGCAGGGCGCGCCGCATATGGGCCAGGATGCCATTGATGGAGGTGCCGATGTCCTCCAGGCCGGCCTGCTTCAGGCGGTTCTGCGCCAGCTTCACGTGGGTCTGGATGGCGGTGAGGTTCTGGCCCAGTTCGTCGTGCAGTTCGGCGGCCATGTGGCGGCGCTGGTTTTCTTCAGTCTGCAGGTTGCCGCGGGCGGCATCGCGCAGCTGGCGGGCGAGGTGATCCAGGCGGCGGTTCACCGCGGCGAGGTACACGTTCTGCTCCGCCATGCGTGCGCTGCTGCGGCGTAGCGCATCCGTGGCCGAGCCCAGCATCAGCGCGCCGGTGCCGGCCACGGCCAGGAACATGTGCGAGGAGGCGGTGGGTATGACGTGGGTGAACACGCGGTCGACCACCGCCATGCCCAGGCTGGATACCAGCATGGACAGGCTGGCGCCGCGCCAGCCGTGCCGGAACGCGAAGAACAGCACCGGCGCCAGCGACAGGATGCGTGCGAACTCGCGCTGCGGCGCCGCTTGTTCGGTAAGGATCAGCAGGATGACCAGGGCCGGCAGCATCACCAGCAGGCCGTCCATCAGCAGCTCGGATATCTCCTGCCGCGTCGGGCGCGTGCGCCACAGCATGATCAGCGGCGGCACGATCAGCAGCAAGCCCACGTAGTTGCCCAGCATTTCGTTGCCGAAGCCCGCCAGCAGACCGGTGGTGGGCAGTTCGCTGAGCAAGGCCATCATCAGCGCGTCGGTGGCGGTGGCGACGGCGCCGGTAAAGCCGCCGGCCAGCAGCAGGCGCGAGACTTCTTCCGGATCGCGCATGCTCGCCCGCAGGTTGGCCCGGCGCAGCAAACCCAGGCATAGCGCCACGACCAGCGGCTGCGGCAGGTCTCCGAACAGG
>Ga0209646_1000809_pt1 | contig 10626 bp, 9 predicted proteins | sample AraplaL_Col_mTSA_FD_184259 | JGI IMG/M metagenome (GOLD analysis project Ga0209646, IMG submission 184259) | Arabidopsis root microbial communities from the University of North Carolina, USA - plate scrape CL_Col_mTSA (SPAdes) (version 2) | ecosystem: Host-associated > Plants > Roots >...
CAACCTGCTTACGATATCTTGTAATGAATTTCATCGTTTTGTAAAAACTTTAAATGCCCGGGATTTTTCGAATTTCATTTTGGCCAAACACAAAAGCTACCACACCTATTCCGAAAATTTTATCCTTATAGAATAAGGAGAAATCTTTTTTGTCTAATTGTTTATCAAAAGCAAGCATGTACTCATAATTACCTGACATGCCATTTTCAATTTTCTCACAGATTGCAGGTTTAATAGAATCTCCTTCACAATAAAGGGTAAAATCATTTTGCATATCGAAGTCTAAATACATCATCTTTTCTTTTCCCGGATTTTCTCCAGCCATCTTTTTAAACCTCACATTGAAATAACTATAACCTTCCTGAGCTATATTCGATCTTTTAAGATTTATGTTAGGCGGGATCCATTTTGCAGTTACTTTTACATCACCGATCTTAATCTCTTGTGTTATCTTATTTTTTGGATCATTAATAAAATCTGCAAGTCGTTGCTGCGGCGATCGGTATGAACAAGCAAAAAGAAAAAGGATTCCCCATAGTACATGCGTGTGTTTCGCTATTATCATCTATTCATTTTTATAAATAAACCGTAGTCGTAAATTTCTGTTACCTGCGAGCCTTACGATCAAAAAGTACTCCTGCCCGCTTTTAAACGATTTATTTTCTGAAAGATCAATATCGTACTCGTTCAACCCGGTATTCAGTTTTAGCCTGGGCAACCCTCTTATGATTTTAGCGGGTTCAGCTATACTTGCTATTGAATAGTTCAAATTGCCCGGGGCATAAGGATTATTTATGGAAAAATGCAGGTACTTATCTGCTATATAGAAATCGCCATCAGAAGTTTCTTTTAATTCGCGGTAACTATCGGTAATTGTGTCTTTTGAAGGCTCCTGACATTTATAGGTAAACGTCCATACCTCCGAACGTACCAAGATGGCAAGTCCTGAATATACAATTACCTGCCAGGCGTATTTTTGGCCCTGCTTTAAATCAGGCGCATTGACGGGATAAAACAGGTTGTTACCAACGATATTACCCTGATTAACCACTGGTGGGTTATAGGTAACCGCTTCCACTATATCCTGTTTATCCTTCACTTCGGCTAATACCAACCTGAACCGGGCATCAGCAGGCAATGGTACTGGTGGTTGCCAGATAAACTGTGGACGTTTATTACAGATCTCATCGCCATCGATGGGGTTAATAAGCAGTAATGGAGTTCTTGGCCTTAGCTCCTGCACAAAACAATTTTCGTATATGGGTGGCAATCGAGGGTCTTTTGACTCGGAAATATCCACCTCATAGCAGTACTCATAATCACCCTCCGGAAATTTGCCCGACTGACTTGCCGTTAAGCCATAATTGTTATTATTAAAACCAAACCGGGCATTGCTGAAAGCGGCCCTGCTGATCTCATTCATACCTACATGTAGTTGAAAAGAAGGCATTATTATGGTGACAACACTTAGCCCTTTAGCCCGTACTTTAACGGTAATTTTTGCTGTTAAATTCCCGCTCGATGAATTTACGATCTTAGCATAAGCCAGGCCCTCAACAGATTGGCCATATATCACAGGGTTAAAGTTTACTGCAATCTGTGCATTCATAATGAATGGGAGCAACAGAATGAGCATCAGAATAGCCGGTATTATTTTAAAACACTTCATTTCTTTAGTAAATAATGGATACTAATATCTGCTCTGAATAAGCCGTATAGTAGTGGTTGATACACAGCAATATTTTTTCTGGCATCAACAAAAAGATTCAGATTAAACCTGTCATTCAATTCACTCGAAATGGTTTGCTTAAAGCCTACCTGGCTATACCAACCACTTATGCTGTTATATGATATTGACGACGATAAACTTATTTTTTTAAGTACGAGATAGGTCATTCCTGCTTCTGTTAACAGCGATGAATTAAAATATACGTACTGCGAATTATTATTGGCATAATCATATTGCAGGTTGAGAAATAAAAGTTTCTGCTTCACAGTAATGTTTTGAAAACTTGAAAAGGTGAGCGTAGTATTATTTACAAACCCAGTTCCTAATGCGTAACCATTCTTTTGCCAGGACAAGGTGATATTGTTCCGGTAATAGTTACTCCCAATCTTTTGGGCAATCGTGGCATCGGCAGAGAGCCTGTTTAATGAGGTAGTGATTGATTTCCGGCCATTTTCAATGCGTACCATTTTGTTCGGCATATAACGAATGCCTAAAGATTGCCCTCTTTTTAATTGCAGCCGCACATCCATTACAGTGTATAAGTTCCTGTATTTATTGTCAGCTTCTTCACTATAATTAAACTCTCTCAAATCACTTCTTATCGAAGCCTGTAACTTTCTGTTCCATAAATATTTCCTTACGTTAAATCCAAACTCTTTACCACCTGAATTTAAAAACGTGTTACCGGGATTTGTATAGCCCTTAGAGGTCATATTTAAGTGAAGACCATAATTAATTCCCTTATCATATAAATCATCTTCATATTTCACCGCAAATGCCATATTATTAAAAAAGTTGTCGGTATTGAGTATCTTTTGAATGGCCTTCCTATCCTGCAGTGTACTGTCTGAGATTATAGATTGCCCGTAACTTGATGCGGAACGTGAAAACTCGGCAGTTATGCTTCCTTTTTCCCCGACGGGAACTTCGTTACTAATGGTGGTAACGACGGTATTTCGAAAACTGCCGTACCCAGGTAGCCCACTGATGCCAGGTATCGAATTGATCGATCCCAATGACTGATTATAGGTCATTAGGGAAATATGTGATTGGGATGATGAAGGTTTTCCTACTCCAAAGCTGATCATTTTAGCCAATCCATCATTTGAAAGAATACTCCCAGAAAATGGCTGATCAAGTACAGAATTGATCGTTTTTAATTTTCCAATCCCTAACAGGAAAGATTTGTTATTATTTAAGAAATCGGTATTTATACCTTTGTTAATTAAATGCTGCACACTAAGTGGACTGGTTGACAAAGTATTTTGACCAATATTTAGTTCTTTGATCTTCAGGAATAGCTTTTGCAAACCATTAAGCTGTAGATGTTGTTTTGCCAGTGTAGCAATCGTGCCTGGTTCTTTCAATGTTTTTTCCACCTGCTTGCCATCCAATAGCTCCATCTGCTTTATTTTCGTTAGTAATCCAGAAGATTGCCATTTATTTTTTTGTTCTTCTATTTTTTGCAATAAGGCATTTACGCCTTTAATATTTGCCACTTCTTTTTCTAACTCCTTTAATTCGTTTTCATTCACAGGTTGTCCCGTATTCTTCTTATTCTGTAATTCGATGAGTGCATTTTCCTTTTCGGAAATTGACTTTATGTACTCGCTATTTAACATTTGCTCCCGCACAGTTGCCATATCTTTTGTTAGCATTCCTTTTAGATCACCCAATTGATGTATCTTATCATTAAGCGCTCCATCAAATGTCTGATTGATATTTTCAAGATCTTTTTTCAAAACTGATTCTGCATTAGTTTTGATACCCTCAATCTGGCTTCTCAAATCAGAATTAAGAAACTGATCTGCATTAAACTTCCCTTTTAGGCTTTTCTTTATTTGGTTCAGGTAACTTTCTTTATCAAACTGTGCAGCCAGGTTAGAAAAATTATTGGTTGTTAAGTCATTCCAGTTTTGATTGTTAAATTGAATAGTAAAGGGAATGGAGGCAATAGCCCAACTACTATTTACATTCCAGTTTCCGTAATGATTTTGCCCGGATGATGCGAGATATGCGCTATTACTAATTGTTGAATAAGATGCGGATGCGCCATTTAAGGCTATTGGATTTTTTGCCACATTAAGGGGTATAAATTTGTTGACATTAGTAAGGCCGGCGAGTTTCTGACGCTGTTCATTAACTGCTTTTGAAAATTGACTATTAAAATATAACCCCGGTTTTTTAATTAAATGAATAATAGAATCCGATTCATGTGAATTTAATTGAGGAACATTCGGTAAAATTCCTTTTTTGTAACTTTTTATGCCTGCCTTTATTAAGCTATCCCACACTCTCGGTTGTTCGGAAATGTTTTTACCTGTACTGTCAACCACTTTTTCACTTCCACTGATCTGGGAAAATGCAGGCAGAACATTAAGGCAAATAAAGGTCAATATGATTATGTTGCGGATCAAGTATATTGATTTATGGCTTTACATGTCAATTATGTTTGGGCAAGGCATTTCCTTTTACTGCTTTATACATTGGCAGTATATAGCAATGGAAATGACCTCACTTTTCAAATGAAATCATCAATTAAATCCCAAATACACGAATGATCTAAACGATGTTTTTTGTGCCCCTTTAAACAAAAGGCTCTATCCCAAGCAATGGAGTAAAAGGGAAACACTTTTCACTCATGCTCAGCACAAGACGTTCATATGATCTAAGACGTCACGAAGAAGAAACAGCTATGCTATTAGAGATAATTAAAAAAACAAAATCATTGGGATAACTAAAAGTAGGAAGGACCGCTACTGATTGTGTGCACATGGCGTAGGATTTAGGATGGTTAATAAGGGTTGTTTTTGGTATAAGTGCGAGTGCGGATTAAAGAAGAAATCCAGTCTAAGGCTAAACCTTGGCAGGAGATTCGTTTAAACTAACAGGCATGGCACCCATAGTTTGTTCATGTAAATCTAGACGTTTTATTTTTACGTTCAAATATTTTTTATCCTTTTTACTCAATATTGATTTAGATCAATTATTTATTTTGCTTGTTTCTTTGAAGCGACCACACCATAAACAGTAAACGTAGTATATAACCAATTATAATGCTTAATCTTATTGAAGGTTTTATTTCGTTTCTTCAAAAGAAAGTCCCCTGCACGTTATGGGTTTCATTACCCTTACCAATTGAAAAGCAAATACTGTTTTAAAGCACCTTTTTAAATAGACATTTGTTTATTCGAAAATAATGTTGGTCATTAAGTATTTTTATTTAGCTTAATGCAGGTGTAAACTAAGTGTAGAAAAAAAGGTGTTTTTCACGTTTTATATTACCTAAAAATCAAGTAAGGCTTCACAACAAAAACTGATAGAAGAGGTTCAAGGAATAAAATTTCAGGTAAGCTTTATAAATTAAAAGAACCTCCATTGCTGGAGGTTCAGTTTCCTTTACCACAAAGGATTTTTTATGAGATCGGCAAGATACGCTATAGCTTTTTAATTATACAACCCTTCCAGTAGGACTTAGTTATTTATTAGATTTTTTGACCAAAATCAATTTGAGAGTTCAGCGCATTTGATTTTTTTAAAAAACTGTTTACCTTTTTAGTACAACCTTATTAAATCGTTGTTTATAATAACGATAGTCCGTTACTGTACCGGCAAATTGAAATGTTCCCCTAAGTTTCAATCGGGCATTAGCAAACTTATCGTAGTTCTTTTTCTTTGTGAAGTATCGCAAATTACACTTTACCAGGAGCCGTTTCTACGGCGCCTGTTTTTTTTATGCGTTCATTATCAGAAGAATTAGTCTATTCTATCTCATTCTATTGCCAAGCCATCTGCTTCAATAAAGCTGGTAAAATTAAAAATGGAGATTGGAAGGAATTATTTACAATCATACAAGCGTCCGGTGGAATATTATACTTTCAACAGGCATGTTTATATCTTCATTATGTTTCTTCGCTTTATTAAATATTTTTAAACCCCAAGCATCTATTTATGGCAAATCACATACTTTATTTATCGCTGACATTTATGATTATATGCAGTAGTTGTGCTACCGCTGGTAAATTCAGAAGGCAGCACGCTGAAAGTTCCATTCCCGTTGATCTTCGAAATCCTAAATATGTTTTATTGGTGATTAAGGATGAGGGCAGGTGGTTATCAGGGCGAGACAACCGAGCCATGAAAAGATTCATGACAAAATGGTATAAAGCGCCATTTGAGCTTATTAATAAAAAAAGTCTGGACGATCCTAAATATGCTGATACAGATAAATACCGGTATTACATCATTGAGAGTTGTGCTTATAGCATAACAGTAACCAGATCGGATATTCATACAAGCAGTAGCACTACCTATTGTGACCAGATGATTGTTGATAGGGAAGAAAATAAGAAGCTACCGAGTACCATGGTTTTAGCTCCCAGCTTTGCCACTGGCATAAAGATGTTTTCACAATACGTGGGTAAATCGAGATAACAAACAAATTAATTGCGATTTTAAAAGCTGGTTAAACACCTCAAACAAAAGCAGGCCGATAAAAATCCGACCTGTTTTTTTATACCAGTTCTTTTAGGCTCGTAACACTTTGCTTACGCCACTTCACCCAAGAATTTGACTCGATCCAAATAAAGAACGCGTTACCCGTAATGTTGTATAAAACTAAAAGAACTTATGCGCTCCTTGATTTTGAAGTCCCAAGCAGATTCGTCGGAGCCGTATAATTAATTGACAATTAAGCGTCGTATTATTTAGTCGAGTGATGGTCGATTAAAACGTGCCTCATCTCCACTTTAAGGAAATCATTTGAAACCCCATTTTTCGTAGCAACACTATCGTTTATTTCTTTTCGCCTCTATATCCTTCTTTACTTCCTCCATTTCAGCATCAGTTATCTTATCATATATAGTAGCAAATTTGGAAAAGGTTATTCCTAATGCGTCTATTAATGAAATTAATGAAGTAAACTGAGGATCTCTTTTTCCTGCTGATGTTTCTTGTATTATTGTGAAGCTTAGACCGGACGCTGCCCCAACCTGCCGCATAGAATCCACAAGCGAAATATCTTCTATCCCTTTATTCTGATTCTGAGTGCCTGTTAGCCTGTTTTCTTTTAAAACTTTTCTAATGCAAGTAGCCAGTTTTAGCTTAGAATATTCCTTTTCTGATTGTTCCATGCCGGGAAATTCCGGGAATCTGAAAAATTTATTGACACACGTATGTGTATCATTAAAAACTTTAGTATCTTTACTTACCAAAAGGCTACATCTCTTTTAAAAAATACTAGATGTAACTTATTATTGGAGTACTTCACTCACTAGTAGAGGTATTCGCTTATGAGTCTCGTCGTAGAAACCTGACAATTTCCTGGAAACGAGAGCGTAAGTGTGATGCCCAATACCTATATTGCACTATAGGGTTGGGCTCACTTATGTCTTTTGTTTCCGACACCGAAAGGTGTGGTCTTGTCAGGACCTCTACGGCAAAGGGCAGGTGAGTTCCGACCCTATAGTTTTTCTACCCGTTTTGATCCGCCCCGGAACTTCCTCCCTTTTTAGGCTCATTTTTATATTCATTAACTTTTAATTTCTTTCTCATGAATGAGCCGTTAAACACATCCACACAAGAAGTAGTTTTCACAGGGAAAACCTACAACAAACATCCCCACTGGTACAACCAGCCATTGCGCCTCACTGAAGAGCAATTAAACAATCCTTTTCTTGGCCTTGATGACTTTTTTGAGTGTTATCATTTAAATGAGACTCGGGAATTGTTATGGCAATGGTTTTCGGCGGTTATTTCGAGCCCTGGAAGCATATCAAGTGAGCCGCTTGAGCGAAGCAATCATATTTATTTTTATGAAAGAATAGAAGAGCTTATTGAAGCTGCATTTGTTATCAAAACCAATCAGAATAAAGTATACTTAAATAATAATCAAAATGACAATTGCATTTCGAACCATCTAAGTCAGCGTCCTGAAGAAGACCTAAACGAGAATTTTCAAAAGCCAAAAAGGTTGATTGAATATGTAAATGAAGATCCAATATACGTAATTAAGGAAGTATTTAATCCGAAAAACGAATTTACAAGCGATCAAATTAAAGCCTGGTTATCTATTACGTTTTTGACTGAAAGCTGCGCATACGATGAGTCAGAACAACGTGAACAGCTTAAAAGTTTTCATGATGATTTGCTTTTACTGACTGATGCATTATATGTAATTCATTCAAGAAAGACAGAAGATGCCGACACGACTCAACAACATCGTTGCGCTTACAAAATCTCTGTGCTTAGCCAGGAACAAATTGCTAATCCTGAAAAAGTGATAATAGATTTTATTAAAAAGTATCCACAAACATATATTGATAGAGAAATGGAGGATTGGCTGGAGGCAGGGCTTTGTTACACAGGTAAATGGCCTGATGACCTATTTTGCCGAGGCCAACTATTAGATACACATCGCAGTGTCCTTTGTCTTATAAAATCAGCGGAACAACTTTTAAAGAAGGAATCCCCAAATCTTTTTAACAAAGAAGTATGATAGGTAGCGATGTTTGTTTTAAGAAACAAATTCCTTGTAAATATTTATGAATGAAATAAATAATATTAAAGCCAAACAAATAAATAAAATCAGAGAAGTAACAAGTGAGCTCATCCATAATAAAAAGCTAAAAGCAAGTAAATTAGCTAATTTTCTGGGGCTAAATAAAAAACAGTATTCATCCTTTTACAAATTCACGAAAGGAGATGTTTTTCCAAAATATTTACTTCCAGAAAAAATACTGGAAGAAATCATGAAATTATTAGAAGATGCTGACTTGTTACAAAAGTTAAAAGACAATATGGTAGTAAGAGATAACGATTATGAAATGAAGCAGATTTCCCATTGGGTATGGATTCCGTTTGACTTGAGATTGCCAGTAGCTGACTATAATGGAAACAATCAACCTTTATCAATTATTAAAATTGGAAGGGAAAAGGGCATTGTTGTTTTTGCGAACGCTTCACAGCATGAAGCAGAAGGGGAGATTTATATAGACCACATTGGCATGGCAACTGATATAGAACCCGGCACAAGGATAGCAATAAAAAGAATCAACAAAACAGATTGGCAAACTGATCGCTATTACGTAATAATTGATACATCGAGTCAGATAAGTGTATGGGAACTGCTTCCTGGAGATGATAAAAAAACTGTAAGATATGTATCCTTAAGTTCTCCAGACGGACCTCATAAGGAACTGTCGTTAGATAGAATTTCAGCCGTCTTCACCATCGTAGGTGGAACCTATATTCCCAAGCCAAAAAGGACTGGGAGAATCTCTTCCACTTCTAACGAACGTCCCTTTACAGGCGCATTTTTGAACCAAGCTTCCACTAATATGCTATAGGTTATAGAAGGAATGTCAAATATCGAAGTGGATGAAAATCGGTTGTTCGTCTTCGTCTACTATTTTCATGGTTTCAAAAATATTTAATTAGAGTGTTATGGATACTAAAAACAGAGACCAATTGGAAGCGGAATTACTTGAACTTATTGAACAATATCTTAAAAAAATAACTCCTGATCATTGTGATGATGACGGAATAGCTGCAGCAGCTTACTTCCTTCTCGGAGAAGTTTTCTTTTCAGATAGTCTACTTACCTATTTGCAAGCGTCAGCATCGGCATTAGCCGCGTTTGCCAGAGACGAGGTGCATGTTCAGCTAAAAAAACACATGCACGACTATGAACTTTATATCTTGTGTGATATGCTAAAACGAATGATCGAATTCTGCAATAGGGTCGAACAAAACGAAAAAATCATCGCACAATTTGATCAATTAAGGTTTGAAATAAGTGACACTTCCAATATGTCACTTGAAACCATTTTACATGAAAGAACCAAATACGAGTGGCTATTATTGGGATTAGATCTAAACACCTATTGATGGGATTTAATCTGCAGAACAAAATGTACCAATAATTTAAAGAGCACCTGGACTTACAAGCACAAGCAATTGAAGATTACAAATTCTTAAAACTACCACCATGAATGTGGAAACAGTGAACACCACCGGTGACGATCAAGGCAAATATTTCGTGAAAGAGTTAAGTCAATTAATCGATATGTTTATTAAAGAGTCTGAAAAAAAGGACTCCACACAGAAAGATATTGTTTATTCGGTATATGAATTTTTAGGTGCAGCCGGTTATAAAGAGTTTCTCACTATATATTCATTTACTTCCGCGTTTGCCTTATCAGCATTTTCTATGAACCAAGAAGCACGTGATGGTTTACTTGCAGTGATGGGAGAAGAATACTTTGATTATTTCTGCCAGATGCTCCTTAGCATAATTAACCTTTGCAATAAAATAAATACAAGCGAGATGAATATGGCAGGATTAGATAAAGCAAGATGGCGATGTTGCCGCACAGATATCTTAACTATAGAGTGTATAAAGGAAATAAAAAAGGAAATGCTGATGTACGAATGTAGATTGAAATGTCTCAAAGATAATCTGTAATTAACAGAAAATAATTAAACCTAATTCCTTACCAACTTTAAACTTGTCCATCATGAAACTCAGTCAAAAAGCACTAAAAGCAATAAACAATCCTGTCACTCGTCGCCGATTAATGGATGTATTAGGTTGTACTTAATTTACGATCTCCCGATATGTTCATAAAAATAGTGACAAACTTACCAAGGCAGCAGCCTTACAGGTTATAGGGAAGTAACAGGGTTATCAGACAATGAAATACTGGAAAATAATTCAGCTCTGTTAATCAGTTTGCTAAAGATTAGATCAAATGAAAAGTGTAATTGCTTATTACCGTGTTTCGACAGGAAAGCAAGGGGAAAGTGGTTTAGGACTCGTAGCTCAGCAACATTCAGTTAAGCATTACTGCACCTGCAACGGATTTCAATTGCTGATGGAAATTCAGGAAGTAAAATCG
>Ga0209646_1000812_pt1 | contig 10588 bp, 4 predicted proteins | sample AraplaL_Col_mTSA_FD_184259 | JGI IMG/M metagenome (GOLD analysis project Ga0209646, IMG submission 184259) | Arabidopsis root microbial communities from the University of North Carolina, USA - plate scrape CL_Col_mTSA (SPAdes) (version 2) | ecosystem: Host-associated > Plants > Roots >...
AAGACGCCTTACCTTCAAAGGGGTTGATACCATTTTGGCCGACCTTGAAAAACAGTTGTACGAAAACATCTTCATTCCCGGTCAGCGCACTTTCCTTAGCAAACAGGGCATCCTGGATGCGTTGCAAAAAATAAGAGAAATACTGATATACCAGCATAATGGACTATTCCAACACCTGGTTGATAACCTTATAAACAAAGTTCATGTGTTTGGTTTGCACTTTGCTTCGCTCGACGTTCGGCAAGACAGCAGCATTCACAACAAAGTACTGGAAGCAATAGCTGCCAAAACAGATATTCTTCCCAGGAACTATGCAGAGCTTTCTGAAGAAGAAAAGAAAAAGCTGTTGTACAAAGCCAGCGGCGATATTGGCGGACATGTATTTGACGACGGTATTGAAAAAGACACCCTGCTCAGCATTAAAGCCATAAAAGAAATTCAACAATACAATGGGGTAGAAGGCTGCAGCCGCTACATCATCAGTCAGTGCAACAGCGCACTGAACCTGCTGGAAGTGTACGGCCTGTTTAAATTATGCGGCTGGAAAAATGAAGACCTTACCATCGACATCGTTCCCCTGTTTGAGACCATCGACGACCTGCAGGAAGCAGCCGATATCATGGGTGAATTATACGAGAATGAGGTATACCGCAAACACCTGCAAAAACGGAACAACCGCCAAACCATCATGCTTGGTTTCTCTGACGGCACCAAAGACGGTGGTTACCTGATGGCCAACTGGAGCATTTATAAAGCCAAAGAAAAGCTCACCAGCATTTCTGCCAAATATGGCATCGATGTGGTGTTCTTCGATGGCCGTGGCGGTCCGCCGGCACGTGGTGGTGGTAAAACCCATAAGTTCTATGCTTCTATGGGCAAGAACATTAGCAACAAGGAAATTCAATTGACCATACAGGGACAAACCGTTAGTTCCAACTTCGGTACTATCGACTCGGCCCAGTTCAACATTGAACAATTGCTGAATGCCGGCATTTCGAATGATGTATTTGCCGATAAGGACAGAACATTATCAATAGAAGAGGAAGAAATACTGGGCGAACTGGCCGAAGAAGGTTTGAAATCATATAATGAATTAAAGAACAATCCTGATTTCTTAAATTACCTGGCGCATGTAAGTCCACTGAAATTCTACAGCCAGACCAACATCGGCAGCCGGCCGGCCAAGCGCGGTTCTTCATCAAAACTGTCGTTGAAAGACCTGCGGGCTATTCCATTTGTAGGCGCCTGGAGCCAGTTAAAACAAAACGTAACAGGCTACTACGGCGTTGGGACTGCTTTACAGGCCATGGAGAAAAAAGGCAAATTAAACGATATTAAGAAGGTTTATCGCCACTCGCTGTTCTTTAAAACGCTAATGGATAACTGCGAAATGGCCATGAAGAAATGCTTTTTCCCCTTAACCGAATACCTGGCGCAGGATCCCCGTTACGGCGAGATCTGGAACCAGATCTATAAAGAATATGAACTAACCCAACGGTATATTTTCCTGTTGTCGGGCAAAAGCGAACTGATGGCTGATTACCCTGTTGAGCAGCTGTCGGTACAAATGCGCGAACGCATTGTGCTGCCTTTGACCACCATTCAGCAATATGCCATGACGCGTATTCGCCTGATGGAAGAACAAAACGCGCAACCACAGCATAAAGAGATATTTGAGAAACTGGTTATTCGCAGTTCGTTCGGGATTATTAATGCCGGAAGGAACTCCGCTTAGTGAGTGGTGAGTTGTGAGTGGTGAATGGGTTCACGAATTTTTTAGATATCTAAACAGTAGCGAAGTTCGTAAATGCTCAGATGTCTGAAAATTCGGTGGGTCATTCACAACTCACCATTGACAACTCACAAAAAAGAAACGCACCCGGACGAAACGGATGCGTTTTTCTGATAACTAAAACAACGGTAATGAAAAAAAGCATTAAATACTATTTCATTGTATTACCGCACAGCGTTAGTTAGTTTTGGTTATAGGTGTAATCCGGAACACTCTTGGAATTATTTGAGTTTTATCTGCTATTCAATCTCACACTTTTCTTACCTGGTACGTTTATACCACCACTTTTTTTCAAATACAAGCCAATCGTATAGCTGGTGAAGGAAAGGGATTTCCTACATCAAAAAAATCCCTATAACCGCATTAATATTATAATAAATATTATATAACTAAAATAACAAAAATAGCTTCTAAATTTAAGGGATAATTAAGCAAATTAGTCATTGTAATATCCAAAAATACCATTTTTTAATGGCATCATGTAAATTATAATACATATAAAATATATAATAATATTAAATTTTCTTGATGCCAATACTTGTTCTTTTATATTTCTTCTAAGTTAAACAGAGACCAAACCCAGACAAAACACAGGGATTAATTGGGCTATTTCTTTGTTTTATCTTTATTTACAATATGTTTTTAGCAGCTTCAATCATAATATGCCTCTAAAAAAGGGTATTTCCAGGCCGGAAATACCCTTTTGGTATATTTTATTGAAAAGGCCAACTCAATTATGAAAATACCGGTTGCTCTTTAGGCTGAGGTTGGTATTCGGGTATGTCTACAACATCAGGTTGATTCGGATATGCTTCTGTACCATGCTCAAATACATCTATGCCACCATCGCCGGTTTCGCCTTTTGCTTCTACCCGCAAATTCCAGGGATGTGGCAACTGCCTTATAACCCACATCAATATAAAGGCAACTACAAAAGTGCCAATGGTTATAATGGCGCTGCCAACAAATTGGGCCTTCAGTACGCCCATTCCTCCGCCATAGAACAAGCCAGTTACGGGAGCGCTGTTATCTGCACCAAACGGCCCTGTAGCACCATATTTGCCACAGGCAAAAAAACCAAGTGACAAGGTGCCCCAAATACCGGCAAAACCATGTACCGCAACGGCACCCACCGGATCGTCTATACGCCACCATTCAACCAGCCAGGCACCGGCATATACTACAAAGCCGGCAATAGCACCCAGCAAAATAGCGCCCAGCGGACTTACCCAATAACAAGGGCAGGTAATGGCAACCAAACCGGCCAAAAACCCATTTATAGAAAAAGCCAGGTCGAATTTTCCTTTTGTAGCCCCCCACCAGTAGGCAGCCACCATAGCAGCCAAACCACCGGTACAGGCAGCCAATGTAGTATTGGCAGCAACACGGCCAATACCTTGTGCATCTAAAGCAGAAAGTGTACTGCCGGGATTAAAACCATACCATCCAAACCATAATAAAAAGCCGCCTACTGCCGCTACTGTAAGGTTATGCGGAGCAGGCATACCACCCCCGTCACGTGTAAATACACGCCCAAGACGTGGCCCAAGCACCATAGCGCCTGCCAGTGAAATAACACCCCCAATAGTATGCACCACTGTAGATCCTGCAAAATCGCGGAAAGGCTGGCCGAGAGAAGGAAGGAAATTACCGGCACTACCCATGGTAACCAAAAATCCATCTGGTCCCCATGCCCAGTGACCCACGATGGGGTAAATAAAACCGGTTACCCCAATGCTGTATAATATGTCGCCACGAAAACTGGTTCGCCCAATCATGGCGCCAGAAGTAATGGTTGAGCAGGTATCGGCAAAAGCAAACTGAAATATCCAGTGCGCCAATAAGGGAACACCAGTAGCTTCGTAGGTATCAGGAGCGCCTGAAAGAAAAAACCAATGCGTACCTATAAAGCCATTACCATGACTGAACATAAACGCATAACCGATGGCCCAAAAAAGAATACCGCATAAACAGGTATCCAGTATACACTCCATTAAAACATTCACAGTTTCTCTCTTACGGGCAAAGCCGGCTTCCAGCATAACAAAACCAGCCTGCATGCCAAATACCAAAAAAGCAGCCACCAATGTCCACACGGTGTTTATTGAGTTCACCATGGCTGTTTCATGTGCGGTGTAGCCGGTTTGCGCCTGAGCAGGTGTACCTAAAATGCCTGGAAGAAAGATCATTGCGAGAAACACGAGACCTAATCCAATCATTTTTCCCACAAAAATGGTGGAACCTAACTTCCATTTTTCAGACCGGGTAAGCTGAATGGCAGGTTCCAATACATTTTTCGTATTTCCCGTTAAACCGGAAAGGATACGAAAAAAGCCTAAATGCTTTGCTTGCATGTTAATAAAGTTTTAGTTGGGGTGAACAATAGAAGTTAACCGGCGATACCGCCAATTCAACTTAATAGCCAGGTCGTCTCTTTTGGGTTTATGTGTAATGCCTTATAAGGCTGTCGATACCTATATCATATTCAAATGAATACACCTAAGGAATTCAGATCCAGAGCCCCGAATATTTAAAACCTAAAAACAGCAAACAATAACAATGAACTTCTTTGCTCCGGTTCTAAAAAACCATCCTCATAGCTTACGGATGCAAATAAAATAAGCGGGTTAGTTTTGGTTACGGCCCTTATTTAGCAGGGCAGTTATATAACTCTGGTTTAAAGAAGTTGACAGTTGGTATTGACATTACCAACCGTCAACCGTTTATATTTCTCTTATCAATTCTTCTAGAAATGCCAGGTAGCAGCCAGAATGAAAGTACCTGTGCTTTTTACCCCTACATTTGGATTCTTGGTAAAAATGGGGTCTTTTGAACTATCTAATCTGAACTCAGGAATGATTGTCAAATTTTCGATATGAATGTTGCCCGATAGGGTTGCAGCTAAAACACTGGTGCCTATTTTGGCTGCAGAGGAGAAGCCTGATACTGCATTCTTATCATCGAAGTATTCGCCACGCAGGGTTACGCCGAACGTTTTGGAAGGATCAGCGTTCAAATAAATGGCAGATCCCCACCAACTGTCGCCACTGCTTTTGCCATAACGCTTAACAGCCTGTACAGTACCATTGTAACCTATGCTGAATTTATCGCTCAGGGTACCGTTCACTACCAGGTCAACCTGGTTAATGGTGTTTTGGCCCATGTCTTTACCACCCTGGTAATTAAGGAAAGCTTTTAAACTACCGCCTTCACTGGTATAGCTAGCCTGGGCCAATGCCATTTTCTTGGAAAAACTGGCGGTTACATTATCAGTAGGATTGGCTACCCCCAACATGAACCCAAATTTACCAGCAGCATATTCAGCCTTTATACCGGTATGAAAGAAGGGACCAAACGAGAACATGTACGACATGCTATAGTTGCGGTTCATATAGGCATCTACCACCTCGTAACCGACATGGGTAGCCCATTTACCCATGGTGAACTTTAATTTATCGGTAGCAGCCACTGAAATATAGGCCTGCTTGATGGCTGTTCCCAAACCTGTGGCTTTTTCATTGTAAGAAAACTCTTCTGCCCTTCTGCCAAAACCCAGATCCAATGTTCCCGTTACTTTACCAGTGGTATAATCAGCCCTTACCGAGGCCATCCCCAGTTCAAATGAATTGTGCGAATTGGTAAAGCTGGTGTAATTGTTAGTAATACCTGAATCCTTGGCATTATGAAAGTTATAGCGATAGTACGCGTCAATAGAGCCTGTAATAACGAGAGGACCTTTTTTCGTAGAATCTTGCGCTTGAACATAAGAACCCAGGGCCATGCTAAAAATGGCCAATGAAGAAATTTTTCTTAACATTGCAGTTAGATTTTAAGTGTTAATGAAAAGGGTACGGTTGATAGGAACCAGGCTTGTGTCAGAAGCCCGGTCTTATTGAAAGCTGTACCTTTTTCTTTTAGAACTCAGCTGCTTTCTCTACCAGCTTTCCATTCTCTCCATTAACCAGCAAGGTTCCTTGCAAATATTTTTCATTATGTTGTGTTTCATCCAGCCCCAGTTCTTCTTCTTCTTCAGTTACACGTAAAGGCAGAACATAGTTGATGAATTTGAATATAGCGTAAGAAACTGTGAAGCTGTAAACAACAACTATGGCCATTGCTTTAAACTGGGTAAAGAAGAATGCAGGATTGCCATAGAACAGCCCCTGAGGACCGCCTGTGATGCCGTGTGCATTCTGGCTGGCAAATACACCGGTAAGCAACATACCTACCATACCGCCCAAACCGTGACAGGGGAACACATCGAGCGCATCGTCTAAAGTAGATTTTTGTTTAATACCCACAGCTATGTTAGAGATCAAAGCACCTACAACACCGATGATGATACTTTGAGCAATACCTACATAACCTGCAGCTGGCGTAATAGCTACCAGACCTACTACTGCACCAATACAAAAACCGAGCACTGAAGGTTTTTTACCTTTTACCACATCAAAGAACATCCAGGCCAAACCAGCAGCAGCAGCGGCTGTATTGGTAGTTCCAAAGGCATTTACAGCCAGGCCATTTGCGCTTAAGGCAGAACCGGCGTTAAAACCAAACCAGCCAAACCACAGCAAACCTGTACCGATCAATACATAAGGTACGTTGGCAGCAGGCGTTTCCTGGTGAGCCATATGTGTTTTTCTGCGTTTCAAAACCAGGGCGCCAGCCAGGGCAGCACAACCAGCGGTGATGTGTACCACAGTACCACCGGCAAAGTCAAATGCACCCATTTGAGCCAGGAAACCGTTCGGATGCCATGACCAGTGTGCTACAGGAGCATACACCAGCAGGCTGAACAATACAATGAACAATATATAAGAGGTAAACCGTATGCGTTCAGCCACAGCACCTACAACCAGGCCAGGTGTAATGATGGCGAACATCAGTTGAAACAAGGCAAACAAACCGAGAGGAATCGTTGGAGCACCAGGCCATGCGGCACCGGATTTTACACTTTTGAAGAACATGAATGTGGAGGGATTACCAATAAGGCCATGCCATGAATCACCAAAGCTCAGGCTAAAGCCAACAACAATCCAAAGTACGCCAACCACACCCGCGGCAACCACGCTCTTGATCATGGTTGAGATCACATTTTTGCGGTGCACCATGCCACCGTAGAAGAAAGCCAGGCCAGGTGTCATTAAAAACACCAATGCCGTTGAAACCAGCACCCAGGCAATATCTGCAGCACTATACGCTGTTTCTTTAGCACCAGGAACATGATCTTTTTCAGGGGCAATAAACATGGCAGCCAGGGCTACGACTACCAATACCAGGAACGGCATTACATTTTTAAATGACAGTTTCATTGTTTTCCGTTGTTTAGTTAAGATAATAATATTATTAATTTTACGCATCTAATAATATTACACCGAAAATATCCATTTTTTAACATAAAACCGCATTCATAATTTATATTTTAATATTTATAATACATATCTTATTTATCTTATCTTTTTGTTATAACTACTTGCTGGCCCATTCTTTAAATAAAGTTCTGTTTTGAAAATAAAAAAACCACCCTTTTTGGATGATGTTTAAAATTTGACAGGCTTTTACTCTGAATCGCGAAAATTGTACTTTTTACTATTAATAATCTAAAATTAACCGCCCCAAAGTGCAGAATTAAGGGCTAAAACCAGTCGACATATTATATATAAATATTTTAAATGCATTTAAGTAAAAAAGCCCCGACGTTACCGTCAGGGCTTCTGAAAAATGTGGTTTTAGACTTATATCGCTAACACTATATTCTGGTCTTTGCTTTCCAGGAAAGAAACGCCTTCGTTCAGGAATTCGTCTACTTTACGGGCAGCCTCGCGGCCTTCACTGATGGCCCATACTACCAGGCTTTGACCCCGCCGCATGTCACCAGCTACAAACACTTTATTAATGCTTGTTTTGTATTCTTTTTCAGTAGCGCGCACATTACCACGGCTATCCAGGTCAACACCCAGTTCGCTTAATAAACCCTCGTGCTGCGGATGCACAAACCCCATGGCCAGCAATGCCAGCTCGCAGGGCAGTTCCCGCTCCGATCCTGGTTTTTCAACAAACTGAGCCGGCTTACCGTCTTCAGTTACCTGCCACTCCAGGTCAACTACCTTCAGGGCTTTCAGGTTACCTTTTTTATCACCCACAAACTCCTTGGTAGCAATGGCCCAGTGACGGTTTGCACCTTCTTCATGCGATGAAGAAGTTTTCAGGATCATTGGAAAGCTTGGCCAGGGCATAAATTCTGTACGGCCTTCCGGTGGTTTGGGCAACAGCTCAAACTGGGTAACTGATTTTGCTTTATGGCGATTGCTGGTACCAACACAGTCGCTGCCAGTATCACCACCACCAATTACCACTACATTCTTATTGGTAGCTAATAAATTCTCGCTGAAAATATTGCTTTCGATACTGGCATTCGCCAGCGGATCGATACCTGCATTGCGTTTGTTCTGTTGTTTCAGGAACTGCATAGCATAATATACACCTTTCAGTTCGCGGCCCGGGATCTTCAGATCACGGGGAACAGTTGAACCACCAGCCAGTACAATAGCATGGTATTCGCGCAACAGGTCGTTGATGCGTACATTCACACCTACATTGGCATGGCAGCGGAAGGTTACCCCTTCTTCTTCCATCAGTTTTATTCTTCTGTCAATTACCCATTTCTCCAGCTTGAAATCAGGTATACCATACCGCAACAGACCACCCGGCTGATCGTCGCGCTCAAACACGGTTACCGAGTGCCCTGCATAGTTCAACTGCGCTGCGGCAGCCAAACCAGCCGGACCAGAACCAATTACGGCTACTTTTTTACCGGTACGCACGTGTGGTTTGCGTGGTTTTACAAATCCTTTTTCAAAAGCTATTTCTATAATATGCTTTTCAATTTCTTCAATAGTGATAGCGGGTTGGTTAATGCCCAGTACGCAGGCGCTTTCGCAAGGCGCGGGGCAAATACGGCCGGTAAACTCCGGAAAGTTATTGGTTGAAGTAAGAATATCATAAGCTTCCTGCCAGCTCTTGCGATATACCGCATCATTAAACTCAGGTATTACATTACCCAGCGGGCATCCGCTGTGGCAAAAAGGAACTCCGCAATTCATACAACGTGCCGATTGCTGGTTCAGCTTTTCTTCGCTGTAGCGCTCAACAAATTCATTGTAATCTTTTAATCTTTCCTCTACTGGTTTTTTACCCGGCAATTCCCTGGTAAATTCTAAAAACCCCGTTGGTTTACCCATTTTATTAGTTCTAGTTTAAAGTGAGATCTTAGTTTTTTGAACCGATGAATATCGAATATTGAATGTTAAATGTTGAAGGGAATACAACTCCGATATTCGACATTCATCATTCAATTTTCAGTATTTATTTCTTTTTGGCGCCCTGCTTTACTTTGCTTTTTTCCTGCAGCGCTTTCTTGTAATCTTTCGGGAACACCTTAATGAAGTTCTTCAATTGGTTCTCGAAATCATCCAATACAAAACGTGCTACGGCACTACCAGTATAGGCATAATGGCGGGTGATCATATCGTTCAGCGCCTGTGCATCTTCTGCATCCAGCGGATCGAGGTCAACCATTTCTTTATTGCAAAGGGTAGCGAACTGTTGTTTCACATCGTACACATAAGCAATACCACCACTCATACCGGCAGCAAAGTTGCGGCCTGTAGCGCCCAGTATCACTATGCGGCCACCGGTCATGTATTCACAACCGTGATCGCCCACACCTTCCACTACTACTTCGGCGCCTGAGTTACGAACACCAAAACGTTCACCGGCTTTACCTCTGATGTAAGCTTCACCAGATGTAGCGCCATAAAAGGCAACGTTACCAATGATGATGTTTTCTTCCGGTACATAGCTGGCTTGTTTTGGCGGATATACGATCAGCTTGGCGCCGCTCAATCCCTTACCAAAATAGTCGTTGGCATCACCTTCCAGCTCAAGGGTCACTCCTTTTGCATTAAAGGCGCCAAAGCTTTGTCCGGCAGTACCTGAGAAATTAAAGTGAATGGTATCATCAGGTAATCCTTCGCCTTTATATTTTTTCGAGATCTCGTTCGATAAAATAGTACCAATGGTTCTGTCAGTATTCTTAACCGGGAAGGAAGCTGAAATGCGTTCCTGTTTCTCGAGCGCTGGTTGTGCAGCCTTCAACAATTTCCAGTCTAATACTTCGGCAATACCATGGTCCTGCTCTTCCTGTTTGTATAAACCAGTATATTGACCAGTAGGTTCTTTATATAATACAGGGCTTAGATCGAGTTTGCTGGTTTTCCAGTGTGTGATGCCTTCGCGCATTTCGAGACAATCAACCTGACCAACCATTTCATTAATTGTGCGGAAGCCCAGTTCAGCCATGATCTCACGCAGGTCCTGCACCAGGAACCGGAAGAAGTTCACTACGTGATCGGCATTACCTGAAAAGCGTTTGCGTAATTCAGGGTCTTGTGTAGCCACCCCAACCGGACAGGTATTCAGGTGACATTTACGCATCATGATGCAACCTTCTACCACAAGGGCTGCGGTTGCAACGCCCCACTCTTCTGCTCCCAGTAAGGTAGCAATGGCTATATCACGACCGGTTTTCATTTGGCCATCGGCCTGTACGGTAACGCGGCTGCGTAATTTATTTTTTACCAGTGTTTGATGGGTTTCGGCCAAACCTAACTCCCATGGCAAACCGGCATGCTTAATAGAGCTTATGGGTGAAGCACCGGTACCGCCATCAAAACCAGAGATCAATACTACATCGGCTTTGGCTTTGGCCACACCAGCAGCAATAGTACCTAC
>Ga0209646_1000819_pt1 | contig 10526 bp, 13 predicted proteins | sample AraplaL_Col_mTSA_FD_184259 | JGI IMG/M metagenome (GOLD analysis project Ga0209646, IMG submission 184259) | Arabidopsis root microbial communities from the University of North Carolina, USA - plate scrape CL_Col_mTSA (SPAdes) (version 2) | ecosystem: Host-associated > Plants > Roots >...
CGGATAGCAACTTACTCATGATAAAAGCGTTTTTAAGTATTCAGCAGGTACTTCTTTGTATAATTTCATATTACCGATCTCTGCAAATAAATGCGGCCTGGCAGCAGCAACAACGTTCCCTATTACGTCAATGGTAGCAAAGCCAATCCTGGCCTTATTTTGCTTCTTACGCCTCTTTCTCTTTTGCTTACCGTATACTTTTTGCCACCTGTAAAAGGTCTTCTCTGATATTGCATTAGCCTGGCAAAACTCTCTGACGGTTAATCCGCCATGGCGCTGTTCTTTTAAACACTCCAGGATCTGCTGGCTAGAACGGCGTGCCTTCGACGCAGCCGGTTGTTGCGGGTTCTGTTCCATAATTACAAATATTTCAAAGAGCGTAAAGCTATTCCTTATTGCAATTCATTCAGGCCCCTAGTTGCTCGGGCATTTACTAGTCATTCAATTGATGGCTTTTATAAAATAGAATTTGAAGTTGAGGTAGATTGAAAGACAAAAAGGATTACAGCAATATAATGTATAAATGCAGCAGATTTTAGATGAAATGAATTTGCATAGCTAGAGAAATAGGAAAGAACTACGATATTTTAATTACCGGATATACTTTTTCCCTGATAAAAAGGCAAAAGCAAATGAAGTTTTAATAATTGTGATGGAAAGAGTAACGAATCTCTGCAAGCTACTTTAAATGAGATGTTAGCTTATTTGCAGCAGCATAAAACTTCTCGATTTCTTTATTTCGAACATAATCAGGTATTGAAACAACTTTTGAAACATGCTCATTAGTTGTAAATGGAATATCTTCAGAATTATTCTCTTGTAAAAAGAACAATTCTAATTGAGAATATTGTTTATTTTTTCCCCCTGATTTATTTTCTACCGAATTTTTCATAAACTAGGTCAAAAATAATGTCATTAAGTGATTTTTAACCCTTTTTTTTCAAGTTGCTCAGAAACTTTTAGTTCTAATACGGGTATTGCTTCCAGGGATAAGGTGACTTTAGGGCTAGCTGTATGTAAATCTGGTTCTATAGCTTCTCCTGTCCCGTCACTTTTTTTTCTTTTATGATGATACATTTTAAAGAGCTGTAAATATCTAGATGGAGCTATACCATCGTACATTAAAATCGTAACTTTTCCATCCTCAGACTCTTTCTCAGTTATTGCATCATAATGCAACTTTGTAGTGAGACTTTTTCTATATGGTTCAATATAGTAAATTTTCTTTATACCAGCAACAATAATATGACGAGCACAATTATGGCATGGATATGTGGTTATGAACAACATCCCATCTTTAACCCTTTCTCCTGTATTTAAGCAACCCGTTATAACAGCATGCATTTCGGCATGAATTGCTCTTGAAAACTCAATAAGTTCTTTTATTTTGGATTCCCTAATTTTTGAGAATACCTCCATTCTTTTTTCTTCAGGAATTAATTTCTCTTCAACTAAAATATTCACCAATTCTTGAGAAATAATATTTTTTTCCTTGTCATTCCAACATCCCATTCCAATATTAAAACATCGATAGTCATTTTTTGCGAGCGGATCAAGAAAGTTTGCCTGATACAAACTTCCTCCATATTTTGGTACATCATTCCAACCAATTGATAAAATTTCACCCCTACTATCTGTTAACGCTGCTCCTACTTGCCTTGAGAGACACGCAGAGTTACCTGCAGCAGAAGATGCCTGATACATAGCAGTTTCTTCAACAGTCGGAGTTATTACCTTCGTCGAAAAGACTAAATGTAAAAATCTCTCTAATCTGCTGTCAAGCTCTTCTTGTGAATATGAATCTAATCTTAAAAAGAAATCTGATTGAGTAAATGTATCACGTACTTTTTGCCCATATGCTATTTCTTCACCTGAATCTCTATCAATTAGACTATCTATTTGTCTTTCAGTTATTCCCTTACTTTTCAAATTTTGTCTTCTAGCATCCAAATTTGAGAATACTCCTATCGAATAATGAATATCCCTATAAACGATTTTAACCAATTCTAACTCTTCCACATTTTTTATTGAGTCAATAATATAGCAATGCCTTCTTGATTGATAAGCTTCATCACTTCCCTTAGCGGTATGTCTATCAAACGCTATTTTTTGTACCGCCAATTCAGTTAATATACTATTGCCAAATTCTTTTCTCAGATCGTTACCCCCATCGATCAATTTCTTTATATACTCATAGTAAGGCATTGATTGTCTGCTAATGCCTTTTGCCTCAGGTGCCTTTTCTTTGATATGGGAGCTTAATTCTACTATATCAGCCTTATAGTCAAATATATTTTCCAGAATGTATTTCAATCGCTTTGCAACTTTATGTATATCTGTTCCTATAAATCCACACAAGGAGATAATTAATTCATCAGAATGCGTATTATGAATTATATCTTTTATTTTCCTTAATGGCAACGTAACATACTTTGCATCCTCTTGTTTTTGGACATCCTGGTTTAATGCTATAGCGGGTTCTGCCATGTTTTAAATTATAAGTATAATTAAAACAATAAAAAGCCCAGGACTTACTATTCGCCCTGGCAATTTTTTTATATAGATATTGAGGCAGACCTGAAAGAGAGAGTCTGAAAACAGTTTTAAATGTTGTTCTATATTGTGCCTGGTAGAAAAGGATGGAGTTAGTGAGAATAATAGAACTCTCTATAAAACGCCAAAAGCCCTCCGATAAATCGGAGGGCTTTCGCTTTTCAAGTACCCGGGATGGGAGTTGAACCCACACTAGCATTGCTGCCAACAGGATTTTAAGTCCTGCGTGTCTACCAGTTCCACCACCCGGGTAACTGTATCTTGAATCTACACCAAATACCTGATCCCGGCACAACACCTTAGGACCTTAGTGAAACAAAAAATTCCACCTTATGGATGGAATTTTGGAGCGGAAGACGAGGCTCGAACCCGCGACCTCAACCTTGGCAAGGTTGCGCTCTACCAACTGAGCTACTTCCGCATGTCGTCCTGATTTTCAACCAAGACGATAAATATTTTGTAAAGATCTTTTCCTATTTTCTTTGCAACTTTCCGTTTTCGTTAGTTGCTTTCGTAATTGGGAGTGCAAAGATAGGGATTACTTAATACTGACCAAATTTTTCTCGCTAAAAATCATTTATTTATACTGCGGAGTGTACTGGGTATTCGCAGGGATCTCCACTTTGGGTTTTCCTTTATAACGATGGGTATACAGGCTGTAGCAGCCACCCAATACGAATGCCAGAATACAAAATACTTGCAGGTAAAACAGAAATACGGATGAATTTACCCAACTTCTTTTAAAGTCTTTATCGCGGGGGTCTTTTTCCAGTTGTTCCATAACTCATTTAATTGCAGTGCAAAAATAGTAGTTCAATCTAAAAATTCACGCTTTCTTATCAACAATTTCTGTAAAAGTCTTTTTTCCTTTTACAAAATAGCTCCATACAACACTTTTATGTAGGTAACCATGGAGTTCATGTTTCTTCTTAGGCGGAAAAAGTCCTTTTTTCCGGGTCACAAACAACCACTTCAAAAAGGCGCCATGCGCTTTCATCACTGACCGGTAATAGGTCTTCTCCCCCCACATCAAAGATTTAAGGGCTGAAACATAATCGAGCAAAAAACGATAACTGATCTTCCATATTGCCTCATACCTCGGAAGATTCTTTGCCATCATCACCAGGTTATTCCTGAAATTCAGCAACACCTTTCTGGCATTGCCCTTTGGCAGGGTTCCCCCACCTACGTGATAAACAGTCGATTGCGGACAGGCAAACACCTTATAGCCTGCCAGTTGCAGGCGCCAGCAAAAATCAATCTCCTCCTGGTGGGCAAAAAAATATTCATCCAGTCCGCCCAGTGCATGATACAGGTTGGCGCGCACAAACATAGCGGCCCCACTTGCCCAGAAAATAGGTACTGCAGTATCGTACTGACCCATATCTTTTTCGCACACATCAAAAATGCGACCGCGCGCGAAAGGATAACCCAGGTGATCGAGCCAGCCACCGGCAGCGCCGGCATATTCAAACAGTTCTCTGTTATCGTACTGTAATAATTTGGGCTGACAAGCCCCGATTGTTCTGTCTTTCTCCAGCAGCGCCACCATGGCATCAAGCCAGTTGGGCGTTACTTCCACATCAGAATTCAGCAGCACGTAGTAGTCGGCCTGAATGTGCTTCAACCCTTCATTATATCCCTGGGCAAACCCAAAATTGGCTTCGTTTTGTATAATACGCACCGTTGGCCAGTGCTGTCGCAGGTAAGTGACGGAGTCATCGGTAGAAGCATTGTCAACCACCACCACTTCTATATTATTATATGTAGTCGCCAGCACAGAAGGTAGAAATTTTTGCAGAAAATTCCTTCCATTCCAGTTCAGGATTACTATGGATACGAGTGGTGTCGACATGCCGCTGTAAAAATAATTCAACCAAATAAAGTTTGCAAAGGAACGGTTTTTATAAATTAGTTGAATGATTCAACCGCTTTTTAACTGGAGAACCGGATTAGCCCTCATTGCCATCGCAATTGTAAGCGGAACTATCTTTTATTCCCAATACCTGGCCCGTAAAATTGCCCGGGAAGAAAGGCAAAAAGTAGAAGAATGGAAAGAAGCCACCAAATTATTACTGCACGACACTACCGGTTTGAGCGATAAACTGGTAACCATGATCATCGCCGAAAATAATACCGTACCCATTATTGTTACTGACGAAAAAGGACATATCCTCGATCATGTGAACCTCGATTCGGCCAGTATAGCCAGTGATAGCAACTATATCAGGAAGAAACTGGTTGAATTCAGGTCGCAAAACCCTACCATTGAATGGATAGACCCGCTGAACCCGCGGGAAAAAAACCTATATTATTATGGACATACTTCCCTGTTAAACCAGGTGCGGTATTATCCGCTGGTGCAGTTGTTCATTGTGAGCATGTTTATTATAATTACCCTGCTGGCGCTTACTACCAGCTTTCGCTCGTCGCAAAACCAGGTTTGGGCAGGTATGGCCAAAGAAACGGCCCATCAGCTGGGCACGCCATTAACCTCGTTACAGGGTTGGGTAGAAATGCTGAAAGAAACTTATAGTGACGAAAAAATTGTGCAGGAAATGGAAAAGGATGTGAACCGGTTGAAGCTGGTAAGCGATCGCTTTGGCAAGATCGGCAGTACGCCTCACCTGGAAAAGCACAATATTGTAGCGCAGGTATTGAGCATGGTTGAATACATTCGCAAACGCGCCCCGGGCAAAGTACAGTTTGTGCTGAATACCCGTAACCTCAATGAGATCTACGCCATGCTTTCCCCGCCCCTGTTCGATTGGGTTATTGAAAACCTGCTGAAGAACGCCCTGGATGCGATGGAAGGAAAAGGTATGATTACCGTAAATCTTTGGCAGCAGGATGGGCAAACTTTTATTGATGTGACCGACACGGGCAAAGGAATAGCCAAACAAAACATCAGTAAGGTGTTCAAGCCGGGCTTTACTACTAAAAAACGCGGCTGGGGACTAGGATTGAGCCTGTCGAAACGAATTATTGAACAATATCACAAGGGACAGTTGTTTGTAAAGAGCTCCGAACCCGGCAAGGGAACTACTTTCAGGATCGTACTGAAGTAAGCATATTTTACAGATTACCCCACTTACCCGTATTTCAAGCGCGGTTGTATTATGTTAGTTTTGCGGCAAACACTGTACTCTTATGTCGGAACCATATTCTTTGTATGTAAACATTTCAATTAAAAAAGAGCGCCTTGAACAGTTCTTTAAAGAGAAACCTGCTAAGACAGCGGTTGACTCCGATTGGATAGCCTGGTGGAACAGCCGGAACATGTACGGTTCAGAACCACTCACTGATATCCGCGCTTATACAGATGAGTCAAACCGGTCAATTGCAGATGCCTATTTGGGCGTGCGCAATATGATGTGTATGGAAGATCTGTCCCAGCCGGGCGTATGGGAATATAATTCGTTATTCTTTAGCGAAAACTACAGCGAGATCCTGCCTGCGCTGTCCTGGCTGAGCAGCATTGCGCCTTATATGGATCCCTCAGCCGAAGGCGTGGCGCTTATTTACAATTTTTTCTGGGACGCTGAAGACAATAAAGCGGTTATGGCGCATCTGGTTTTTAAGGAGCAAAAGGCATCTATTCAATTAACTTCCCGTAGCACCGAAATGGATCCTGCGTTGGTGGCAAAAGCGAATGCCGCTTTGAGAGGGGTTTGGGACAAACTCACTGCCGATTATAAAGGGGATTAAGAAAGTGATTTTGCCTTAAAATTTTCAAAATCAGAATTTCTTTTCACTGTATTATAAAATCAATTAAATTTGCGACCCATTTAAGTGCCCGGGTGTTGAAACTGGTAGACAAGCCACTTTGAGGTGGTGGTGCTGGAAACGGCGTGCAAGTTCGAATCTTGTCCCGGGCACAAAAAAAGAAAAGGCTTTAAGTCACTGGACTTGAAGCCTTTCTCATTTCTGACTAACTTCATTTTTACAAACTAAATCATTATACACCAATAGTTTTTAGGTTCGATTCCTTAAGCGGGTACCTGAGTGGTATCTCATACCAATAGTCATAGTATATTTTTGTCAATTCTGTTAGTGTCTGCAGGATAGTCATCGCAGCCTCTTATATTTTTTATTATTTTGTTATGTACGATTTCAAATCTACCCGGTAATCCAGCTCCCAAACACCGTTTCCTTGATTTGAATAGGTATCCATCCTGACAATTCCGATTCCTGGCGAAACATAATGCACATCTTTGCTGTATAACTCACCATTGGGATTGTAGCTGAGGTATTCATTCCTGTAGCAGACGTTATAAGTAAGCACCTGAGTAGTGTCGGGGTACGCAATACTTACTGTCTTTGTGCCATCTGTATCGGTGAAAGTTTTAAAGGTGTCTACTTTGGCTGATCTCAGGAATTTATATTCCGGTTCACCGTCAGTATCTCCCAGAATTTCCGTAGTAGAACTGTAAAACTGTTCGCTGTTGTCTGCTGCAACAGAGAAATAACCGGAGCGGGTACCCGCCTTTAAAACTATCATGGGCTTTTCTGTCTCAATATTGTATGGGGCTCCAAAATCATCAAACTCCCGATGTTCGTATACCCATTGGTTACCAATAGCAAGCGGCATTAAAATGGGTTCGTTCTTCTTGTCATCATCTTTGTCTTTTTTACAGGCAGCCAGAAACGGCAGTAAAGCCAGGAATAATAGCTTTTTCATTTGTGCTTATAGGGATTATGAAATGGTATGAACTGCGAAATTATATATAAACACAGAATAATGCAAGAGAGCCCTCATTTTATCCAGAATCTCAAGGCTGGTTGGTGAACCGGGTGGCAGCCAAACTAATTTCTCTTTAATATCTGAGTGGGTTACCTGATCGTACAGGTATTCAGGTTGTTCATTAAAATGCTTCCAACCTGGAAGTGCGTAGGAATAAATTTTACCATGTTCATCAACCGCACTGTTTGAACAGCCATTTCAGTGCCATCCATTCTCTATAACTATTAAAAGTAAATAAGCTTACGCCTTAGAGAGCTTACTACTAAAAAAAATCGATGCCATTCTGATCTGGAAATTCCCTTAAAGGTTTTTTTTAGTCTTTACAATGCGTTAATATTTTTTGAATCGAAGCGGCTAAGTCATTGAGTTTATCAGGCTTAATAAAAATCGGTAAATCTTCATTTCCTTTCCTTCCGCCTTTAAAAAAATCGGCTGTGGTAAAAATTACTGTTGGCAAAGTTTTCAGCTGTTCATCCTTCTTAATTTCATTGTAGGTTTCAAATCCGTTCATACCAGGCATGTTTATGTCTAAAATAATAAGACAAGGCAAATTACCTGATGACTTCGCTTTCTTTAGCAACTCAATTCCAGACTCTCCATTTCTGGCTTCCATAACAATAAAAGAAGGGTCAATTGATTTAATAGCCTCATGCACCAATTCTCTGTCGTCAGGGTCATCATCAATATGAAGAATAATTTTCGAGTGTCCTTTTGTGAGGTTATCCTTATTAAATTGTTCACCTGAACCTGTTTCTACCTTTGAATTTTGATTAGACTGTGGGTTAATAATATCAAGGACGCTTTTTATTAATTTGCGGTCTTCTGGATCATTATCAACTTGCAATCGATTTTTAAGATTAAGCAATGACATAAGGGATTGATTATATGGTATTAGGAAGACTTACCTATTAAAAAGTGATACCTCCTGAAATTAAGTAAATAAGCGATTTTTTAGTGCTTCATTAACTAAAATCCCGAGTAATGGGTATTTTTTTCTACATGTCATACCATTAAGGCTGGTCCGCCTTTTGTATCTTTTAAAGGTTGAACATAAACGATTCCCCGTGATTGAAAACTTCTCACATTCAAAACTCAACAGTGCAACCAGGCAGATTCTCAATATTGTTTTAGCGGAAGATGATGCTGATGATGCTTTTGTATTCAATTTAGCATTGAATGAATTAAATATCGCCTTTGAATTAAAACATGTTGATAATGGTGAGAACTTACTCGCATTGTTAAAAGAATTATTACCAGATATAATCTTCCTTGACATTAATATGCCTTGCAAAGATGGTTTAAGCTGCCTTGTGGAAATCAGAAGAAACAGCACATTTGATAATGTACCGGTTGTTTTAATATCTGGTCATACCTATTCCAGATATATTAGTGATGGTTTTTCAAATGGAGCCAACTATTATATAATAAAAGCCAACAATCTGGCTCAATTGGTTAACTATTTGAAAGCGATATTTTTCATTGATTGGAAAAACTTTATGTATTACCCACCCAAAAGCCAGTTTATTATTGGCAATATTGAAGGAGCAGCTTAATCGAAACCTGTGTAATTTGTGTTAATTGGCACCACAACAAGCTGCTATCATTTCCGATGCGATCTTTTTAAGACCTTGCATATCGTTCGCCTTAACTATATATTTTAGGGCACCGGTTTGAAGACATTTATTTTGAAAGGTCAATGAACTGGAAGTACTCCACACTATTTTGGGTACGTTTTGGTAGCCAGGGATTTTTGCCAGTTTTTCCAGCACTTCTAAGCCTGTTATTACGGGCATATTATAATCCAGAACAATAAGACATGGAGGATTTTTTTCCATTTTAAATAAATACTCCATTACCTGCATGCCATTGTAAAACTGTTTTACAAGTATAGAAGGTTCGAGCTTATTTATCTCTTCTGTTAACAGTTCCTGATCGTCAATATCGTCATCGACCAGTAAAATTATTGCCTGATCTTTACACATATTTGCACTTTAAGAACCCAGTATTTTTTTACGACGCAAAATTAATTCAAATGTGCGTTTAGCAACCATTCGACAAGGCGTATTTTTAACTCTAACAAATTTTTAAATAAATGTTGTCTGAGACGGTCTAACAAATAGCAATCTGGGCGCTTAAGTGAAAGCCAAAGGACTTGCATGAATACCCGAAAATGGTTATCTTAAATCGAAATCAATACATGTCGTATGAAAAATATCCTTTTACTTGCGTTAAATCTGGTTTTCATTAATTGTAAACCTCAGTCCCAGGAAATTACTTTATATGACCAAACTGGCCATCCTTTGATTTATTTGTCTCCTGAAAATGACAACTCTTTCTACACATGGGATGGACATGCAGTTGCATACTTATATGACAGCGAGTTAATTTACGGATGGAAAGGAAAACATATCGGGTGGTACATTAATGGAGTAATATATGATCTGCAAGGCTATCGCGTAGGCTCAATCAGCGAAAAATGCCCTACCTCGGTATACTCTGAATCATCCAAGTATTCTAAGTATTCTCAATATTCACGCTATTCCCGGTATTCACCCTATTCAAGACCATCCTTAAAGAGTAGCTATTCTGATGTCAAGTTAATTAACTTTATTACTCAGAATAAAGCTGGTCAATATTAAAGCAGGAAGTCAGTTTGAATTAATTCTTTGATATTGGGGATAATATTTTATTTTTGATCTGATAGGCAGAAAGTGGCAAAAAATAACAGAAACTAGCACGCCTAAACGCTCTTTAGAAATTCCTGACAATCATTTGACAAGCAGCGCACATAAACATCTAACGCTCAGGGCATTGAGATTCTTGTCCCGGGCACCAAATAAAAAGCCTCTCGAATATCGAGGGGCTTTTTTGTTTTTGGGAGGCTTTCGTGAATTTCAGGATCATGTTGAAAAGGGGATCGTTTTTTTGCAGCCTAATAAAACGGACAAAAGACATTGGAGAAGGACCAGGAAAAAGAATTGTTAGGCAATTTTTTACAAGCAGGGACACTTGAATATTTTGATATAACTCATTTTGTAAAAGATAAAGTAGGGTTGGTCTTATTTTTAGAAGAAAAGAACCTACCTCCGGCCGAATATGCAGGCCAAACACTTCACTCCAAAAAGTTTTATCCGGAAGTTCGGGTACAGGACTTTCCGATTCGTGAAAACAAAGTAAAACTGAGTATAAAACGGCGCCGCTGGGAAGTTTACTTTCTGGCACAAAATAC
>Ga0209646_1000821_pt1 | contig 10497 bp, 8 predicted proteins | sample AraplaL_Col_mTSA_FD_184259 | JGI IMG/M metagenome (GOLD analysis project Ga0209646, IMG submission 184259) | Arabidopsis root microbial communities from the University of North Carolina, USA - plate scrape CL_Col_mTSA (SPAdes) (version 2) | ecosystem: Host-associated > Plants > Roots >...
GGGTTCCTTCCGCCCAAAAAAGGCCGTCAAACCATGTTGAAGAAACTGGCCGAAGAAGATCGTACCATGATCATTTATGAATCGCCCCATCGCCTGCTTAAAACCCTGCAGGAATTTGTTCAATACTTTGGCGCCGACCGCCAATGCAGTGTAAGCCGCGAGCTTTCTAAAATGTTTGAAGAAAATGCGCATGGTACATTGCAGGAGATGGTTGAACATTTTCAGCAGAAGGATGTTAAGGGGGAAATAGTTATTGTGTTAGCGGGAAAAGAGAGCTGAGGGTTGATATACTATTAACCAACTTTATGTTTTTATTTAGGCAACAAGGTTTGAAATTTGCATGGTAACCTATAAATACGCATTTAGATATGAAAAAACTCATTAGTTACTGTCTGGCTCTTTGTCTTACTGCCGCCATATACAATACCGCCGATGCACAGGTGCGTAAAATCCCCGCTGAAGTAACCGAAGCTTTCCGGCAGAAATACCCCACCGCCCTGAATGTAGAATGGCACGATCACCTGACAAATTTTACCGCCACCTTCGATCTGGATAAAGTACACTATGAAGCGAAGTTCAATAACAAAGGGTTTTGGCAAAACACCGAAAATAAAATAGAGGATTCCGCTATTCCTGCACCTGTTAAAGACGGCTTTCAAAAAAGTAAGTATGCTGAAGACTGGAATATAAAGCAAGCGTATAAAATAGCCCTGCGCGAAGACAAAACGCAATACCGCCTGGAGATACAGAAAAATGATATTCAGAAAAAGCAATTGTATTTCGACAGCACCGGCCGTTTACTGAGAGATAATATCACCCTGTAGAATTATCAATAACGATATCTATAAAAACATGTCCCCCTGGCTTAGCCGGGGGGATTATTGTTTATGCTGTTGAATGCCAAGCCATTCCGGTTAACTATTGATCTGTAACAACCTGTACCACTCACGGGTATTAACCGGTTATAAAGTATAACTAATTATCATTTTTCTTTTTTAACTACCTTCCGCACTTGAAAACTTCATAAAAATAAAACTTACATGATGCGTAAAAGGATTTATACGCTGACGACTTGTACTCTTTTAACAGTGGTGGCATGGGCGCAACCCGACAGGTGGCAACAGCGGGTGAAATACACGATGGATGTTGCCATGAACGTAACTACCAACCGGTTTACCGGTAAACAACGGTTAGAGTATACCAATAATTCTCCCGATACCCTTAAAAAAGTGTTCTATCATTTATACTGGAACGCTTTTCAACCCAATAGTATGATGGACATGCGCAGCCGCGTACTGGGTCAAAAAACAACCAATGGGCGGCCCGACTGGGACCCCCGTGTTAAGGACCGCATTCAGAACCTGAAACCAGATGAAATAGGTTACCAAAAGGTACTGTCGTTAAAAATGAATGGCATTCCCTTAAAGTATTCGGTAGACGAGACCATTCTTGAAGTACCGCTTTCAGTACCCATTTTGCCAAAAGCCAAAGTGGTGTTTGAAATGGAGTTCGAAGCGCAGGTGCCTTTACAGATCAGGCGCAGTGGCCGCGATAACCCGGGTACAGGTGTGCGTTACTCTATGAGCCAGTGGTATCCTAAAATGTGCGAATATGATTATGAAGGCTGGCATCCCACACCATATGTTGCCCGCGAGTTTTATGGTGTTTGGGGCGATTATGAAGTGAACATTACCATCGATAAAAAGTACATGATTGGTGGAACCGGGTATTTACAAAACCCCAACCAGATTGGTTTTGGGTACCAGGATCCCGGGGTAAGAATGGCGGCGCCAACAGGCCCAACATTAACCTGGCGTTTTGTAGCCCCCAACGTGCATGATTTTATGTGGGCAGCCGATCCCGACTATGTGCATTTAACCCGCACTATTGCCGGCGGTCCGGTAATTCATGTGATCTACAACCGCGAAGAAGACCTGTTGCGCAGAACCTATGAAACATTACCGCCAGATAAGAAAAAGAACTACGCCAATGCCGATGCTTATATTAAATGGTTCGATAATGAGTGGAACCGCATAGCAGATGCAGCCGTAACGGTATTACCCTTTATTGAAAAGAAATTCGGCGCCTATCCCTACAAACAATATTCGTTTGTGCATGGTGGCGATGGCGGAATGGAATATCCAATGAGCACCCTGATAGTTGGCCCCAGCGTAAGTACGGCCTTTCACGAATGGATGCACAGCTGGTACCAGGGCATGCTGGGTACCAATGAATCGGAGTACGCCTGGATGGATGAAGGCTTTACCAGCTACGCCGCCTCTCTGGTAACGAATTATTACCAAACAGTTTCCGGTTCGCAGGTAACAGAAACTACAGCTGGTACAGGCCCGCGTAAAAAAGTGCTGGTTGATTCGCTGGCAAAAAGCAAATCCTTCCTGGGCGCTGTAAACCCGCACGAAGAGGCGTATGATAATTACTTCGGCCTGGTGGCCAGCCGCCTGGAAGAACCATTGACCACACATGCCGATCATTTTGAAACAAACTTTGCTTACAGCCTGGCTTCTTACTCAAAAGGCGAGGTGTTTATGGAACAGCTGGGTTATATTGTTGGCGCCCAGATGCGCGATAAAATTTTAATGGACTATTATAACCAATGGCGCTTCAAACATCCCAATGTAAACGATTTTATTCGCGTTGCGGAAAAAGCCAGCGATATAAAGCTTGACTGGTACCGCGAATATTTTGTGAATACCACCAAAACAATCGACTATGGTATTGATAGCTTGTGGGAAGAAAGCGGTAAAACAAAGATCAGGTTACGCCGCATAGGTAATATGCCCATGCCGGTTGATGTATTGGTTACTTTTAAGGATGGCAGCAAGCTGATGGCTTATGTGCCGCAGTATTTGATGTTTGGTGAAAAACCGGTTGAAGATGCTACCATTCCCCGTAATGTATATGAACCCTGGAAATGGACACATCCGCAATACACGTTCGAGATCAATCGCCGGATCACCGATCTGAAAGTCATTGAAATTGATCCTTCTATGCGAATGGCAGATGTTGACAGAAATAATAACAAACTGGATATTCCCTGGTAAATAGCTAATGAGATAATTGATGGCCGCGCAGAGGCATTATCACATTATCGAATTATCAAATTAGCATATTAGCACATTAACTAAAAAGGCCGCTCAGCAATGAACGGCCTCTTTTCAAATAAGGTTATTGATAAACAGAGCACACAGGAAGGTAAAATGGCATGTAAGTATTTGATGTGACAACCAGGTGCAAAGCTAGGCTCGTATTAGAATTAAAACAATACTACTTTGTGGGTAATTTTTGCTGTGCTAATGTGCTAATTCGACTTTAGCCCTCCGGATTAACGGCCATAAAATTTATTTATAGCTTCTACACGGTTATTAACATGTAATTTTTCGTATATGTGGTATACGTGTTTGCGCACTGTTTCCTGACTAATGAATAAACTGGCCGCAATTTCTTTATACAGCATGCCTTTGGCCAGCAGTTCCAGTATTTCTTTTTCACGATTTGATAAAACGCTGAGCGAGTTTTCAGTAGCTTCTGCACCTGCTTTATTATGTTGAAAGGCCTGCACTACTTTACGGGCTATCTGGCTGCTCATGGGTGCGCCGCCTTCGTGTAGTTCCCTGATGGCTTCCAGTAATTTATGGGGAGCTGTTTTCTTTAAAATGTATCCGTTTGCACCGGCGCTCAAGGCTTCGAAGATCTTTTCATCATCTTCATACACCGTACACATCATAAACAGGATCTCAGGATAATCTGCTTTCAGCTGCTTCACTATATCGATCCCGCTTTCCCCTTCGCCCAGGTTTATATCCATCAGCACTACCTGCGGTTTCAGATCGGGAATCTTCACCAACGCTTCTTCTGCCGTTGCACAACTTCCCAACAACCGGTATCCTTCCGACATCGTTACGATCTGTTCCAGTGCAGACCGAATATCTTTTGTATCATCAACGATACATACGGTAATATCCATCATGGTACAAAGTTCAGTTTTTTGCCGGAACGTAAAATACCACTTTAAGGTAGTTTTACTTACTATACATAAAAACATTCAGTGTTTGTCATTGAATATTAAACATATAGCCAAAACCATCTGAGGAAGTAACAAACATGCAACGGCCAGTTATATTCCCAACGCTTCACTTTAATTAAACAGGAACATATAACATATACTTCTCTTTGAAGTATTCTTCGGCAAATATCTCGTACACCTCCATTAACCGCGGTTTGCAACCGCTTTCAGAGATCTCCTGCGACAGATCGCCGCCTTTTAAACAGATAAGCCCGGGTTTTTGAAGCTCGCTATTGGGCTGAGGTTTCTTCAACAATGGCTTCGACCATTGCCATAAATCTTTTAAGGGCGCCACGGCTCTCGACACAACAAAGTCAAACTTTTTATCCTTGATGTCTTCAATGCGGGTATGGCGGGTAGTTACATTCTTTAGTCCCAGGGCTTCGGCCACTGCATCCACTACCTTTAATTTTTTACCAATACTATCTACAAGAAGGAATTTTACCTCGGGAAAAAAGATGGCCAGGGGTATACCCGGGAAGCCGCCGCCTGTACCCAGGTCAACAATGGTTGAACCGGGCTTGAACTCAAAAGCAGTGGCAATAGCCAAAGAATGCAGCACATGCTTTTCGTACAGGCTTTCCATGTCTTTACGCGAAATAACGTTGATCTTGCTGTTCCAGTCGTTATACAGTTCATCCAAAGCGGCGAATTGTTGTAACTGAACAGGGCTGAAGTCACCGAAATATTTGGTGATCAGTTCCAGTTTTTGTTGGGCTTTCTCCATATTGAAGGAGCAAAGATGAAATAATGTATGAACATCCAGATATCTAAAATCCACCACCAGTAAAAAAGATCCTTTTCATTCATCCTTTTCATTGCGTTGTAATAAACAACCGCCTGCCAAATGAAGCGGATGGCAAAAACACCTACTGTTAAGCGCCAGTCGAAAAAGAGCAGGCACAATACAAACAGCGGGTACAAAAAAAAGTGAGAAGTGGAATACAATCCTAACAGGAATTTATGAACTGGTTTATAGAATTTGCTGGTACTGTAATGGCGGTTCTTCTGGCGGATCCAGTCGCTAAACCTGCGTTTTGGTTCCGACAGGGTGAAGGCTTCCTGGTCGAGCACCACATTCACATTGTGTTTGTTAGCTACCTGGTTAATGAACAGGTCATCGTCGCCGCTGGCTACGTGGTTGATGGAAGAAAAACCTTTTTGGCGGAAGAACAATTCGCGTTTATACGACAGGTTTCTACCTACACCCATATACGGCAAACCCGCAAGCGCATACGATAAATACTGCAGGGCCGAATGGAAAGTTTCAAAGCGAATGAGTTTGTTCAGAATGCCGGGCTTTTTATTGTAAGCGCCATAACCCAGCACTATTTCAACACCATCGTGATAAGCATCCTGCATTTTTTGTAACCAGAATTCCGAAGCAGGCACACAATCCGCATCGGTCAATAATAGTATTTCGTGTTTGGCTTCTTTGATCCCTATTGAAAGCGGGTATTTTTTTCCGGGAATACCCAGGGCTTCCTGTTCCAGGTTAATGGCCTGCAGGTTTTTAAAGGTCTTTTTAAACTCATCGAGCAGGTAGCGGGTTTCGTCCTGGCTGTTGTGGTTCACCACAATCAATTCATGCGTGGTAGGGTAGGTTTGCACCAGCACGCCGGGTAAATATTTGGTAAGATTGTTTGCTTCGTCGCGGGCGCACACAATAATGCTCACCGCATGGGTTTGTGTTTTCTCTTTGGGAACAGGTTTATAAAAAGCAACGCGCCTGAAAAATGCGATATAATAAATTATCTGGATCAGTATAACCAGACAAAAAAGTGAAAACAGGATCCAAGGCCACCAGGTTATAAAAAACGTTTGTATCTCGCCCATAAGAGAAATTAATTTAGGCACGGTCCGTGAAGGTTTTGCACGAAAATAGGATAAACTAATGGGATTTTAATTTGAAGTTGTTAACGGAAGGCAGCTTCATGCTGCAAGCTGTAAGCCGCAAGCAATACACCCCTGGGCGGAAACCGCGATTCGGTGTATTGGCTTTTAGCTTTAAGCTTTTATGAGCATTAGGCGGTATTTAGCCTGCAGCTGTTTTCTAAATAAAGCGGATGCAACACATTATCTTTGCCCCCCAATAAAATAAAAATGGCCGTATTACAATTCACCTTACAACATACCGATAACCAGTCAAAAGCCAGGGCAGGACATATTGTCACCGATCATGGTGAAATAGCCACGCCCATCTTTATGCCGGTGGGTACGGTTGGCAGTGTAAAGGCGGTAAGCCAGCAGCAGTTGAAGGAAGAGGTGAATGCATCCATCATACTGGGCAACACATATCATTTGTATTTGCGGCCTGGTACCGGGGTGCTGGAAAAAGCAGGTGGTTTACACCGCTTTAATGGCTGGGAACGGCCCATATTAACGGATAGCGGCGGCTACCAGGTGTTTTCCCTGGCCGGCACCCGTAAAATAACAGAAGAGGGCGTGTTGTTTCAATCGCATATTGATGGCTCGCGGCACTTGTTTACGCCAGAGTCGGTAATGGATATACAACGCAGCATCGGCGCCGATATCATCATGGCATTTGATGAATGTCCGCCATACCCCAGCGATTACAAGTATGCTGAAAAGTCGATGCACCTGACCCATCGCTGGCTCGACCGTTGTTTTAAACGCTTTAACGAAACCCCTGATAAATACGGCTATACTCAAAACCTGTTTCCCATTGTACAGGGAAGCACTTATACCGATCTGCGCAAAGCCTCCTGCGAATACATTGCCTCAAAAGAAGCTACAGGTAATGCCATTGGCGGTTTAAGTGTGGGAGAACCCGATAACATGTTGTATGACCTGTGCGGGTTGTGTTGCGATCATTTACCCGTGCACAAACCCCGTTATTTAATGGGGGTGGGCACTCCCTGGAATATTTTGGAATGTATTGCGCTTGGTGTAGATATGTTTGACTGTGTAATGCCCACCCGCAATGGCCGTAATGCCATGCTGTTTACTTCGCAGGGTGTAATTAATATCGATAATAAAAAATGGGAAACCGATTTCTCACCCCTCGATGAGGGCATCGATTGTGTAGTGAGCAATTACTATTCAAAAGCCTATTTGCGCCACCTGGTTAAGTCGAAAGAAATTCTGGGCCTCACCCTCGCCAGCGTACATAACCTCGCGTTCTATTTATGGCTAGTTCGCCAGGCAAGACATCATATTTTGCAAGGGGATTTTGTGAGTTGGAAGAATGAGATGGTGCCACGGTTGCAAACGAGATTGTAAGAAAGGGCAAAAGGCAGAGGGCAAAGGGCAGAGATGAAACAGCTCTAAGCCAGACGCTTTATGCGTAAACGCCCAAAACAAATATTGTTGCAAGCTGCATCCGCCAAGGCGAACACAAATCGTCGCGGCCGCGACGCAGATCTTTGCCCTTTGCCTTCTGCCCTTTGCCCTGCCTCTGATTACTTCTTCTGCTCAAACAACCACGGCAGCAGCTCCGGTTCCGCAAAAGCATTATCCCAGCTATTATGCCCAACACCAGGATATTCCGTATATTTTACTTGGGCGCCGGCCGCCTGCAGGGCATTGTTCATAAGCCGGGAATTATTAACCGATACAACGGGATCACTGTCGCCATGAAAGATCCAGATCGGAAATTTCCTGGCATAGACCGTTACTTTTTGCGGATCGCCGCCGCCACAAATAGGAATGGCTGCTGCAAAGAAGTGGGGTTTGCGCCACAGTAGTTCGAAGGTGCCCATGCCACCCATTGACAAACCTGCCAGGTATATTCTTTTAGTGTTGATGGTGCCGCTGGCGGCCAGGGTATCGAGCAGTTTGCTTACCAGGCCAAGACTTTTACCAATCGGCTGATCACTGACAAACCCAAAACTGCCGAGGGAATCTTTTTTATTGGGATCGTTGGTAACACGTGCCCACCAGTCATCCTGCGGGCATTGCGGAAATACAACAATAGCCGGAAATTTTTCCCCCAAGGCAGAATCGGCAAACAATTTACCGCCATGTAGTAACTGGGCCTCATTGTCATTTCCCCGTTCACCCGCCCCGTGCAGGAACAACACCAGCGGGTATCTTTTAAAGGGATTGTAATGAAGCGGATATAAAATACGATAACGCAGCGTATCCCCGCCACTGATAAATTCTTCTTTTTGATACGATTTTTCAAACTGAGCCGGCAAATTTGTCATGGCAAGCGACAATAGTAAAGTAAATGCAAGTTTGTACATATGGTATTGTTGTTACAAGAAAATGGCAAACGGCAGACGGCAGACGACAGAAGGCAAACGGCAAACAACCGCGACGCGGTGTATTGCTTGCAGCTTAAGGCTTGGAGCTGTATTTGCTTTCAGCTTTAACCTTTCAGCTTTCAGCCCTGTATTTGCTTGTGGCTGTCTCTGCCTTCTCAAGTTACTATTTTACCCGATTCCTAAAGTTTAACTAAGAACTAATGCCCGGGTTTAGCAAACTGCCCTTTTTCTGCTACATTTGCCCTGCCGTACATAGCGTGCTACCGAATGATTAAAAAGATTGATTGGTATATATTAAAGAAGTTTATTTCCACCGCCGTGTTTATGGTGCTGATCTTTTCGGTAATTGCCGTAGCGATCGATACCAGTGAAAAGGCAGATGACTTTGTGAAATCAGGTTTATCAACCTCACAGATCATCATGCAGTACTACTTAGGCTTTGTTCCCTTCATCATTTCCATGATCTTTCCGCTGATGGTGTTCATAGCGGTTATATTCTTTACCTCAAAAATGGCGGGTAAAAGCGAGCTGATCGCCATTCTGGCGGGCGGCGTACGGTTCAACCGCATGTTGCGTCCTTACTTTTTGGGCGCCCTGTTTTTGGGCGGTCTTTTCTGGGTGGCTACCCAGTACTGGATGCCTAAAGCCAATGTATTGCGCGCTAATTTTCAGGCAACGTATATCGATAGCAAAAGCTCCTACGAACAGGGCGAAGCCGCCAAGCGCACCCGCAATTATTATTTCAGGGTAGATGCCCATACGTTTGCCGGCATGCGTAACTACGATACCGCCTCCAAATCGGCCAACGATTTTTATATGGACCGCCTGGATGGTTACAAAATGGTGTATAACCTGCGGGCCGACTACCTGAAATGGGACACTACCAAAAAGACCTGGAAATTGCAGAATGCGGTAGAACGGAAAATTGAAGGCGTAAAGGAGATCACGAAGATCATTCCCGAAATGACGCTGAATATAAATCTGAAGCCAAGCGAGATCAAATTCGATAAATACCTTAAAGACAAAATGACTACCCCCGAATTGCGGCGCTATATAAAAGGCGAAGAGAGCCGCGGGGCAGAAGGCTTGAACGATTATAAAGTGGAACGGTATCGGCGCGATGCCAACCCCGCATCCATTTTCATTTTAACATTGATTGGTGTAGCGGTATCATCGCGCAAAACACGCGGTGGCAGTGGAACGAACCTGGCTATAGGCATTATTGCTGCCGCATTCTTTGTGGTGATGGATAAATTCTCACTGACCTTTTCAACCAAAGGAAATTTTCCGCCTATGCTGGCGGCCTGGACGCCTAATATAATATTTTCCATTTTTGCCATCTGGATGTATCGTACTGCACCCAAATAAAGACACATTAGGAAAATATTAATATAGGCGAACAAATGTTGTTTATTTCAATAGTAATCATCGCTGAATTAATTTTGTTCTTTTGAGAGGGTTTGTTATAACTTTAGCCAAAGTTTCTCCCTCATAATTATATATTTACAAATAATCATACTGCATCATGGGAATTCTTAAAGATCGGTTTAAGGTAAAGTCAGAAGCTCATGCAGCCGAGGTAAAAGAACTGTTAAAGCAAAATGGTTCTAAAAAGATCGGTGAAGTTCAATTGTCCCAGATTTACCAGGGTATGCGTGGGATCACCGGCCTGGTGTCAGAAACCTCATTGCTCGATGCTAAAGAAGGGATCCGGTTCCGTGGTTATTCGATCCCCGAGTTGCAAAAGAGTTTGCCCAAACACAATGGTGGTACCGAGCCTTTGCCAGAAGGACTCTTTTACCTGATGTTGATTGGCGAATTACCCGATGAAGAAGCGGTAGCCTACATCACCAGCAGCTGGCAGCGCCGTTCACACGTTCCCAACCACGTTTTTGCCGCCATTGACGCATTGCCTGTAACCGCTCACCCCATGACCATGTTTGTAACGGGTATTATGGCCCTTCAAACTGAAAGCAATTTCCAGCGCCGTTATGCAGAAGGCATGAACAAGAAAGATTACTGGGATGCCGTGTTCGACGATTCCATGGACCTGATTGCCCGTTTGCCCCGCGTAGCCGCTTACATATACCGTCGTAAATATCATAACAACCAGCATATTCAACCCAATGGCCTGCTCGACTGGGCAGGTAACCTGGCGCACATGCTCGGTTTCGAAGATGAAAG
>Ga0209646_1000823_pt1 | contig 10466 bp, 10 predicted proteins | sample AraplaL_Col_mTSA_FD_184259 | JGI IMG/M metagenome (GOLD analysis project Ga0209646, IMG submission 184259) | Arabidopsis root microbial communities from the University of North Carolina, USA - plate scrape CL_Col_mTSA (SPAdes) (version 2) | ecosystem: Host-associated > Plants > Roots >...
AAAGCCTTTGCCCTTGTATTCAGTTATACCGGCTATAAAACCGAGCAACGCAATTTCCTGTTAAACGAGAATGAAGAAGAAGCGGTGGTTGTGCGGCTCGAACGCGGCGCCCGCGAGCTGGAACCCGTGGTTATCACCAACGAGCGGCAACGGCGCGAGGCCGGCCTGGTGATCATCAACCCTAAAAATGCCATCAACATTCCTTCTCCCACCGGTGGAATAGAAAGCTTGATAAAAGTCTTCGTCGGTTCAAACAATGAATTGACCTCCCAGTACAACGTACGCGGCGGCAGTTATGATGAGAACCTGATCTATGTAAACGATTTTGAAGTCTTCCGGCCTTACCTGGTGCGCAGCGGCCAGCAGGAGGGATTAAGCTTTATCAATCCTGAAATGACGCGCAACGTAAGCTTTTACAATGGCGGGTTTCAGGCCAAATACGGCGATAAAATGTCGTCGGTGCTGGATATTCAGTATAAAAAGCCGCGGCAGTTTGGCGGATCAGCCTATGCCGGACTGCTGGAACAGGGCCTGCACCTGGAAGGCATTACCAAAGACAACAAGTTCAGTTACCTGATAGGCGTGCGTAACCGCAGCAATCGCAACCTGTTGAAGAGCCAGGAAACAAAGGGCAATTATGTGCCTTCGTCAAACGACCTGCAGGCATTGCTCACCTATCAAATCAACCCAAAGAACAGCATTGAACTGCTGGGGAATATTTCTCAAACCAAGTTCACGCTGGTTCCCCAGTTCAGCCAGCTCACTTCTTCCGTGTTTTCGCCCTATTTCAGCGCCAACCTGGGCATGGATATCTATTTCTCGGGCCGGGAAGAAGACCGCTACCGCACCAACATGGTGGGGTTGTCATTTATACAACAGCCCAAAAAGAGCCTGCGGTTAAAATGGATGCTGAGCCGGTTCGAGAATGATGAACGCGAAGGCATTGACATTACCGGCGCCTATATTTTTGGCGAACGGGAGTTTGATAAAAGCAAGTCGGATTTCGGGTTGATCAACAACCCGCTGGGATCGGGGCTGTATCAAAATTATGCCCGTAACAAATTGAATATAAAGGTTTGGAATGCTTCTCACAAAGGCTACCTCGACCTGAGCCATCATTACCTGCAATGGGGACAAAGCGTTGACCGCCAAACCGTGAACGATAAACTCCACGAATGGGAATACCAGGATTCGGCCGGTTACAGCCTGCCTTACGATCCCAATAACCTGGCATTGAGCAGCGTGTTGAATTCAAAAGCCAATTTGACCATTAACCGGTTGAGCGGGTTCATTCAGGATAATATTGTCTTACACGATTCCATGGGCGTGATACTGCAGGCCGGCGTGCGCTATAATTACAATGACCTGAATAATGAATTGCTGATCTCGCCTCGTTTGGGCGCCTCCTGGAAACCAGCCCACTGGCGGCGCGATTTCATTTTCCGGGGTGCTGTAGGGATCTATAACCAGCCACCCTTTTACCGCGAACTGCGCCGGTACGATGGAACGGTGAACACCAGCCTGAAAGCCCAGAAAAGCTGGCAGGCATCGGCCGGGTTCGATTATAACTTCCGTAACGGCAACCGCCCATTCCGCTGGACGGTGGAGGCCTATTATAAAAACATGTGGGATGTGGTGCCTTACGACATCGACAATGTTCGCATCCGTTATTTTGGCGAGAACATGGCGAAGGCCTATGCCGCCGGTTTGGAAACCCGTGTGTTTGGCGAACTGGTGAAAGACGCCGAAAGCTGGATCAGCCTGGGCTTTATGCGCACCCGCGAAAACCTGAAAGGAGATAAATATTACGATTATACGCTCGACTCGCTGGGCGCCATAAAAGACAGTACCCAGAAAGAAGCTGGCTGGTTACGCCGCCCCACCGACCGTTTTCTCACTTTCGGAATGTTTTTGCAGGATTACCTGAGCACCAATAAGAACTTTAAAGTTTACCTGAACTTCCTGTATGGAAGCAACCTGCCCTATAACATTCCGGGAAGTGTAAAATACCGCAATGCGCTCATCATCGATCCTTACATTCGCATCGATGTTGGGTTTAGTGCCCTGCTGCTGGATAGCGAAAAAAGCAATCGCCGCAGTCATAGTCCTTTTCGTAATTTTGAGAACATCTGGGCTACGCTCGAGGTGTTCAACCTCATTGACAGGGACAATACCATCTCTTACATGCTTATTAAAGATTTCTCCAACACCGTTTTTGCCATGCCTAACCGGCTTACGCCCCGGTTGCTGAATTTGAAACTGGTGGCGAGATTTTAAGACGGCAAACGGCAGAAGGCAAACAATAGATACCTTCAAGCTTATAGTTTAAGATAATAAAACCGGGTTATCTCCAGAGATAGCCCGGTTTTTCTTTTGGTACTATCGGTCATTTCTGCCGTCTACCTTCTGCCAGCTTTCCCGTTTTATAACTCTTTTTCCGGAAATGAGAATGAACGCAGCAACATGGGTTCTGTAAATGATTGTATTACAGATTGTTGTTTTTTGGCATTTTAATCGAATACCTTATCATGAACAAGAACAGATAGCAAACAACTCTTAAACCCCTTTAAAAGATTAGCGTATGATGGCAGTAAATGTGATTTCAACCCGCCCTAACCCATTCATTTCATCCCTTACCCTGGAGATAACGGCTTCGGAAGACCGCCCGGGTGTGGTAAGAATGGCCGATACAACCGGAAAGATCATCAGTCTTTTTTTATGGAAACTAAAGAAAGGAATTAATATCAGCAATATTAATAATCTGAACAAATTAGGCAATGGATCGTACCTGCTTGATGTAATGGATGAAAAAGGCCACATCTTATGCAGTGCAAGAGTAGAAAAGTAAGTGGTTTCACCACTTATGATACAAAAACCTGTACAGGTTGGTTTACCAGGTAAGAGGGAAACATGTAGTAGCGCGATTTCGGTTTCCCAAATTAATAAGTTTTATCCCAAACTGAGACAACGAACCAAGGGCGTATGAGACAGCTGGCTGATTATGAATGTGTTGAAAAGTGGCATTCCATTAGTAACCTCTCTATAAACGATACTTTGTGATACCATTAAGCCAGAACCATAACCCAGATAAGCACAAAGCGGAAAAAGACGCTGTTTCAATGCGGCAAAAACTAAACAGGATATTACAAATTGACCAAACCGGATCAGGTGGTAATGAAGGTACTAAAGACGCAAATCCAGAAATTATGATCCCTAAAGTTGTTGTCCGCCCAAACCCGTTTTTTACTTCCATCACGCTTGATGTAACGTGTGCACAAGGCAAACATGTAATTGTGCGGATGTTCGACGAAGACGATAAGATCGTAAAAATGTTCAGCTGGTTCCTGGTTAAAGGTATAAACATAACCAACATAAGCGAAGTGGAATTTTTGCCTACCGGCGTTTACTCGCTGGACATTGTTGATCTGGAAGGAGACGTGTTATACAGCACTCACATTTCAAAAAGCTAGAGAAAATATTTCGAAACCCCTAACCCCCAGGAGTTGTTTGCAAAAACAACTCCTTTTTTATTGCCAGTTCCTGTAATTTTGGGCATGACAAAGCTGAGTGTAAACATCAACAAATTTGCCACGTTGCGCAATAGCCGCGGTGGTAACAACCCCGATGTAGTAAAAGCAGCCATCGATGCAGAGCGTTTTGGGGCAGATGGTGTAACGGTTCATCCCCGGCCCGACGAACGGCATATCCGCTACAGCGACGTACGGGCCATTAAAAAGATCATCACCACCGAATTTAATATTGAAGGCAACTGCAGCGAACAAAAGTTTGTTGACCTGGTGCTGGAAACGCAACCTCACCAGGTAACGCTGGTGCCTGATGCCGAAGGACAATTGACCAGCGATCATGGGTGGGATACCATACAACACCGCGATTACCTGCGTGAGATGATCCAGACCTTTAAAAAGGCAGGCATTCGGGTGTCGATCTTCGTTGATCCTGTTGTTGAAATGGTGAACGGCGCGGCAGAAACCGGCACCGATCGTATTGAACTGTATACCGAAGGCTACGCCCGGGAGTATACGAACAACCGCGAGCAGGCCATTGCCAGTTATGTTACCGCCGCTAAAAGAGCCAACGAACTGGGGCTGGGCATTAATGCCGGTCACGACCTTGACCTCACCAACCTGGCCTATTTTGCACAAAACATTCCCGGGCTACTGGAAGTATCGATAGGGCATGCCTTGATTAGTGATGCGTTGTATCTGGGGTATGAGAATGCTATTCAGTTGTATAAGCGACAGTTGAAATAATATCGAATATTGAATGTTGAATATCCAATGTTGAAGTGAAGGAAACGGGTTAAAGCCAAAAGGTTAAAGGCTAAAGCTAAAACCGGAAGTGTATTTGCTTTCGACTTTTACCTTTGGGCTTTCCGCCTGTATTGCTTACAGCTTACAGCTTTCCGCCTGTAACTTTATTTTCGACAGCCACTCATATTGCTCAAGCATTAAGCTAATACGTCTTGCCATTCTGTAACCTTGTCAAACACCGATTTGGCAAAAGGGCAAAGGGGCACGATCTTGATGTTATGGGTGCGGGCGTATTCGACAGCGGTGAATACCAATTGCTTTCCTACGCCTTTTCCAGCCAGCGAATCGTCTACTTCGGTATGTTCGATGGTCATTTTGTTGGGGGTGGTCATTGTATATACCATTTCGGCCAGAATAGCGCCGTCCTGACCCACATAAAACATACCTTTCCCGTGTAATTGTTTGTGTTGTATTACCATAGGTTGGTGGATTGCAATATGCAATTGAGAGGTAAAAATCGTATTTTTATTTAAATTGTTGGTTATGGATAAGAAGAAATTGAAGGAAGAATTACCCGATGATTTTGATCCTCTTGAACAGGAAGATGATGATGATGACAGAGAGATTGATATTCTGGACGAATTAACGCCCGAGCAACTCGTCAGGTTGCAGGAATCGATTAAACAGGCCGATGAAGGCAAAACCATACCCCATGAAAGGGTTATGGCACTGATGAGAGCATTGGTTGAGCGTGGTTCCCGACAAAATTTGTAGGCTTATTAAAATAAATTTGGTCAAATCATTTTTGCATAGCACTTTTGTAAGCATAATGAAAAAGCAATTACAAAATAATCATTGGTGGTGGCATACAGACTCTAAAAGGGGCTTGTAAGCTACTGTTTGATGTTTATTTTAACACCATATTCAGGCCCCGATTAACATCGGGGCTTTTTTTTTGACTGTTCTTAATGCGGCTGATTAATGAAAAAGATAAATATTACTACCAATTGTAAAAAGCTGCTGGCTGATGTGTTCACGCCGGTAGGCATTTACCTCCGGGTGCGCGATCGCTTTCGCGATACAGTACTGCTCGAAAGTACCGATCACCATGCAGCAGACAACAGTTACTCTTTCATTTGCATCAATGCCATTGCGGGCATCGAGATCACTTCTGCCAAAAGCATTGAATTTAAATTGCCTGGCCTGCCACCTGAAAGATCGGCCATTACCAACAGCGCCGAAGTGCCTGAGAAACTGTGGGAATTTATGCAGCGCTTTGAGGTAACACCCGGCGCCGGCCGCGAAACAAAATTCGCCCAGGGCCTGTACGGTTACACCACGTATGATGCCGTTCAGTTTTTCGATACCATTCACCTCGGCATCGAGCGCAAATCTCCCGACGGGCTGCCCGTTATCCCACTTATGCGGTATCGCCTGTATCAATACGTAATAGCTATTAATCACCATAAAGACGAACTTTACATCTGCGAAAACACCATGCCTGGTGTGGAGAGCGAATTACAGGTAGTGGAGTCGCTGATCCGCAGTAAAGATGTGCCGGTATATCCTTTTAAAACAAAAGGTCCCGAAGCATCGAACATGACCGACAACGACTATATGGATATGGTGAAGAAAGGCATACAAAGCTGTTTGCGCGGCGATGTGTTTCAGATCGTACTGAGCCGTTGTTTTGAACAGGGTTTCACCGGCGATGAGTTTGCGGTATATCGCGCCCTGCGCAGCATCAATCCTTCGCCTTATTTGTTCTTTTTCGATTATGGCGATTACAAACTGATGGGTTCTTCACCCGAAGCACAGCTCATTATGCAAAACGGCAAAGCGGTGGTGCACCCCATAGCGGGCACCTTTAAACGTACCGGTGACGATGAGACCGATCAGCGCGAAGCCGAACGCCTGTTGCACGATGCTAAAGAGAATGCAGAACATGTAATGTTGGTTGATCTGGCGCGTAACGATCTCAGCCGTCTGTGCGATGACGTAAAAGTAGACCACTACCGCGAAGTACAATATTATTCACACGTGATACACCTGGTAAGTGAAGTGAGCGGTAAGATCCGTACGGGCAGCAATCCGTTTGCCTTGCTGGCCAAAACCTTTCCGGCTGGTACCTTAAGCGGTGCCCCAAAATTCAAAGCCATGGAATTGATCGACGCGTTTGAGCCAACCTCCCGCAGCTACTATGGTGGGGCGATCGGGTTCATGGGTTTTGATGGACAATGCAATCATGCCATCATGATCCGCACCTTTATGAGCCGGCAAAACAAACTGATTTACCAGGCCGGCGCCGGGGTGGTAGCCGCCAGCAAACCTGAAAGTGAATTACAGGAAGTAAATAACAAACTGGGCGCATTGAAAAAAGCCATCGTATTTGCCCAGGAGATAATTTAATTGGTACCCTTCCGCCTTCGCCAAGGCTTCGGCGGACAAGCATAACATTACTGAATATGAAAATTCTTGTTTTCGATAATTACGACTCCTTTACCTACAACCTGGTACACCTGGTTGAAAAGATATTGCATCAGAAAGTAGATGTATACCGCAACGACCAGATACCGCTGGAGGCTGTAAAGGCGTATGATAAGATCATTTTATCGCCCGGCCCCGGTATACCTGAGGAAGCTGGTTTGTTACTGCCCCTGATAAAGGAATATGCAGCTACTAAATCGATCCTGGGCGTGTGTTTGGGCCACCAGGCAATTGGCCAGGCATTTGGCGGCAAGCTCACCAATTTGAGCACGGTGTATCATGGCGTGGCAACGCCGGTGCAAATTGTGAAACGGCAAACGGCAAACGGCAAACGGCAAACGGAAGACTCAATCGGCAATCGGCAATCGGCAATCGGCAATAAAAAACCGGTGACCGGCAACCGGCAACCAGTAACGGCTGGTGAGGTAACGGAAGCATCACCTGCTATCAAACGTTCTTTATTTGAAGGTCTGCCCAATGAATTTGAAGTAGGCCGTTATCACAGCTGGGTGGTCAGTGAAGAAGGCTTCCCCGAAGAGCTGGAGATCACCGCCCGCGATGCCAACAATTTCATTATGGCCCTGCAGCATAAAACATACGATGTGCAGGGGGTGCAGTTTCATCCGGAGAGTGTGCTAACGCCGAGGGGTGAGGAGATTCTTCGCAACTGGCTTGTCTGAACTGGGATTGGTGGGAGCATACAACCTTGAAATTGGGTTATTAATCAATTTCTGCAGTAAAAGATTAGAATATCACAGGTTCACAAACAAAAAATATAACAATAAACTTATGCAACATAATACTATATCTAACCCATCCCAGAAATCCCACAAATCCCAGTCCAGATGAAGAAGATACTACAATATTTATTTGAGCATAAAACGTTAACCCGCGAGCAGGCGAAAGACGTTTTACTAAATATAGGTAAAGGTGTTTATAACGAACATGAAGTAACGGCTTTTATGACCGTATACCTCATGCGCAGTGTAACCATCGAGGAGCTGCAGGGATTTCAGGATGCCTTGCTGGAGTTGTGTGTAAAAGTAGATTTGAACGGGTTCCCGGTTATTGATATTGTAGGTACTGGTGGTGATGGTAAGAACACCTTTAATATTTCAACCCTCAGTTGTTTTATAGTGGCTGGTACCGGTCAAAAGGTGGCCAAGCATGGTAACTATGGTGCTTCTTCAATCAGTGGTGCATCTAATGTAATGGAGCAACTGGGGTATAAAATGAAGAACGATCCGGACAGGTTGAAGAAAGAAGTAGACCAGGCCAATATCTGTTTTTTACATGCGCCGTTGTTTCATCCGGCATTGAAAACAGTAGGTCCGATCAGGAAGAACCTGGGCATGCGTACCTTCTTCAATATGTTGGGCCCTATGGTGAATCCGGCGTTTCCGCCCTTTCAACTGGTTGGAGTATACAACCTGGAGATGGCCCGGATCTATAATTACCTGTTGCAATTGACCGACAGGGCCTTTACCATTATTCATGGACTGGACGGATACGACGAGATCTCGCTGACCAACGATACCAAGGTAATCACCAATAATGGCGAAAAGATCATGACGCCCGAGCAGTTGGGCAAACGCACCGTAAACCCTGCCGATATTTATGGTGGCAATACCGTAGAAGAAGCCGCCAAACTGTTTACCAAAATATTGAAGGGGGAAGGAAGCTGGGCGCAAAATGCAGTGGTACTGGCCAATGCCGCCATGGCCTTGCATTGTACCGGTAACTATAAAACTTATGAAGATGCGTACGGTGCGGCCGTTGATAGTTTGGAGAGTGGCAAGGCGAATGAGGCGTTGGGGAAGTTGATTGCTTTGCAGTAGTTGACGAGATAAAAGGCGAATACAGAATATCGAATGTTGAATGTCGAATATCAAATGTTGAAGTGAAGAAAACGGGTTAAAGCCAAAAGGTTAAAGGTTAAAGCCAAAACCGGAATTGTATTTGCTTTTGGCTTTCTGCTTGTATTTGCTTATCGCTTAAAGCTTATGGCTTAAAGCTGGTTTTCTCACTGTCGATTGCCGATCTTAATTCACAAATGATCACTTATAGTAATGAACATACTTGACAAAATAATAGCGCACAAAAGAACAGAAGTAGCTGAACGGAAAAAACAGACCTCTGTAAAGGAATTGGAGCAGCAGGAAGGGTTTAAGCGTTCTGTATTATCACTCGGGCAATTTTTGCTCGATGACGCCAAAACCGGTATTATTGCCGAGTTTAAAAGAAAGTCGCCATCAAAAGGCATTATCAATGGCACGGCAGATGTGGTGGACGTTACTGGGGCCTATGCCCGCTATGGCGCTTCCGGCTTATCCGTACTAACCGATGAACAATTTTTTGGCGGCAGCGCTGCCGACCTGATAAAAGCAAGAGTAAACCAGGTGCCTATTCTGCGTAAGGATTTCATGATCGATGAATATCAGATTGTGGAAGCCAGGGCCATGGGGGCCGATGTGATCCTGTTAATTGCAGCCTGCCTGACACCGGCTGAGGTTAAACGGTTGGCATCTTTTGCGGCTTCTTTACAGTTGGAAGTATTGCTGGAATTACATGCCGAAGAAGAGTTGGAACATATTTGTGAGGAAACGAAACTGGTAGGCATCAACAACCGCAACCTGAAAACTTTTGAGGTAGACATCGAGCGGAGCCTGCGAATGGCGGAACGCATTCCGGCCGGCAAGATCAAGATTGCCGAAAGCGGTATCAGTTCTGTAGCCAACATCAGGCTTTTTAAAGAAAACGGTTTTCGTGGATTCCTGATCGGAGAGAACTTTATGAAAGAACCGCAACCGGGCGAGGCATTTCATAAATTCATAGCGCAACTGGAAACGAAATAATAAAGCGATTGCATGGCCAACACCCTAACACTTAAAATCTGACTACGCTATGCGAGTAAAAGTTTGCGGTATGACACTGCCCGAACAACTGGAACAACTGGGAAGCCTGGGCGTAACATTTGCGGGATTTATTTTTTATCCAAAAAGTCCACGCTATGTTTTCAAAGGCCTTACTACCAGCCAGATCAGGAAAGAGAACAACATTAACAAGGTAGGCGTATTTGTAAACGCCTCCATTGAAGAAGTGCTGCACATGGTTGATGAATGCCGTTTGCACATGGTACAGCTGCATGGCGATGAATCGCCCAAGTATTGCGAAAAGATCGCTGACTATGTATCGGTTGTAAAAGCATTCCGCATTAGTGAGAACGATAACATTGAGTGGATGATTAAGAATTATATGGATGTGTGCGATATGTTTATGTTCGATACCATGGGGGCGGGCTACGGTGGTACAGGTGTTAAATTCAACTGGAACATGTTAAAAGACGCTACCATTGGCAAACCTTTTTTTCTGAGTGGCGGTATTGAACCGGGCGATGAAGACCGGTTGAACGAGTTTGCCACCCTGCCCATTGGCAAAGGCCTGTTTGCTGTAGACATTAATAGTAAGTTCGAAATTAGTCCGGGTATAAAGGATATGGCGAAAGTGAAATCTTTTGTCACCAAATTGAACAGCAAGTATTAAACTTATTCTATGATCCAAATACGAACGGCTACTGAAACCGACCTGGAAGCTATCCTGGAGATCTACAACGACGCCGTACTGAACACCACCGCGGTATACGATTATGAAGCGCATACCCTTGACATGCGGCGGCAGTGGTTCCGGATAAAAGAAGCGCAGGGCTTT
>Ga0209646_1000828_pt1 | contig 10399 bp, 8 predicted proteins | sample AraplaL_Col_mTSA_FD_184259 | JGI IMG/M metagenome (GOLD analysis project Ga0209646, IMG submission 184259) | Arabidopsis root microbial communities from the University of North Carolina, USA - plate scrape CL_Col_mTSA (SPAdes) (version 2) | ecosystem: Host-associated > Plants > Roots >...
GAGGTACCTCTTTTCATACCAGGTGTGTAAGCACCAAATACAGTACCGCTCTTGTTCGCCATTCTTTCTGCCAGTTGTGCCTGTGCCAGCGGCATATGGGCGTAAAAAACAGCCGGATTAACATAAGTGGTACTTACGTCGTCGATATAGTCGGTATTGGTAGTTCTGTGTAATAATTCCAGGCTCAGGTTTACAGTTTCGCTGAAGAAGTATTTAGCGCCTGCACCTAAAGTGTACTGAAATGCGGTGAGTTTATACTCTTTACGGCCGGGATATTCTGCGAAGCCTTCTCCTTCAGTGTGCAAAGGTTGCAGATCAACCCATTCACCGGTTAAAGGGTCAGTGCCTTGTGGCCTAAAGTGAAATAAACCGAGGCCAGCCACGCCATAGGGTCTAATTCGTCCTACAACATCAGTGGGGTCGCCTTCAAAAAAAACAGTGGGATAAAATTCTGCCAGCAACATACCTTCGGTTATGCGCGAACGAACGTCTGAGTTACGGTTTTTGCGGGCTTCTTCGAGACCGCCTTTGCCTTTAATCAGCGCATCGTCGCCAACCAGCGTACCTCTGTTCAGTGCCAATCTGATACCCAGCCATTCGGTTGGTTGGTAGGTCAGGTAAGCGCCAAAGATCAATTTGGTTGCGGGGAAGTTGTTGTCTTTAATAAATTTGGTACCCCTTCCTGCATTACCTCCGAGGTCACTCAGAAGGTTGGTGGGTCCAACGGAAATGCCTGCCTCAAAAACGGAGGAACTTTCAGTATACTGGCCATAGGAAGAAATGCAGGCACCTGCACTCACCAGTAGTAACAAGCTACACCTCCTTACAGAGTGTAAAAATTGTTTCATGAGAATATCAGATTTAGTTTTCAGCGGTCTGGGAAAATATCTGGCGCTAAAATAGTAAACGCCAGTCACACATACAATAAACGCAGAATTGTTTGTTTTTTGTGTGCAGCTTTCAAAAAAATATCTAAATAAGTGTTTCTAAGCAGTGTTTTCAACTGATAACAGGTAGAAACATTTTAATATGCTCAATACCATCCTCAAGATAGATGTTACTACACTGTTGAAATCCCAGGGAAGTGTAGAAATTACGGAGGTAAAATTGCGCACCAATGGTTATCGTAGTTTTACCCCATATGTCGTGTGATGTACGAATGGAATAATTCATTAGTAGTTTTCCTATACCGGATTGTCTAACTTTCGGCGAAGTAACAACACGCCCTATAGAGGGTTCTTCATAGGCAATTCCTGCAGGCACTAACCGGGTGTAACCAGCCAGTAATTCATTTTGCCAGCACATTACATGTATCGATACCTGATCTTTATCATCAGCGTCCAGAAAAACACAATTCTGCTCTACTACAAAAACTTCACTGCGTAGTTGCAAAATAGCGTACAGTTCGTGGGGGGTAAGTTCGTTAAATAACTTATGTATAAAGGTTAGTTGGTGCAAGTGATAATTTTTATAGGTAATGGGTTATATATAATGCGTGTTACATGGTTCCCTGCTAATACCCGTACTTTTCTTTCCACAGATTCTTTAAGTATTTTCTTAATTCTTCCTCCCGGGCATTTTTACCGGGGGTGTAGAAGGTGCGGCCGGTGAGCGGCGGCGGCAAATATTCCTGGCTGCTGAAATTCCCTTCATAATCGTGCGAATATTTATAGCCTTTTCCGTAATCGAGCTTTTTCATGAGGCCGGTGGGCGCATTGCGAATGTGCAGGGGCACTGGTAGATCGCCGAGTTCACGAACGGCTGCCAGCGCCTCGTTAATGGCCATATAGGAGGCATTGCTTTTAGGTGAAGACGCCAGGTAAATGGCGCATTGCGATAAAATAATGCGGGCCTCGGGGTAACCAATTTTGTCAACGGCTTCAAAGGTGGCATTGGCCATTACCAGCGCAGTAGGGTTGGCATTGCCAATATCTTCACTGGCCAGTATCAACATGCGGCGCGCAATGAACTTTACATCTTCGCCGCCTTCTATCATGCGGGCCAGCCAATAAACGGCTCCATTGGGATCGCTGCCGCGCATACTTTTTATAAAAGCAGAAATGATATCGTAATGCTGTTCACCGCCCTTATCGTATAGTGCAATCCGTTGCTGCGCAATTTCCATTACCGCCGCATCGGTAATAATGGCATTGTCGCCCAAGGTATCAGCAACCAGCTCCAGCAGGTTTAATAATTTTCGGGCATCGCCGCCTGAAATGGTGATGAGGGCAGACGTTTCCTGCAGCTCGATGTGTTTTTTCTGCAGCTGCACATCTTTTACAATGGCCTGTTGTAATAATTTAACCAGGCTTTCTTCCTGCAAAGGCTTTAATACGTATACCTGGCAGCGGCTCAGCAAGGCGCTGTTTACTTCAAACGAAGGGTTTTCTGTGGTTGCGCCAATAAGGGTAACAATTCCCTTTTCAACGGCGCCCAGCAGGGCATCCTGCTGTCCTTTATTAAAACGGTGTATTTCGTCAATGAATAAGATGGCCCGTTCTTTATCCTTTGCCTCGGCAATTACTTCACGAACTTCTTTTACGCCCGAGCTAATGGCGCTGAGCGTGTAAAAGGGAACCTGTAAGGTGTGGGCAATAATGTTGGCGATGGTGGTTTTGCCGGTGCCGGGCGGGCCCCATAAGATCATCGAAGGCACTTTCCCCTGGTCGATAGCTGTACGCAAAATGCTTCCTTTACCGGTAAGGTGTTCCTGTCCTGCCAGCTCATCCAACGTATTGGGGCGTAACCTTTCTGCAAGTGGTGTTGCTTCCATAGTTATTGGGAAGAAAAATAGCCCCTCAAGTTAGGAAAATTTTGTCTGATGGGTTATGCCTTCTGGTCAAACTGATCTACCCAGTTATTGATGGTGTTCTCATAGATCACCCGCCGCAATTTGAACATGCCGGCCAAAAAAATAAAATGCATGATGAAAATGCCCCAACAGATCAGCACCATGGCGGTTATATAAAACCAGGCGCCTTTGTTCTTACTGATATTAATAAGATCAAATACAAAGGGAACCATCCACCAGCTATTTACAACCTGGGCAAACAGGAAGGCGATCAAAATAAAATTAAGGAGGAACAGGATGTTGAACCAGCGCTTTTGTTTAGGGGAAAGCGGCACATCGGGGTAATTGTAGTTGAGCATGGACAGGCCATGATAAACAAAAACGAACACCAGGGTGTACGCAATAATATTTATTAAGCCTACAAAGGCATTTGCCTGGATAAATATTTCGCGAAGCGAAAACATACCCTTAAAGGCTACCAGTATTAATTGTACAATGCAAATTGTGCGAAATGCTTTCCAGCCTGTAGTAAGTCCTTTCATCCCCCAATGAATTAAAAAGTCCCGATGGTGCCATCGGGACTTTAAAGTACTTCAAAAAAAGGTTATTGCAAATTCAACTTTATCTGTAATTCGTCAAATTGTTTTTGATCGATGGCGCTTGGGGCATCGAGCATAACGTCGCGGCCACTGTTGTTTTTGGGGAAGGCGATAAAATCGCGAATGCTTTCGCTGCCGCCCATAATAGCACACAACCGGTCGAACCCAAAGGCAATACCACCGTGCGGGGGCGCGCCGTATTCAAATGCACCCAGCAGGAAGCCGAATTTGTGCATGGCTTCTTCCTCGCTCATACCCAGTGCGGCGAACATTTTTTCCTGCAGGTCGCGCTGGAAGATACGAATGGAGCCGCCGCCAATTTCGTTACCGTTCAACACCATATCATACGCATTGGCTTTAATGTTAGCGTAAGGGTGTTTCAGGTATTCAGCCGCGTTTTCAATAACAGGGCTGTTTTTGATCATTATTTCAATCTGATCGGGCTTGGGTGAGGTGAACGGATGGTGACGGGCTACCCAGCGATTGTCATCCTCACTGTATTCAAACAGCGGGAAGTCGAGCACCCACAGTAATTTAAACTCATCTTTTTTACGCATGCCCAAGCGTTCGCCCATTTCGAGGCGCAGTTCGCTCATGGCTTTGCGGGTGCGTTCTTCGGCGCCAGCCAGTATCAGCACCAGGTCGCCGGCTTTGGCGCCTGCCGCATCGGCAATGGCTTTCAGTTTATCTTCTGTAAAGAATTTGTCTACGCTGCTTTTATAAGTACCGTCTGCATTACATTTAATGAATACCAGCCCCTGCATGCCTATTTGCGGGCGTTTTACCCATTCTGTAAGCTCGTCGGTTTGTTTGCGGGTATATTCGGCGCAGCCGGGAGCCGCAATGGCTACCACGGTTTCAGCGTCGTTGAACACTTTAAAATCGGCGCCGGCAATCAACTGACCGGTGGCGGGCAGTTTGCCGTCTTTGGTGAAAGCTGATTTTATGTTGAGCAACTGCATGCCGAAACGAATGTCGGGTTTGTCGTTTCCATATTGCCACATGGCTTCTTCCCAGCTCATGCGTTGCACTTTTTCGGTGATCTCGAGGCCTTTTACCGCTTTGAAGATGTGTTTGATCATACCTTCAAACATGTTCAGGATGTCTTCCTGCTCAACAAAGCTCATTTCACAGTCAATCTGTGTGAACTCGGGCTGACGGTCGGCGCGCAGGTCCTCATCCCGGAAACATTTTACCACCTGGTAATACCGGTCGTAACCGCTCACCATCAACAATTGTTTAAAAGTTTGCGGTGATTGCGGCAGGGCATAAAACTGACCAGGGTTCATGCGCGATGGCACCACAAAGTCGCGCGCGCCTTCGGGAGTTGATTTAATCAGGAAGGGAGTTTCGATATCCATAAAATGGTTATCGTGCAGGTAATTACGGGCAGCGCGGTTAACGGCATACCGCAATTCCAGGTTCTTTTTTACCAGTCCGCGACGCAGGTCGAGGTAGCGGAATTTCATGCGCAGGTCATCGCCGCCATCTGTATCGTCCTGTATGGTAAAGGGGGGCGTAGCCGATCTATTAAGAATGGTGAAAGATGTTATTTTGATCTCAATATCGCCGGTGGGAATGTTGGGGTTCTTACTGCTGCGTTCATTCACCACACCCGTGGCCTGTATTACAAATTCGCGACCCAGTGGCTGCTGATCGAGCTGACTGTTCAGGTCTTCACCCAGTAACAGCTGGGTAATGCCATAGCGGTCTCTCAGGTCGATAAACGTGATACTTCCAAACTTTCTAATGGTTTGCACCCAGCCGGCAAGCGTTACCTGTTGCCCCTGTTGTGCCATCCGTAATTCTCCACAGGTATGAGTTCTGTACATTCCTTAAATATTTAAATAATCTGATAAGCTTTTAGTAATAGCGCCGCGCTTTGACGCGGGTGGCAAAGGTAATTCAAAACAGCTGCTTTCCTGCTTTCCGGAAAGCGGAAATCAATTTCGTAATGGTTGATTTTCAAATTCAGGCAAAATATAGGGAAAAAATGTAATTCCTGTTGGCAACTTTAACACAACAGGTTCCCAATACGTGCTGGTCTGCTACCCATTGTTGGGTATTTTTTACTATTTTTCGCCCGGGGAAATAACACCAATAAATGACATCCGGAATTATTTTTTTGCTGATTGTAGTAGTTACCGGCAGCCTTTCTTTAGCACATTACCTGCGTAACAGGTTCCTGGCCCAAAAGGTAAAGGAACAGTACGATAACAAGCACGATGCGTACGATGCCATGTTGCAGCAGTATATTCCCTATTACCGCAATTTAAATACAGCCCTGCGCGAACGGTTTCTGAAGCGGACCCTCATTTTCAGGGCTACCAAACATTTTGAATTTGTTGAAATGGAGGAGGAAGAGCATATGTCGCTGCTCATTAGTGCTGCAGCAGTACAACTCACTTTTGGGTTACAGCATTTTCTCATGGACCATTTTCACAAGATCTATATCATGAAGCGCGATTACCATTACGGGTTGTTCAATGTGCCTTTTCAGGGACATGTGAGTGAAGATGGGATTTACCTGTCGTGGAATAATTTTTTAAACTCTTATGCGAACTATTCCGATGGTGATAATGTTGGTTTACATGAGATGGCGCATGCATTGGCATATGTAAATTTTCCGGAGCATGAACATGAGGGGGAAGATGAAGCATTTCAGTACCGGTGGTTTAAAACATTTACCACAACAGGCCGGGAAGTGTTCAACCGCATGCAGGCGGGGGAAATGAATTTATTGGGAAGTTATGCAGCCACCAACTACCAGGAATTTTGGGCGGTTTGTGTGGAGAATTTTTTCGAGCGGCCCTCTTCATTCAAAATACAACTGCCTGAATTATATGATGCTATATGCAAATTGCTAAATCAGGATATGTTAAAATCCGGAATTTTTCTGGAACCGGTTAACGACGATTATAGCCAGTACTGATAGAATTTACTCTTAGGGGCTTTCTTTTTTAAAATTTTCTTTATATTTTGTAGCCGGATAGAACCCTCTATAGTTGATCACGCCCCTTTAATGTAATTACCACAATTCCCCAAGGATCCCTGAAAGCCGTACACCGATCCATTTTCTCTATTTGAAAACCACAATTCGTTGATCTGATCCATTCAAGTCATTACGAAAGAAAAATAGAGCCTTATGGAGATTTTGATCATTTTTCTGGTGGTCTTCGGCATCATTGTATTGCAAAGCCCTGTTATAAAATGGTACAATTACCTGTACGAAAAGCGACAGTACAAACTGTTTCTTGCACAGGAAACCTTTTATCATGCCATTGTTGCCCAGCACCTGAAATATTACAACCGTTTAAGCGTAGATGACCAGCACAAATTCCTCTTCAGAGCTTACCTGTTCAAAAAGACAAAAAAATTCCATTATATAGAAGTGGAAGAACGTGCTGAAATGCCCATTCTTATCAGTGCCGTGGCTGTTCAACTGACATTTAAACTGGAGAAGTACCTGTTTAACTTTTTCAGAGACATTTATGTGCTGAAAGACGATTACCATTACGGGTTTTATTCCCGTCCGTTTGAAGGGCACGTTGATCACAGCGGCATTTATTTGTCGTGGGACAAATTTATAAAAGGAGTAAAAGGGCTTACTCCTAACTGGAACATGGGTTTACATGAAATGGGCCATGCGCTGGCTTATGTAAATTTCATTTCCCAAACAGAGGAAGACAAACATTTTAAAAAGGAGTTCAAGAATTTTTCTAAAGTGGCGCGCCCCATTTTTGAGAGTATGCAAAATGGCCGTAAGAATTTACTGGGCGATTATGCAGGCACTAACTATCATGAATTTTGGGCAGTGAGTGTGGAGGTGTTTTTTGAAAATCCCGTTCGCATGCGCCACGATATGCCGGAATTATATGCGGCTATGAGTTCCTTACTGCGCCAGGACCCGATCGATATGTTGAACATCAATAAACTGGCAGCCTGACGCACTATTTTACCTCTTTCAGTCTATCTACGTATTAGTGTTTTATGCCGGATGCAGTATAATTACTGTGTTCGGCATTTTTAGTTGCAACCGCGGCTGCTTTTGCTTTCTTTCTTTGCAGGGGTGAATAATAGAGGTAGTAATAGAACAGGATCAATATACCCAGCGAAAAAGGAATGATGCAATAAGGTCTTACTTTTTCATCGATATTATAAAACTCAGAGATCATCCACATAGAGTTGGCCACTATCCATAAGGCGATTGCTACGTTATGCGTTAACTCGGCTACAATGTGGCGGTTGCGCCAGGCGATCCAGATGGCGACGATAAGGGTAGGGAAGATCATGAAAATACCAAGCGGCCTCAATATCAGGCACCAGCAAAGGTCTTTCACCAGCCAGAATAAGATATGTAAGTTCTCGATCTTGCGAAACTTCGCTGGTATTACATACAGGTCGTTTGATTCCTCGCCCACAGTTTTTGATTTTTAGGCAACAAAAATAAAATTATTTGGATAATACCCGTTTAAATCGCCGAATATCGGCTTCGGGTTGTATCGGTGTTTGATGCTGAAGGTGTTGCACCAGTTGAGGCGCGAAAAAAGGCGCCAGGGAACAGCCTTTGGTGCCCATGCCATTGAAGATGCCGATGGCCGGTTGGTTGGGGTGGAAGCCAATAAACGGCCGCCGTTCAATGGTGGCGGGGCGTACTGCCGCAGTATGTTCCAGCAGGCGTACGGGGGCTTTTATCCATTGTTGCAGGGCTGCCATGGTTCTGTCGCGAAAATTATTTGTAGGTTCATCACTGGCAAAATCCCATTCGTACGAAGAGCCCACCCAAAAGATATTATCCTGCCAGGGCACCCAGTTGATCCCTTTTTTAAAGATGTTTTGTGTAGGCATGCCGTTCACTTCTACCAATAATACCTCGCCTTTATTGGGTGCAAAGGGCAGGTTGCTGAACCAGGGATTGTTAAAACCGGCAATGCCATCGCAAAAAATGATGCGTTGCGCAGTGAAGCCTTTATAATGTACGGTGTCTGCAACTATTTGTAGTTGAGCGTGATCGAATTGCTCTTCGAGCAGACGGTTATCGTTTAACAGTAAACGCCGGTAAGCCGGTAACAGTTCCGGCAGGTTTACCAGGTAGCAGGGGGTAATGGCGCCAAAGCCAAAATCATAATTAAAATAATTGCTCCAGGCGCCGGCATCGTTAGGGATGGAAAGGTATTGGGTGTCTTCGGCATATCGTTTTTCAAAGGCCAGTTTCATTTGCGGGGTGGGGAAGAAATCGACAATGTCTTTTTGCTCAATGGTGGTAACCTGTAGTTGTTTGCCCAGCGCTGTATACTGTTGCCAGGCAAAGGGCATTACCTCGTCTATCATCCAGGTTTTTACAATGCGCCGGCCGGTGACGGGGTTTATAATACCTGCTGCCACTTTGGAGGCCGTGCCCGGTTTGTTGTTGTCGATCACCAGAAATGAATAACCGGCTTTTTGCAACTCCCAACTCAAAAAGGTGCCGCAAATGCCTTGTCCTATAAGTATAAAATCAACATGCATGGTGCGAAAATACAACGTTACCAGTTACCGGTTTCCAGCTTACCAGTGACTGGTAACAAAAAAGGCTGCACCTTATCAGATGCAGCCTCATTGTAACATTATGATCCTTTTTTACTCTACAGTCACATGAACTCCCTCGCTATGGCTGGTAAATTCAGGGGCATACATACATTGAATGGTTGTAATGCCATTGCTGAAGGTACCGGTATGGGTAACAAACAGGGGATATTCAAAAACGTAAGTGCCTTTGGGCAGCTGACCAAAAAAGAAATTGGTGCTGGCATCTTTCGTTGTTTCATAATAACCCAGTCCGCCCTGCCATTTAAACTGGCTGATAACGTTCACCGGTTCCATACACGCAGCGCGCATGTCTTTCATATGCACATATTCCATAGCGCGGTCAACACGCAGCTCGATGCGCACTTTCACTTTGTCTCCCACTTTCAGCGGCTGGCCTTCATTTATCGGCTGTAAAACCGGACCGCGATCGGTATTCTTTTCAACAAACAACTTTTTGGTCAGTTGCAATGGAGTGGCGGCAGGCGTTATTTTGTCGAGGTTCTCAAAATACTGCCAGTAAACGGCGCCCCACGCTGCAGCGGCCCCCTCCCGGCCTCCCCCGGTTGGGGAGGAGTTGTTAGTAATAGTAACTTTTATGTTACCCATCTCCGGTTTCACCTGTTTTTCATCAAACACCTTTTTAAAATAACCGGTGCCGGCTTCCTGTTGCTGGTCTTTACTGCGAATGATTGTATTACCCAGGTCAATGGTTACCTCAGGTGTGTTGGTCAGCAGATCGGAGCCCTGCAGTAGTAATGCATAGCAGGCATCGGCGGTGGCTTTGGTGGTCTTCCAGTCTTGGGTTTGCTTTTGTTTCAGCAACCACAGTTTCATATCGTTTACGGCAGTGATGTCCTTTGTTACTTCCGTAAAGGTTTCAATCAGTAACGATTGAATTTCGATAGGAGATTGATACCAGTAATAACCACCGGTAAATTCTTTCCAGTACATGCCCATTTCCTCATTGTGAATGGCATTCTCTTTTATTGATTTCACAATATTGTTGGCGGTTTGTACATCGCCGGTACGGAACAGCGACAGGGCGATCATTCCCTGCATATAGCGGCTCTGTTTTACCCAGTTTTTCTGTGCCTGGGTACGATAATAGTTATAGGCTTTGAACACGCCGCCGGGTACACCTGCTTCAGGGTAGAAGCTGCGCATGTATAAATACTGAATATGCAATGGACTGATATAGTCACTGTCTTCTTTTCCCTTGTTGATTTTCAACATGTGCTCATAGTCTTCCTTAATGCGCTCATCCAGGTACGGCAGGGCTTTTTTCACCATTTCTTCCAGCAGGTCATTCTTTGTGTTCACCTGCAGTTTTTTGAGGTGGCCTACACCGGTCATAATGTACTGGGTCATGTAACGATCGTCGGGCCCGCCTTTAAACCATACAAACCCACCATTGGAGCTTTGCAATTCGTGCAGTTTGGCA
>Ga0209646_1000829_pt1 | contig 10399 bp, 5 predicted proteins | sample AraplaL_Col_mTSA_FD_184259 | JGI IMG/M metagenome (GOLD analysis project Ga0209646, IMG submission 184259) | Arabidopsis root microbial communities from the University of North Carolina, USA - plate scrape CL_Col_mTSA (SPAdes) (version 2) | ecosystem: Host-associated > Plants > Roots >...
GGTTTGAAAACCGTTTCAGTAAGAAGCCTGGGCGCACAAAATACCGGCATCAATTATGATGGCATACCCGTGTCTGATGCGCAAACGGGGCAGATAGATCTAAGTAAGTACTCAGTGACCTTTGTGCAAAGCATCGATTTGCAACAGGCGAATGCGCAAACTATGTTACAGCCGGCGCGGGCCTATGCATCTGCGGCCATGCTCTCCATTAATACATTGTCGTTTTCAACCGAAGCCCTGCAACGGAATTGTTGGCAGGCAGGAATGAAAGCGGGCTCCTTTGGTTTGTGGCAGCCATCCGCAGGTATAAACCTGGTGTTGCCCAAACAAATGGCCATTGGCATAAATGCCGAAGGCGTTTTCTCCAAAGGCAATTATCCCTTTTATATCGATAATGGCTCTTCCTCCCAACACACGAAACGCGAGAATACCGATGTGCGGTCTTTTCAGGGTGAACTGAATATGTTGAAACAGTTTGCCGACAGCGCTACCTGGCAGGTGAAATTGTCGGGTTATAACAGCAGCCGCGGATTACCGGGTGCGGTGATCCTTTATAATGAACGGTCGGTACAGCGTTTGTGGAACGAAGATTATTATCTTCAAAGCCGCTATCGAAAATATTTCAATCATAATAGCACTGGGCTGCTGATATCAGCAAAGGCCAGTCGCAGCTATACCAGGTACATTGATCCGGATTACCTGAATAACACCGGCGGTATCGATAACCGGTTTACTCAATACGAATATTACCTCAGTGCAGCGCTTAATCAGCATATAGGAGAACATGTAACGGCATCAGCTTCCTCAGATGCAGCATACTCGAAGCTGAATTCAAACATGCCCGATTTTGTGTACCCCACCCGTAAAAGTTTTTGGAATAACCTTGCTGTAAACTATGCCCGGCCGCTTTGGCAGCTCAATGGTTCTGCCTTGGTTACTACTATCAACGACCAGGTAAAAACCGGCGCCGCCGCCGGCACCATCAATAAGTTAACGCCTTCCTTTGCATTCAATGGAAAACTGACGGCGCAAAGCCCCTTTATGCTGCGCCTGTTTTATAAACATGTATTCAGAATGCCCACCTTCAATGACCTGTATTACCGGGCTATTGGTAATGTGTCGCTGCGTCCCGAGTATGCACGGCAATACAACGCCGGTATAGTATATGTAACGGCCATGAAAGGAGTGGTAAAACACCTAAATATCAGCGTAGATGCGTATTACAATTCAATAAAGGATAAAATAGTAGCCATTCCCGGTAAGAACCTGTTTGGTTGGACGATGCTGAACCTTGGTAAAGTGAGCATCAAAGGTATAGATGTATCAACTGAAATAGATGGCGCTATCAGCGAACAGGTAAGCTGGTTCACCCGCATGTCCTATACGTTTCAGCATGCGTTGGATGTAACAGATCCGAATTCTGTTACCTGGAAGAACCGGATCCCCTATACACCCGATCACTCCGGTTCAGCATTGGCCAGTGTGAGCTATCGGCAATGGACTGCAGGTTACAGTTTGATGTTTTCAGGGTTGCGTTATGTGTTGGGCGAGAACAATTCCTTTAATCAATTGGAAGGGTGGGGCGTGCATGATGTGTTTGTTACCCGTCAGCTGCACATAAAACAGGTTGCCCTGCAGGTAAAGGGCGAGCTCAATAATATTACTGATCAAAATTATGACGTGGTGCGGTATTTCCCTATGCCGGGCAGGTCGTGGAAAATAAGTTTGCTTTTTAATAAATTATAATCATTACAATGAAACACAGCAGGATCATTTTATTTGTAACCCTTTTGGTAGTTGGTATGACTTCGTGTAAAAAAGATAAGGACGATTCGTCGGCGCCAAAAGTTACCACCGGTGTATATGTATTGAGCGAAGGCCAGTGGCAGTTAAACAACAGCATGCTTTCGTATTACAATAACACAACCGGCATTAGCAGTACCGATTTTTTCGCCAAAGCAAATGGTGGGGTGAGACTGGGTGATACAGGTAACGATATGATGATCTATGGCAGCAAACTGTATATAGTAATGGATGTATCGGGTGTGGTTACAGTGGCCGATGCGCGCACCGGTGTAAAGATCACCAATATCAGTTTCAAATTGCCAGATAGCACCAACCGCGAGCCCCGCTATATCTCAGCGTATAAAAACAAGGTGTTGGTATCTACCTATGATGGTAAAGTATCGGTAATAGATACTACCAGCCTGGCTATTGAAAAGGACATCAACATAGGGTCTAACCTGGAGCAAATGGCTATACTCGGCGATAAATTATATGTAGTTGTGTCTGGCGCTTTGAATACAGTGAGTGATTCAGCCGTTTCAATAGTAAACCTGACCACCATGACCGAGATACAAAAAATAATAGTAGGGTATAACCCGGGTTATATGACTTCAGATGAATCTGGGAATTTGTATATCTCCTGTGGATCAAATTATAGCGGTACTATTAAATCCCGGCTGGTTAAGGTAAGCACTAACACCAATACAGTTGTGAAAGTGGCTGATACCGTGGTAGGTCGCATCAAATATTTTAATGGCGTCCTGTACGCAGCTGCAAACTATTATGGCGTACAAACAGTGCGTAAGTTAAGTACCACCGATTTTTCGCAACTAAGCCCCAATTTTGTTACTGATGGCACCAAAATAGTGAACCCTTATAATGTAAATGTTGATCCGGAAAATGGCGATGTATACGTAACCGATGCAAAAGATTATAAAGTTTCAGGTGAAGTGTTTTGCTTTGATAAAAACGGGAATAAGAAATTTAGTTTTTCTACCTCACCGGCTATCAACCCCAGTACGGTGGTATTCATAAAATAATATAGTGAATGGTCAGTGGTGAGTGGTCAGTGGTGAGTGGGTTCGCGATTATTTAGAACTCTGAATATTCGCGAGCTCACTCACCGTTCACCACTCACCGCTCATTTATCTATATAGTCCACTGAAAGTGTAGATTAATTTTGACAATACTTTTACAGACTCTATCTTTGCATTGTCTTTCTCACCAGAGAGCCGGTCTTCCGGTTTGTTTTCCCTTGAATGAATGCATGTGAAATGACTTCCTGGATGGAAGTATGCTTTGTATTGCCTGCCAGGTAATATAACTGCTAACCTATAACTATTTATGATGATTAGGATCGTTACATGTATTGCATTTGTTCTTTTGGAAGTATTGCCCTCATTGGTAGTTGCACAAACCAAAACCCTGCATGGCGTTGTTAAGTCAAAAACAACCGGTGCGCCGCTGGCCGGTGTTACCATATTGGGCGCCACGGTAAAAAATAACAGCGTAACCGATGCCAATGGGAACTTTTCCATTACGGCAGCCACCAATTCAACGTTGACCATCTCTTATGTGGGGTATGAAACACAACAAATTGTAATTGACCCCGCCACTGAACAGCTGCTGATCGAATTAACACCTTCCAATAAATCGCTCGACGCTATTGTGGTAACGGCGCTGGGGGTGTCGCGCCAACGAAAATCGTTAGGCTATGCTACCCAGGAATTAAAAACAGCCGATATTTCAGAAGCTAAGGAATCGAACCTGGTAAATGCATTTGCCGGAAAAGTGGCAGGGGTACGGGTTACCAATACCCAGGGAGATATGGGTTCTTCCCGTATTATTATCCGCGGCGAAACTTCTATTAACGGTAATAACCAGCCCCTATTTATAGTAGACGATATCCCTGTTGATAACTCCCAGCTCGGCGCCGGTGGATCAAGGGATTATCGCAATGCTATTGCCGATATCAATCCGGAAGATATAGAGACGATCAGTGTTTTAAAAGGTCCCAATGCGGCGGCATTATATGGGGCCAGAGCGGCACATGGCGTTATTCTGATAAAAACCAAAAGCGGTAAAAAGAAACAGGGAGTAGGAGTTACCATCAATTCCAATACCACCTTGTCGAGCGTGTTGATGCTGCCCAAATACCAGAATGTATTCGGACAGGGGGCAGAAGGGAAATTCAGGTGGGTAGATGGAAAAAGCGGGGAAAACGATTATGTAGATGAAAGCTGGGGACCCAAAATGGATGGCCGGCTGATTACGCAGTATTTCTCCAATGGGGTGCCGGCGCCCTTTGTGCCGCATCCCAACAATGTGCGCGATTTTTTCAATACAGGTGTTCTTCTTAATAACAGTGTAGCGCTGGAAGGGGCTGGTGAAAATTATAATTATCGCATTGGTTTTGGTAATGAAAAGCAAACCGGCATTGTGCCCAACAGCGAGGCCCGTAAAAACAATGTGAGCTTTAATGCCCAGTTTAATGTTACGCCAAAAGTGAAGATTGGGGTAAATGCCAATTACATTATTGACAATGCGCCCAATTTACCCGGCGTGTCGGGTAAAAGAGCTACCAGCACCATGCTGCAATTCACCTGGTTTGGCCGGCAGGTAGACATGAACGATCTGCGTAAAAATAAAGATGTCAACGGCGGATCGTATAACTGGAACAACAGCTATTACAGCAACCCGTTTTGGGTAGCGTATAACAATACCGTAAGCCAGCGGCGCAACCGCCTTATTGGGGCGGTAAAACTCGACTATGCCATCATTGACGGTTTGAACTTTGGCTTCAGAACAGGCAGTGATTATTACAACGACCGCCGTAAGCTGCGGATCGCCTATGGCACCAATGGCACACCTTATGGCTCTTATGAAGAAGATGCGTTTACGGTGAATGAGAACAATACAGAAGCCACCCTGCGCTACAACAAGAACATAAATACCGATTTTAGTGTGGATGTGCTGGCAGGCGGGAACATCCGGTCGAGGTATTATGAAGAGAACGACCAGGTAGCGCCCAGGCTGGCAGTAGCGAATGTATATACGCTTGCCAACTCAAGAGATCCGTTGGTATCATCTAACGTGTATAACCGGTTAAAAACGGTCAGTGCATTTGCCTCGGCACAGGTAGGGTTCAGGAATTATGCCTTCGTAAACATTACTGCGCGTAATGACCGCTCTTCTACCTTACCCGTACAAAACATGTCTTATTATTATCCCTCTGTAAACGCAAGCTTTGTATTAACGGAAGCCTTTCATATTCAAAGCCGCCTGTTGAATTATGCGCGCATACGGGGCGGCTGGTCAAAGGTAGGCGCCGATGCAGAGCCTTACCAGTTAACAAACACCTACAACTTCAATGCACCGTTTAATGGCAATCCGCAATTAACTACTACCGGTACCGATCAAAACCCAGACCTGAAGTCGGAAAGCACCAACTCTACCGAACTGGGCTTTGAGACTGGTTTGTGGAACAACCGCGTACGCCTGGATGTGAGTTTGTACAACACCAATAGTATTGACCAGATACTGAAAGTAAATGTAAGCGCTACTACCGGTTACACACAAAAACTGCTGAATGCCGGCAAGATCAATAACAAAGGCATTGAAGTGCAGTTAGGCGTTACTCCGGTTAAAAAAAGAGGATTCCAATGGGATATAGATGTGAATTATGCGGCCAATAAAAGCAAGGTGTTGAAGCTGGATAATGAAGGCCGGTTGAAGAACTACGAACTGGGTTCTTACCGGAACATCTCGGTGATCGCAGCTGTTGACAAAGCCTATGGAACACTGTTTGGCAATGCCTATTTGCGCGATGCCGCCGGTAATATCGTTGTGAACGATGGCGGTATTCCGCAGGCTGATCCCAATAAAAAAGTACTGGGGAAATATACACCCGACTGGATAGGCGGGATCACCAACAGCTTTTCTTATAATAATTTTCATTTGTCGTTCCTGGTTGATGCCAGCATTGGCGGGTCGCTGTTTGCCGGTTCCAATTCAACCGGAAGTTATACGGGCGTACTGGCCATGACGCTGCCTGGCCGGGATGCGGAACATGGCGGTTTGTATTATTACTATCCGGGCGACAAAAAATCCAATGGTACGGTGGCGCTGCCCAAAGGCGGTTCTGCACCAGCAGGCGAAACGGTGTATGACGACGGGATGATCTGGAAGGGCGTAACCAGTAATGGAAATGCCAATACCACCATTATTCCCGCTTCGCAATATTACAAGGCGCCCAGAAGTATCGAAGAGCAATTTGTATACAGTGCCGACTATGTAAAGCTGCGCGAGGTAAAGCTGGGATATACCATTCCTGCCAAATGGGTGCGGAAGATAAAGCTGGTGAGCGCTACCGTTTCACTGGTAGGGCGCAACCTATGGATCATTCACAAGAACGTGCCCAATATTGATCCGGAAACAGCATTTACCAATGGCAATGCACAGGGAATGGAAGATCTGACCAACCCTACCGTAAGAAGCTATGGCCTGAACATCAACTTCAAATTTTAAACGCAGCACAATGAACAGAAAGATAAATTGGATAGTTATTGCCGGAATGATGATGGTGGCCGTATCGTGCAAAAAAGACCTGGCGGAGATAAACAAAAATCCCAATGCCACCGAAAACCCGCAGCCAGATTACCTGCTCACCGCCTCCCAGAAGATCACTGCCGATCTGTATTGGGGCGCAGATAATAATTTCAACTCTACCCTGTTGATCATTCAACACTGGGCAAAAATTCAATACACTGAGCCCGACCGGTATATTTTTTCCAACAGCAGTTTTACCTCGCTTTGGAATGTAGCCTATGCGCAAAGCATCACCAACCTTAATACCATCATTAATTTACCCGATGAAAAGGCAAATGTGAATTATAAGAACGTGGCGCTCATTCTGCGGTCATGGGTATTCAGTTTGCTTACCGATGCGTATGGCAACATTCCTTATAAACAGGCGGGCGATATCAAAAACAATCTTACCCCTGCTTACGACACCCAGAAAGACGTGTATTTCGGATTGCTGGATGAGCTGAAGAATGCAGCCGCTGCATTGACCACAACAGGTAATAATATTAACGGTGATGTGATCTATGGCGGAAAGATAGATCGCTGGAAAAAGTTTGCCAACGCCTTGCGGCTGCGCATAGCGCTGCGCATTGCGGACCGCGAGCCGGAAAAAGCCAAACAAACCGTTGCAGAAGTGTTGAACGATGCAGGCGGGCTTATCAGCAGCAATACAGAAACGGCGCAATTTGTTTACAGTACTTCGCCTCAACAAAATCCCATCAGCGCCTGGTTCGATACCCGCGATGAATTCCGCATTGCCAAAACCATGTTAGACAAGTTAACCGTCCTGAACGATCCCCGCATTCCGGTATTTGCCAATAAGCCAACCGATGCCTCGGTAACTACCTATGTAGGCGTACCCAGCGGGTTAACCACCAGCGATGCCAATAACCTGGGTTTGGCTAAAACTTCCCGGCCCGGCTCTTACTTTTTTGCGCCCCAAACGCCGGCCATTATCATCAGTTATGCAGAAGTGTTATTCGCCCGGGCAGAGGCTGCCGCCAGAGGCTTTACCGCAGAAGATGCCAATGCGTTGTATAAAGCGGCTATTACCGCCTCGCTCAATCAGTATGGTATTACCGATGCGGCTACGGTCAATAATTATTTAGGCCAGTCAGCCGTACAATATGATGCAGCCAATTATAAAAAGTCAATCGGCGAACAAAAATGGATCGCCCTGTATGGGCAGGGCCTGGAAGCGTTTGCCGAATGGCGCCGCCTTGACTATCCGCAACTGACGCCTGCTATAGCCGGCGTGCTCGATAAAAAAATACCGGTCCGATTGATCTACCCCGGTACAGAACAATCGCTGAATGCCGACAATTATAAAATAGCGGTAACCAACCAGGGCACAGATAATTTGTTGACGAAATTATGGTTCGACCAGTATTAAACTATATTATATGCAAAGGCATCTCATTACACTGCTGACCGTTATGCTGCTTATGGCTTGCCTGTTATCGGCCTTTAAGGCCGGTGATAAAAAGCCCTTCCTGAAATCAGGTACATGGCGGGCTGTTTTACAAAGACCCGATGGGCAGCAGATCGTTTTCAATTTTATAACTGCAGTGGAGAAAAATAAACAACTGCTGTATGTAATAAATGGCAATGAGCGGTTGCGGGTTGATGATGTAAAAAGAGAAGGCGATTCCCTTTGGATCGATATGCCCTTCTTTGCATCGCATTTCACCGCCCGGGTATTGCCTACTGGCAACCTGGAAGGCATATACAGTAAGAGTTATGGCGATAAAAAACAGGAAATACCGTTTTATGCCCTGTACGGAAACAGCGAACGCTATACCGCAGCTGCCCAGCCCGGTTATAACATTGCCGGTAACTGGGAAGCTGTTTTTGGAAAGGGGAGAAGAATGGAACAGGTCATTGGCGTGTTTGAACAGACAGGGAATGGTAAGGTGACCGGAACTTTCAGAACGCCCACCGGCGATTACCGTTACCTGGAAGGGATTGTTACAGGCGATAGTTTAAAATTATCCGGCTTTGATGGCGGCCATGCCATTTCCTTTATTGCCAAACTTGATAATGACACTACAATATCACAGGCAGATTATTATTCAGGGCCAACCGGCCATGAAACCTGGACGGCCCGCAAAAATGCGCGGGTGCAATTGCCGGATAGTTATGAGCAAACAAAGTTAAAGCCCGGTGAAAGCCGGCTTAACTTCCGTTTTCCATCTACACAGGGCGATACGGTTTCTATCCGGGATGAGCGCTATAAGAACAAAGTGGTGGTAGTGCAGGTGCTGGGTTCCTGGTGTCCTAACTGTATGGATGAGACCGCTTTTTTAAGCGATTATTATAAACAGCATCGCAATAAAGGAGTGGAGATCATTGGACTGGCATATGAACGTACAACCGATTTTACCGGAGCCAAAAAAGCGCTGGAGCCGTTCAGAAAAAGATTTGCGGTACAGTATCCATTCCTGGTAACCGGGGTGGCCGTATCAGATTCGCTGCGAACAGAGAAAACACTACCCCAGCTGGAAGCTATTAAAGCATTTCCCACCACCATTTTCATCGATAAAAAAGGAATTATAAGAAAGATACATACCGGTCTCGACGGACCGGCAACAGGAAAATATTACGAAGTATTTAAGCAGGAGTTTGATGAAGAGATAAACACGCTCTTAAAAGAAGATGAATAGTAAAAAGGTGTAAATACAGTGCATATACTTAGTGTGCAGATGTCAGTTTATGACGTTTTTTGCGCCGGTGCAAAAACTGTATTCGTTGTTAATCAACGGATCGTGCAACGCCAGCAAACCTGTTTAAAAAAATCGTGCACATCATATAATGAATTTTTTTAGCTTTGCGTACTTTCTGACTTACGTGCGCCCAGTTATTCGCGTAGCCGTTACATAGATTCCCGGTCTCGATTCCAACCAATTAACGTGATGGTGTATTTGGAGTATTATCCAAATATTGTTTCCTATGGCTTTATACAAGCTGTATGGAATATTTTATGCAACATCAAACCCGTTGTCACAATGAATGATCAACATATTGATGAAGTAGCGCTGTTACGGGGATTCCATAACCGGGAAAAGCAGGCTATCAATAAGCTGCATGGTCTTGTTATAAAGAAGTACCTCTGGTTAGCCTATAGTTTTGTAAAAGATAAAGAGAAGGCGCAGGATGCCGTTAACGATGCCTTTATAGCCTTGTTAAATGTGCAGGTTGAATTTGAAAGCATAGCTAATATAAATGCCTGGTTATATAACAGGGTGCGCTGGAATTGCCGGGTAGCAGTAAGGCCAAGGGCTGGCGGTGACTTGTTTATAGCCACCGATGAGCCGGTTGATATCCCCGACGAAGACCCGACTGCAGAAGATAGAAGGATAAAGATGGATGTGTATAATTATATCTTACAGGAGATTGAATGCCTGCCTGACCGTGATAAGCAAATATTGAAGTTATACTTTTTTGAAGGGAAGACCACTCAGGAAATTGCGGAGCTGCTGAAGATGAAAGTTAAAACTGTACATAATACAAGAAGAGAGCTGTTGAAATTCATAAAGAACGAGCTTATCCGTAAAGCATTGATGCTGCTTATTCTAGGCTTCTTTCTGCCGGATTAAAGACGCTGGCGATCTCCTTCCTGCCAATTATTTTTAAAAAAAGTTGTCATTTTTTCGGGACTGGGGCATGTTTTCATCTTTTAGTTCAGTGAACATTATCCCAATTCACCATCATTAATACCGGGTATATGGCTTCAATGAATAACACGATGGCTGAACTTGTTTTCAAGCATATGACAAGTACATTGTCCGAAGCAGAAAGTGACACACTAAACCAGATCCTTTCAGACCCCGCCAAACGGAAGCTCTTTGAGGAATTGATTGACCTGGAACGCACAAGGGCAGAAGTAAAGTTAATGAGTGAAGGCGATCAGCATGCCTCCTGGCAAATGATAGAAGCGGCTTACCACTTCCATAATAAAAGTGCTGTCTGGAAAAAATACCTGGCAGCTGCCGCTGTCGTTCTTCCGCTTGCAGGGGCGGTTGCCTGGTAT
>Ga0209646_1000833_pt1 | contig 10377 bp, 5 predicted proteins | sample AraplaL_Col_mTSA_FD_184259 | JGI IMG/M metagenome (GOLD analysis project Ga0209646, IMG submission 184259) | Arabidopsis root microbial communities from the University of North Carolina, USA - plate scrape CL_Col_mTSA (SPAdes) (version 2) | ecosystem: Host-associated > Plants > Roots >...
GAAGATATCCGAAACCCGGTGCATATCTATCACCTTGATCATTTTTGCCACGGCATCGAGGAAAGAGAAATCAACACCGGAATAATCTTTGCTGAGCCGGTAATAATCGCTCACCGACTGCAGTACATCGTTATAAGCATCATTCAGCACCGATACGTTCCAGCCATCCATCATGAAATAGTTGCTGTTGTTATTGCCGCCATTAAAGGGGGTAGGCGTCATCATATAACCGCTGTAAATATCCGCATTCAGGTTTTCCTGTATCTGGTACTGGTTATAATGAACGATCGATTTCTGCGCGTTCTGCAAGGTCAGGATCACCTGCTGAAAATCTGCCTTAAAGGCATCGTCAGCAATCCCCGCCGGGTTGGTATTGATGTCGGAAAATCTTTTGGTACAGCCGCCGGCCAGCAGCAGCAAAGGCAGGAAGAACAGCTTGTATTTTATAATAATATTTTTCATTATTTTCTTGTTTAATTAAACCGTTAAAAGGAACATTTCACATTTAAACCCAGGCTTCTGTAAGAAGGGAGGCCAAACACCTCTATGCCTACCCCGCCGGGATTAACGCCGGCTACCTGTTCGGGATCGAACGGCGCCTTACGGGTGAAGTAGAATAAATTGTTGCCAATAACGGCGATCCGCAGGTCTTTTACGACCTTGCTTTTTAAAGGGGCCCGCCAGGCCACCGATACCTCGCGCATGCGTATAGCAGTAGCATCGTACATATAAGCTTCGCCTACCGGGCTCTTGCCGCCGATAGCTTTGTAATAAGCTTCCGCATCCACCACTCCATCTGTAGCATGACCGGCTGCATCTACAGTGCCGGGAATAAGGATCTTTCCACCGGCATCGCGGGCATCTCCCGTTCTTTTGCTTACGCCCATCTGGTCAAGAAGCGCTTCGGTTACGCTCATCACCTTTCCGCCGAATTTGCCATCGATCAAAAAGTTTACGGTAAAGTCTTTTATCTTAAAAGCATTATTCCATCCCAAAATGGTTCTGGGGTTGGGATTACCGAGGAAAACATTATCGGAAAATGTGGGCATGCCTGTATTGTCTACGATGATATGGCCGCCAGCGTCTCTTTTGAATGCCCGGCCATAGATATCCCCGAATGAGCCGCCTTTTTTCAGGTAACCCGACCCACCGGTCAACGCATACATCTGGTTTGAAGAAGGATCTGCTACTATGGCGGAATTGAATAATTCCAATACCTTATTCTCGTTGTGTGAAAAGTTCACCGTTGTTGTCCATGAAACTTTCGAGCGCCGCAAAACATTATACGATACGGAAGCTTCAACACCCCGGTTCCGTATATTGCCCCCATTCACATCAGCATGTGTTCCTGCCCCCAGGCCTGGGGAAACAGAAATATTCTGAAAGTACTGGTTGGTGATATTGGAGGTATACCAGGTGAGGTCAAGGTTCAGGCGGTTATTGAGCAGGGTCCATTGCATACCGGCTTCAATTGACTTGTTTTTTTCGGGTTGCAGGTAATAGCCGGGTATCTTGAGCGGGCTGCTCGTTGGCTGGGTACCAACACCCGCATTAAAAGTATACAGCGGGTACGTGCTGAAAGCGGCAATGTCATTACCCACAATGGCATACGAAAGCCGCACTTTTGCATAATCCACTACCGCGGGCAAACGTAATATTTTATTCAGCACGCCGCTGGCGCCCACTGAATAATAGTTGTATCCCCTGTTTACAGAAGGCGTAAAAGCCAGCGTGGAAGACCAGTCGTTGCGGTCAGAAAAATCAAGGAAGAGTTTGTCTTTATAGCTCAGTCCCACGGTTCCAAAAACCGATTGTATTTGCCTGCTGACAGACGTATTTTTGAATATGGCCCTGGCAATATTGCTCCAATCGATGGCTGATTCCATAAATACGTTCGGCACTTTCAATGCGCCGCGCACTTCGGTGGTTTTACCTTTCTGATCCTGGATGGAGGCGCCTGCCGTAAAGCTAACGCCCCAGTCATTATTCACCTGTTTCTGACCCAGCAAAAGCAAGTCGCCGTAAAGGGTGGTATTGTTTGTTTTATTTACATTGATAAGGCCATTGTCGGCCGCCAGCACGGTTTGCGTTGTAGCATAACTGTTGCGCTGATATTCATTGATAAAATTGTTGATATTGCCCCGCGCCTGAACCGTGAGCCAGTTGTTTAGCAAATACTTAACGGATGCCGCAGCATACACATTTTGGTTCTTATTGTCATTAGGGTTCCTGTTGAGCACCCAATACGGATTCTGTTGATAATCCTGTCCTGAAAACCCTTTATCGGTATTGATATTCCACCAGTTTTGCGCATACAGGTAGCGGCTGGGGGAAAAATATTCAAAGTTTTTATAGTCATTGAAATCAAGCCCTCTCGGGAAGGAATAGAGGCCCGTGAGCGGGTTGAAATAAACGCCGGGGTTTACCCTGTTATGCGCGGTTTGAATGGCGCCCATGAACGCACCGTCAATAATCAGCTTGTCGTTGAGGAACTTTTCAGTTTGGCGCAGGGTAACGGAGTTTTGTTTCAGGTTACCGGTGGGAACGATGCCGCTGTTATCGGTATGGGAAAACGAAAGGTAATTAGACGACCGGTCATTGCCCGAAGTGAGGCTAACGCTGTTGATCCAGGTTACACCGGTTTTATAAAATGACTTCAGATAACCAGACCCGGGCATCGTGGCGCCTTTGGCTCCCCAGCTATCTTCACTACCGGGCGAGGCGGCATCGGGCGGTGTAGATTGCCCGTAGGTGAATTGCTCTTTAGGCAATATGGATGCCCGATCTAAAGTAATGCCGCTGGATACATCGATCTTGCTTATACCTGATCTTCCTTTTTTGGTATTGATCAGCACCACACCGTTACTGCCCTGGCTGCCATAGAGAGAAGAGGCTGATGGGCCTTTCAGCACGTTGATGCTTTCTATGTCTTCGGGGTTAAGGGTACTAACTATATCTCCAATGTCGGAAGTGCCGTTGTACCATTCTGCGGTGGCGCCGCCAACCTGGTTTATCACCGGCAGGCCGTCTATCACGTATAAAGGCTGGCTGTTGCGGGTTGATTTATCACCCCGGATAACCACTCTTACCGAACCACCTGCGCCTGATGAGGTTCTGTTGATCTGCACCCCTGCCAGTTTACCATTCAGGCTGTTGAGCACATTGGTGCTTTTTACCGTGGTGAGCTCGCTGTTGCTAACCTGCTGGGTGGAATAAGTGAGGGAAGAAACCTTTTTTCCGATACCCAGGGCCGTAACAACGGTAACTTCGCCCAACTGGCTGGTACTGGGCAATAAGGTGATCCGCAGATTCTGGTTATTGGCCGATATCTCCATCGTCTGGGTTTCATAACCTACAAAGCTGATCTCAATAATATTCCTGTCGTTGGGCAAATGCAGGGCGAAATTACCATTCGCGTCTGTAGTGGCCCCGCCATTTACTCCTTTCACCTTAATGGTGGCGCCGCTCAGCGGATTGCCATCTTTATCGGTTACTTTGCCGGCAATATCCAGTGACAATGAAGGAGCGGGAACATTCCCTTTCCCCTGGCCCTTGTCGGCTACTCTTTTGGCGATGGTGATGGTTGTATTCTCTATTGAATAGTCGAGCCCCTCCGTTTGCAGTATTTCTTTAAGGGATTGCTCCAGCGAGGCATTCTTTAATACGATGGTCACCGGTTTGGTTTTTTTCAGCAAACTGGCATCATAGAAAAATACATAACCTGTTTGCCGCTCAATATCAAGCAATACTTTGCTGATCGGCATGTCTCTGACCGAGATAGTAACGGTTTGAGCAAAGCTTCCGGCCCTTGTTTGCAGGCAGGTTGCCAATAAGATCATTACAGTTAATTTCATAATAAGGAAAATGTCGTTTTGCCATAGGGGTTTCTTCCCCATCCGATCGAATGGTCTTAAATCCATAAATTTGTTTTGGTTAGGTGAAGCAATTAGCGATCTGCCAGATTTCTATGTTGGATGAGCCTATACCATTTGCCGGGAGTGTTGCAACCACTACCCGGTTTTTTTAGGCCATCGGGTCGCCGATCAATTCATAGTTGAGATTATTATTTGTTCTTTACAATAATGGTTTTCCCTTCAAGGGTTAAATGCACCTGGTTCTTTTCCAGGATCTTCAATACCTGCAGCAGGGTAAGGTTCCGTTGTATTTTGCCTTCAAATTCCCTCACCGGCATTTCACCTGCATAACGAATATCCACATCGTACCATCGTGATATTTGTCTTAACACGGCAGCCAGGCCGGCGTTGTGAAATTGAAACAGTCCGTTCTTCCAGGCCATTACCTCATCTGTCTGAACTGGGATGGGTTGGGATAGCTGAGATGTTTGGGACAGGGATGTCTGTTCACCTGGTTTCAGGATTATTGATTGTTCTTTTTTCTCTACCCTCTGCCCTCTGCCTTCTGCCTTTTCACCACTGCCTGCTGCCCACTGCCTACTGCCTACCTTCACACTCCCCTGCAACAATGTAGTTTGAATGGCGCTCTCGTCCTCGTAAGCATTTATATTAAAGTGAGTCCCCAACACCTCAACAGTCATACTCCCCTTTTCTACTACAAAAGGCATTTTGGAATTATGAGTCACTTCGAAATAAGCTTCGCCGGTTATTTGAACTTTTCTCTCGTTGCCGGTAAAAGCAGTAGGATAGGTGATCGAAGAGGCCGCATTCAGCCAAACCTTACTTCCATCGGATAATACGAGTTGATACTGACCACCGCGCGGAGTGCTTAAAGTATTAAAGGTCGTTGCCGATTGCCGATTGCCAGCCTGCCCCGACTTGTCGGGGATTGCCGACTTGTATTCCAATTCTCCATCTTTCTTCTTATTCACAACACTGTTTCCCTGGTGGGTCAGCGGTCCATTAACGGCGCTGTCAAGAATAATGCTTGAACCATCGGCAAGCGTTAATACTGCCTTTTGGGTTCCGGGTGCGATGTCCTGAATGCAGGGGGATTTATTTGTAAGCGGGGTAACAGGGCCGGTGCTTTTTTTATGAAGCAGGAAATAGCCTGTTGCGCTAACAAGGAACAAGCCGGCAACAAGAGCGGCATAGCGCATCCAGTGTTTGGCCGGGCGGATGACCACAGGCGACTGCTGCCGCTTTTCCGCATGCATCCTTGCCAGGATCTCTTCAAGCATTTCTGTTTGCAGCACAGCCGGCTGCACCGGAACAACGGCGACTTCGTCGTTGAACTGGTTATACCAAAGCGCAAATTCTGCTTTTTCGGGTTCGGTTATGCTGCCATCCAGCCATTTTTCGGCCAGTTCCATTATGCGATCGGTGATAGCACCTTCCTTCATACAAATCGGTTGTACTATATAGCCAATCAATGGAAGGATTTCCCTTAGTGGGAGCCATTTTTTTTTTAGAAAAGAAAAAAGACAAGGCTGAACAGATGGGTGAGGCCCCGGCGGATCTTGCGGAGCGCAGCCGAAAGGTGGGCTTCCACTGTTTTGTAAGCAATGCCCAGTTTGGCGGCAATCTCTTTTTGTGAATACCCTTCCTCCCGGTGTAGTTGATAAACGAGCCGGCACTTATCAGGAAGGGCCTTTACCAGGGCAGACAACTGTTCCAGCAAGGAGTCGAAGTCGACCTGTTGCTGCGTGAAGTTTTGTTCGGGTTGCAACCTGCCGGTACTGTACTGAAGAAAACGTTGTTGCCTTTTTTGAGCGCCCAGCCGGTTGATAACTTCAAATTTTACGGCTGTGGCCAGGTAGGTGGAAAGCGAATGCGTTAGTTGAAGCGTTCTTCTCCTTTTCCAGAGATTATAGAATACCTCCTGCACTATTTCCTGCGCTTCGCTGCCGAGCCGGTGGCTGGCAACTACATACAGCTTGTCCCAATAACGGTTGTAGATTTCCGTAAAAGCGTGCTCATCGCTGTTGTTTAATAAGGCGACAAGCTGTTCGTCGGTATGATTAGCGTACAAATTCAAATGGCTTACTATGAATCAGCGTAATGGCAATCGCTGATATAAGATAAAAGTTTCCCTAACCAAATGTGGGAAAAGCCAAAAATAGCGTAAAATCAACAATTGTTTTACTAACCGTACCGACTAAATTACTAACTGGTCACACTTTACGTTTATATGTTATATTTATATATAATTCGTTACCATATACATTATTAAATATCAAAATAAAGGAGATCACCCGCGGTCAGGGTTTCAGAATAATACTGCCTGTTGTTTTTCTCGATTCCATGTCTGCATGAGCTTCAACCACCTGTGTTAATGAATAAATGGATGGCTGTTCTGGTTCAAATATGCCACGCCTTAATAAATTGAATATTTCGGGCATGCCCTTTCCACTTTTGTCCTGATACAGCGGGTAGTCATTCAGCGCGTCATGAGCAAATTTGATCTTTCTTTGCATCAGCAGGTCTTCGTTTATATCAGGCATGCCGGAAGGCCACCCATATAATACGGCACTGCCGCCATCTTTTACAACTGTCAACGATTTTTCAAAAGTAGCTTTGCCTGTGCCATCGTATACTACGTCAACGCCTTTACCACCGGTATACTGGTTAACAACACCAATAAGATCCTCAGCACCCAGGTCAATAACCTGATTGAAGCCGCGTTTTAAAGCTACTTTCTTTTTAGCCGCACTTCCGACAGTTCCAATTACTGTTGCCCCTAACGCCCTTACCCATTGGCTCAGCAGCGTTCCCACCCCGCCTGCCATGGCATGGATCAAAACAACGTCGCCGGGTTTAACTACATGGCTTTGCTTAATGAGCATGTGAGCGGTAAGGCCTTTTATCATGACAGCAGCAGCCTGTTCAAAGGAGATATCTTCGGGCAGTTTAAATATTTCATTGGTATTGATGATCCTTTTTTCGGCATAGGCCCCCACTGATGCGTAATAGGCTATGCGGTCGCCTGCCATGAAATCAGTAACGCCTGTTCCCACCTCTTCAATAATACCTGACGCTTCAAAGCCAATGGGCGCAGGATATTCGTTCGCCGGAAAAGTTCCATTTCTGAAAAATATATCCAGAAAGTTAACCCCTATGGCTTTTTGGGCAATCAGCACTTCCCCAGGGCCTGGCTGCTGAAGCGCTAGGTGCTGATATTTCAATACGTTGGGCGGTCCTGGCTGTTCAATAAGAACGATACCACTTAATTTACTTTTGTTCATTGAATTAACTTTTGTTTGTAGTTACTGTTCTTTACCAGGTGCAAGGTAATGAGCGCAATCCTGTAATAGCAGCCACTTCCCCCCGGGGAAGTAGTTCCCTGAAAGAAAGTATTTAATTTTGGCGCATGGTCGACAAACTGAAAAATGGAATGATCTCAGATGACTGTAAACGCCACTTTAAAGCGATCAATGATACGTTGTACGTTTTAAATGGTAAATGGCGGGTGGTGATTGTAGCTTGTCTGGCATCAGGTAAAAAACGCTATCTCGAATTGCAGCGTATAGTTGAAGGCATAGGACCCAAAATGCTTTCGAAAGAGCTGAACAGGCTGGAGGTAAATGGCCTGATCACCAGAACTACGCTGGCAACCAGGCCGGTTACGGTTGAGTACGAACTTACAGAGTATGCCCGGTCACTTAAACCCCTCACAGATGAAATGGCAGCCTGGGGCAAACAGCACCGCGAGAAAGTTGCTAAGGAAATGACAGCAAAGTAACCTGGCCGATCAACTCCTGAGCACATATAAAAAAAACACCCCGAAAAATAAATTTTCGGGGTGAGACCGTACAAATAAAGCACCTGTTATTGTTTCCAGATCTTCGTAGTCGCAGTATTGCCATTACCTGTAAATACAATCAGGTAACAACCTGTTGCCAGATGGGCTATATCTATGCTACTGGCTGTTGAACCTGCAGGAAGGGTTTTCGTTTGCCACACCTTGCCATCGATACCAACCACCCGTACAAACGTGTTATTGCCGGCATGCGGGTAGTTGAGCATAACCGGCGTATTTCCTGAGATCAGGCTTGGATATGCATTGAACGACTGTGTTTGCGCTATATTAAAAGAAATGCTCTTGCTATAATTCACATAGCCGTTATTTTCTACCATCTGTAACCGGTAGTACACAATTCCCTCAGGCGCATGCATATCTGTTGCCGTATAGTTATTCAGCATGCCGCCCGCAGCCGGTACCTGCTGCACCGGTGTATACAAGTAACCATCTGTGCTTCGATCCACTATATAATGACTTACACCTGTTTCACCGGTCGTTTTCCAGTTCAGCTTTACATTGCCTGCCTTGCATTGACCGCTGAAACTTAAAAGGTTTTCCGGTAATGACATGCAATAGTTCAGCTTATAGTTTTTGCTGGTAGTATTGGTACAGCTACCTATGGTACTGATGACCGAGATTTTATACGTTCCGGTATCGGCATTTGTAACAGGGTTCAACGTAAGTGAATTGCCTGTACTGGTGCTGCCGTTGGGAAGCTGCCACGAATAGCTGTAGAATGGGCTGGCTGGTAACGTAAACGTTGCTACGCCGCCTGCGCAGGTACTGCCGGTGGTAACCACATTAGGCACAGCCAGCGTATCTATTGAAATATTGCTCGAGTAACTGTTGGCACAGGCGTCTACCATTTGGAAGGTATAGGTGCCCGATGATAGCCCGGCAAATAAAGGGCTGGGCTGTAAAGGCGTGGTAGTTGGCCCTGAGATGATCTGGAATTGATAAGGCATTACACCGCTGGTACTGTCGGGCAGCAAAGCTACCTGGCGGGTAGCACCACAAATGGCTACGGCCGCCTCGCCATTAAATACGGGTTGGGTATAGGGAGGCACCACAATGGTGTCATTGATCACATCGCAGCCCCAGGTGTCCATTCCGGTTGGGTATACAATATTGGAGGCATAAGGATTAATATATTGGAACGACGCATGCCAGGTAGAGCCTGACGCAACATTCACGATAGAATCGCTGAAAGGAGAATTGGCAAAGAAAACATCATATGACGGATTGACCGTTATGCGGCCATAAGTGAACGCTGAACCAAGAAAAGTGTTAGAGGTGGCGTTCAGCAGGATCTTATTGGCGCCCGTGCAGCCTTTTACCAGCGGAGTGGAAAAGGTAGAATGACGTAGTTGCGAAGGCAATACCGTAAATGTGATGCTGTCTGTTTCCCCGCAAGTGGTAACGGCATATATTTTATAAGTGCCCACTGTTAAATAGTTAACATAGGTAATGGCACCGAAAAGGGTGTTGTGAATAGTATCGGGGTAAGTAAGGGTACGCACGGTACCGTCGGCCAGGGTCATGGAAGAAGGACCTGATGCCAGTATAATATCTCCCGACCTGTTGGTGGGATAGAAATTCAGTTGTGCTGCTGTTGTTCCCTCTTTACAGGTGGCATACATGTATGGGAGCGCGTTATTTATTCTAAATGCGGGCACCGTATCCCAATCGAATAACAGGGAATCTTTTTCGCAGCAATCTTGCCGGATTATTTTATACCCCGTAGCCGGCGGAAATCCGCTAAAGGTGGAATTATTGAGCTGTGAAGCCAGCACATTGCCTGAGGGGCTTACCAATGTATACGTGATGGTGCCGCAGTGCAGGGTTGACGGGTGATTATTGTTATCGTAGTCATAATCGAATGTATATACGTTCTGGGAGCCGCAGGCCGAAGCGAGCGTGGGGGTTGGACGCAGATCCATATCCCTCGTCAGGAAAGAAGTGGTTTGGGAAACACCGCAACTATTGGCAGCCGTTATTGTCAATACATCGTTTGACCCCGCCACATGATGGTACCTGAAATAAAAAGTATCCATTATATAAGAAGAGGCAACAATAGGAGGACTGGAAAGCACATGCGTTATAACACCACCACCCGGAACCGGCAAGGTAAGGGTATAAGGAGGCTTGTAACTGGTTGCTACGTTCAGCGTAACCGCATAAGCAAAAGAATCGCATGCCAGGTACCAGAAGTTGGAATTAGCAAAATTCACGGAACTTGAGCTGTTGAGCACCACCGTTCTTGTTTGAAAATTTCCGCAGGAATCAGTTACCTGGCAGGTATAGGAACCTACAGGCAAACCGGAAAAAACATTACTGGCCTGGGGACCCGTTGTAACGGGCGAAGGGTTAATCAACGAATAAGCCATCGGTGCCCGGCCATTGGTAACATTAATGGTTATTGAACCATCGCTGCTTGAAGAACAGGTTGGTAATTGCGTGTTAATAGCCACCGATGGAACGGTATAAGTACCGGCAATGGTGAAAGTGGCGGTAACCGACGTATTACAATTATCGGTTACCTGTATGGTGTAGGCACCCGGCGCCAGTGATTTTAAAAGGTTCGATGATTGTGGCGCCGACAGAATTGGACCTGAAATAATGCTGTACGTATACGGCGTTGAACCTCCTGATGCCAGAACA
>Ga0209646_1000834_pt1 | contig 10376 bp, 9 predicted proteins | sample AraplaL_Col_mTSA_FD_184259 | JGI IMG/M metagenome (GOLD analysis project Ga0209646, IMG submission 184259) | Arabidopsis root microbial communities from the University of North Carolina, USA - plate scrape CL_Col_mTSA (SPAdes) (version 2) | ecosystem: Host-associated > Plants > Roots >...
AGAGCACTACGATAATGGTACGGCCCTTGGTAAAATTGCGGCTCATTTCGGCAGAACCAAAGGCGCCATCATTTCCCGCCTCAGAAAATTGAACCACTATTTTGAGGAGGAATAATAATCAAGGGGTTATGGTTCTTTTTTAAAGCGAAAAGAAAATATTTGGTGAATTATACCAATCGGTATATTTTTGTGTCGTTATGACAAAAGCAGAGCGTACAAGACATTTTATAGTAGAGAAAGCTGCCCCTATTATCAATAAGAAGGGAATGGCCGGTACCTCTATCAATGATATTGTTGAGGCAACCTGTTTAACCAAAGGTAGTGTGTATGGCAATTTTGAAAGTAAAGATGAGATCTGCCTGGAAGCTTTTGACTACCTGGTAAAAAGGGTAGGGGCCGATATGAGTCAGGCCATGTCGCGCGCAACCACCAATCACGAAAAACTGGAGGCGCTTTTTAATTATTATTTGACCAATGTAACACTGGAGAATAATTATGGCTGTCCGCTTATGAATTTTGGAACGGAAGCAGACGATACCAATCCGGCAGTGAAAGTAAAAGTAAATAAGAGCATTCTACATACACAAGGTATGATCGCTAAAATGATCCGTGCAGGAGTAGAAGCGGGGGAGTTTAAAAAAACAATAGACGCAGAGGCATTCGCCATAAGGGCCTTTGCTATGATAGAAGGTGGAATGTGGATCGCCCGCCTGCAGGGATCCACCAAACAAATGCAGGTGATCATAGACTCGTTGAGAAAGGAAATTAATGACTACAGCCAGTAGTCCTTTTTTTTAACTAATAATATACCGATCGGTATAAAAAGACAATCATTTAAAACATATAATATGAACATTACAAACAAAACCATCCTGGTTACAGGAGGTGGTACAGGTATTGGCTTTGCTATAGCGAACAGATTATCAGGAAATGGTAATAACATTATTCTGGCCGGCAGAAGAGAAGACGTTTTAAAAGAAGCCGTAGCCAAACTGCCTAACGCGTCATACATTGTTACTGACGTTACCAAAGATACTGATGTAGACAACCTGGTGAAACAGGTAAAAAGCAAATTCGGCGGTTTAGATATTCTGGTGAACAATGCGGGTACTGGTATCTATAATCCGCTGGATAGTGACTCGGGTAAAGTGTATGAAATTGCCCGGTTTGAAATGGAGTTAAACTATCTGTCTGTAGTAAAACTCACGGAACGTTTTCTGCCTTTCCTGAAAGCCAGCAAAGAAGCGGCGATCATCAATATTGAATCCATCGTTTCTTACCTGCCTTCTATCTCAATACCTACTTACAGCGCCACCAAAGCAGCATTGCACTCTTATGCGCTGGCATTACGGTTAACGTTGGAAGCGTCAAATCCGCACATCAAGGTGTTTGAAGTGTTTCCGCCATTTGTTGATACCGATCTTACAAAAGCTTTCGATGCTGAAAAATTATCTCCGGATGAAGTTGCGCTTGATTTATACAACGCCTTGTTAAAAGATGAGTATGCAGTAAGAAATGGGCAAACAAAAGAAGTGTACCCTGCTTACCGGCAGGCGCCTGAGGTTACATTAAAGCATTTCAATGGAATAGAAGCTTAAAAAGAGGTGAGCTTTTTAACAAACCACCTTTGAGCTCTTAAACAAAGCTTACAAGTGCTGTAAGTGCCAACTTTGTGGTAATAAAATTAATCACCATGTCAAAAGTTTGGTTTATTACAGGCAGCTCCCGTGGATTGGGAAGGGCACTGACAGAAGCAGTTTTAGCTAAAGGCGATAAAATAGCGGCTACCGCCCGCCAACCGCAACAGTTAAATGATCTCGTGTCCAACTATCCGCAACAAATACTTCCGCTCCGGTTAGATGTAACGAATAAGAAGGAGATCATCACCGCTGTTGAACAGGCTGTTAAACATTTCGGCCGTATAGATGTGTTGGTGAACAATGCCGGTTTTGGCGTTGTTGGCGCAACTGAAGCGTTCACCGATGAACAGGTACGCAATCAGCTCGAAACAAATCTGTATGCCCCTATTGAAGTTACCCGCGTGGTATTGCCCTACATGCGTAAACAAAGAAGCGGTCGCATTTTACAGATCAGTTCAGTGGGCGGTCGTATAGGTAACCCTGGCCTTGCCATTTATCAGGCGGCTAAGTTTGGTTTAAGTGGATTTTCAGAAGTATTGTCAAAAGAGGTGGCGCCGCTAGGTATTAAAGTTACTTCGGTTGAACCGGGTGGGTTCCGCACTGATTGGGCTGGCGATTCCATGTCTTACGCACCCGCTATTGAAGGCTATGAAACAACTGTTAATGCACGTGCCGATTATTTTAAAACCGGCAAATTTGTACCCGTGGGCGATCCGGTAAAAGCTGCGCAGGCCATGGTAAACCTGGTTGAACATCCCGACCCTCCTGTGCACCTGATATTGGGCAGCGAAGCCGCTGGCATGTTACAACAAGCCGATGAGAACAGAAAAGCTGAATTTGAAAAATGGCTGCCCGTATCGTTGTCTACAGATCATGATGACGCCACCAATTTCCTGAATACTGAATACGGGCAAGCATTGACTGGCAAAAAAAATTGATCTTTGTATGGCATTTAAAAACCAGATCATATGGCGCAAAAGCCGTCAAAACCTGAAATTGTTTACTCCTGCTACCACCAGGTGAGTCGCGGGGGTGAACAATTTGTTCAGGACCATGTGTTAAGTTATCACGTGTCGGGCACACTGCTGGTGAATGATGGTAACCAGGAACACAAATTTGTAGGCGGAGATATTCGGTTCGTGAAGAGAAATCAACTGGGAAAGTTTGTAAAGCACCCACCTGAAAATGGTGTATTCAAATCTGTTTCTATTATCATCGATCAGGAAACACTGCGCAATCTGAGTATCGAGCACGGCTATACGGCCTCCTCCAAACATTCTACTGCTGTATCTATTTTCAAAATTGCTCCGCATCCCTTGGTAAAGTCGTTTATGGATTCTTTACTCCCGTATGAGAACCTGCCATCGGAAGAAACCAGCAGCTTATTGGCATTGAAAGTAAAAGAAGCGGTATTGTTATTATTGCGTAGTGAACCTGAATTAAAAGACGTGTTGTTTGATTTTACAGAACCCGGTAAGATCGATCTGGAAGCGTATATGTTGCAGCATTATCAGTTCAATGTAGGGCTTAACCGTTTTGCTTATCTCACAGGCCGCAGCCTCGCTACCTTTAAGCGCGATTTTGAAAAGGTTTTTCATACAAGTCCGGGCAACTGGTTATTACAAAAAAGATTACAGGAAGCCCATTACCTCATTAAAGAAAAAGGCAATAAACCCTCGGATGTTTATTTGGAAGTAGGTTTTGAAGACCTGTCGCATTTTTCGTATGCTTTTAAAAATGCCTACGGCGTAGCGCCCTCGAAGATCTGATTGAAATTATTCCATACCGGTCAAAAGTGCGACTGACACTTAATAAGCCTTTTTTTAGCGTGGTATAAGTTAGTGATAATGCCATAACGTATAAACAGCAAGGATATCTCAAAAGGCCTTCCCCGCTTGTAGGGAGGGCCTTTTGTATTTATCAGGCTGTTCGTAATTATACGATGATGACATCGCTTGGAAGCACGGAAATAGGTATTTAAAAGAATTACTTAAAGAAAGAGTAGAAATGCAAGGCAGTTGGAATGCAATTTGTAATAATGGGAACAGGATATTCAAAGGATATTGGATTTAAAACGGGGGCGTTATTTTTATCTTGCCCCCTCTTTTTAAAACTAATATCTTTTCAAAATATAAATGCTTACTTCCTGGATCCGTACCCGTGCCATGGCGTTACCTTGGTTAGTTATTTGTTATGGCATGTTAGAACCTTTTTTAACTTTATGGGGTGAAAACCCCATAAAGTAATTTTTATTATTTCAATTCTCCAATAGCTTTCCGGTAACCGTCTTCATTCAGTGGAAATGTATTTACAATTTTGAACGATATTCCTTTGGCGAGAAACCGGTATGCCGTTTAAAGAATTTACCAAAGAACGACTGATCGCTAAAATGCAGGTCGTTGGCAATTACAGCAATGCTTAATGTGGGATTGTCGAGTAATAGTTTGGCCTCCTGTAATACAAAATCGTCGATGATCTCGCCGGCTGTTTTCCCTGTAATTTCTTTTACGGTCTCTGTAAGGTATTTGGGCGTAATGCACAGCGTGCTGGCATATAACTGCACATTTCGTTGATGCCGGAATTGTTTTTGTACCAGGTTGGTAAAATTGATGACCAGGTTTTCTTTGCGGGAAATATGTATACTCACTGGCTGCGCGTATGCCTGGCTTAAGGCGGCCATCTCGTACAATAGTGAGTATAAACTATGGTACAGCAACTCTTTCCCATACGGATGCTGGTGATAAGCCAAACAACGCTGATGCAACTGTTGCATTTGGTTGGTGATGAGCGCTGCATGTTCAGCTGATAATTGCCACAGGGGAGAATACCGGGATGAGAAATATTCCATCATCTCGGTGATATTACGCGGCATGCCTATTTTACCTAAGAAATCTCCTGTGAAGCTGATGACCGATAAACTGGCTCCTTGGGTAAAGTGTACGAGTTGTTTAATGGCGTTGGGGGCTGCTACAAGCAGGTTGTTTTGGGTAGCGGCATACTTTGTTAGATTGATCCCAAAAGTTATTTCACCTTCGGTGATGAGAAAGATAGCGATGAAGTCACTGCGAAAATGGGTATTGAACGGCTCACGCTCAATGAGGGGCTCGTTTAATGTCACTGAAAATCCTTCGATGGCAGCCTGCCCGTCAGACAACCGGTTTGCCATCAATTCGGCGTGTTTATAGATCGGTGACTTTGTTTTTTTACCCGGCATGGTTGGAAGTGGTAAAATTAGTTAAAAAAACGTCATTTTACTTACCGGGTGCTAAAAGGAGGTTCTTAAAAAAGTTCCCACAACTTTTCCGCCAACTGACGGAAGGTTGTGGGGACTTTGCTTATACAGAACTTAAAAGTTTGTTTGTGCAATAAGCGTTGCTTTGGCTGCATCTGAAAAGTCCATGGGAATAATACCGAATCTTCCCTGCGTATTAGTTGTAAAATAGGAAGTGATCTTCAGATTGATAGCATTCGAAACAGTGGTGATACTGGGAATACTAAAGATGAGCGATTTATAACCGCTGGTAAAGTTGATGAATAAAGTAGTGTTGCTGCCGTTTTTGGCTTCTGTTAAAAGATTGGTTACGTTGGTCCACTTAACATTATTATCGGGAACTACATAGTTGTCCTGCACGCGTAATTGCGACTCACTGTTATTGATCGTGAAAGTTGTATTGTCGGCCCAGTTGGTAGCTGCAATACCTTTGGGTGTAGAGGCTGCGCTGAATCTTCTTAATAAAACAATTTTACCCCGTACAGATCCCAGGTTAGGAATGGTGGCGCCCATATACCAGTGTGAAGGATTCTTTTGTGTGTAAGAATCGAAAGTTTGTTCAAAGGTGCGGGTGTTGTTTGATGGGTCGTATTCTTCTTTAACGCACATGATTATGCATTCGCTGGGGTTAGCGGTTAAAAAAGCAAAACAGGCATTTAATACATCATCAAAATTCATGTTCTGATAAATTGATCCATGGTGAATGGCAAAGGCATCGCCTATGTGCCGGCACCTGATATCGAGGAAACGGATGCCTGCATTTAACTGGTCGGCAATGGTGAGCGACTGACATTTGGCAGTGCCCGCAACGGGTTCAAAACGGGCGCCCGCATCGTGCGAACCGGGAACTGATAATTGGGAGAGCAGGTCATTGTCGGGCAGGGATTGCATCCAACTGGTAGCGCTGATGGTTTCAATCCTGGCCTGGCGGGCGTCTGGTGTATTGGATGTAACGGAACCCTGCTGTACATCTTTTTTACAACCGATCAATGAAATAGTACATGTTGTAATAAAAAGGAATAGATAAAAGGTTTGTCTTTTCATAAATAGGTTTATGAAGTAAAGACAGAAGATCCGGTTCGTATAACCAGTCCCGAAGGCTGATTAATAATTCGATAATATTTTAAAAAGGTTGAATGAGTGGGAGAGAAGGAAAAAGGCTGCCCTCTTTCAAGAACAGCCTCTGATAATATACATACCAGTTAGATTATCTACTTTCTGCCGGGATACTCTTTCAATGCCTGTTGTAAACAGTCCATCGCTTTATTAAGATCGTTCACATTCAATACATAAGCCAGCCGCACTTCGTTCTTGCCCAATCCCGGAGTGCCATAAAAACCACTCGCCGGTGCCAGCATCAACGTTTGTCCGTTATAAGAGAACGATTCCAGTAACCATTGACAAAATACATCGGCATCGTCAATGGGCAAACGCGCCATGGCATAAAACGCGCCACGCGGGTTAGGGCAGGTAACTCCAGGCATGTCGTTCAGCCTTTTTACCAGCACATCCCGACGTTTCTGGTATTCAGCTTTGGTAGCATCGAAATAATTATCAGGCAAATCTACGGCTGCTTCACCCAGTATCTGGGCAAATGAGGGTGGGCTTAACCTTGCCTGGGCAAATTTCATCACCGAATCAAGCACCTGTTGGTTTTTAGTTACCAAAGCGCCAATACGGCCGCCGCAGGCACTGTACCGTTTTGAAATGGTATCCATTAATATTACATGGTCTTCAATACCGGTTAAATGCATGGCGCTGATATTCTCGCCGCCATAGCAAAATTCGCGGTAAGCCTCATCTGAGAACAGATACAGGTTATGTTTCAACACGATCTGTTTCAGCGTTTCCATTTCTTCCCGGCTATATAAATAGCCCGTGGGGTTATTAGGATTGCAAATAAGAATGGCCTTGGTTTTAGGCGTCACCAGGTCTTCAATGGCTGCAATTGGCGGTAAAGCAAAACCTTTATCTATATGTGAGGTTACCGGCACTACTTTAACACCTGCAGCTACGGCAAAGCCATTATAATTGGCGTAAAAGGGTTCGGGGATGATCACTTCATCACCCGCATCCAGGCAGCTCATAAAGCCAAATAAAATGGCTTCAGACCCACCTGTTGTTACGATGATCTGGGTATGGTCTACTTCAATCCCGTTCTTTTTATAATACTGCACCAGTTTGCGGCGATAGCTTTCGTTACCTGCGCTGTGGCTATATTCAAGTACTTTAAAATCGGCATTACGAACGGCGTCCAGGATTGGCTCCGGTGTTTCAATATCGGGCTGGCCGATATTCAGGTGATATACTTTTGTGCCCCGCTTTTTAGCTCCTTCAGCAAAGGGTACCAGTTTACGTATAGGTGATGGCGGCATCAGTTGGCCGCGACTACTAAGTGTTAGCATTTCGCAAATATAGGGTACTGGTTTTATGTTCAAAATGCTTTGTTTCTGGTTGAGAATGTGGTATTTACACAAAATACTGTTCTGGTAGACTGGTTCATTTAATGTATGATGACAGTCAACGAATTACATCCAGTATAAACAGGCATAGCGAACAACAGGTTTAAAAAAAAATCCTCCCGGCATTTGCCGGGAGGACCAGTTATTTTATCGATTATTACTTTTCTACTTCAGAAGATTACCCTTTTTTGGTTGCTTTCTCTTTTTCGAAATTAGCGTAGTCTTCAGCTTTCAGCACTTCGCCAGTAATTTTCAATTCCAAAGGTTGGTCTACCCCGGCTACTTTTACATATATGGTTTTATTAAAGGGGCCGGCGGCCGCCGCATTGAAACCGGCAGTGATCTTGTCTTCTTTACCTTTTGCAATAGGAGCTTCAGGTTTTACGGGCGTAGTGCAACCGCATGAAGCAGTAGCTGATTCAATAACTACGGGTTTATCTGTAATATTAGTGAATGCAAAGGCGTATGTAACGGGTACACCTTGTTTGATCTTTCCAAAGTCGTGAGTTACATCCTTAAACTTAACATAGTTATCCGCCTTTTTAACAGTTGCAGGCGCAGCAGTCTGAGCAAATACACCAGCAGTTAAGATCAATGCTGCAAATGCTAATACGAAACTTTTCATGTGTTTATGTTTTTTAATTTTTCAATAATGATAAAGACGCATTCACGGGTGCTGAGGTTGCCGGACCTTTAAAAACTGTACCTGTAATCGTCAAAGTTTTATATTGGTGATTATTGTATGTAATGGTGATCGTTTTTGTAAACATGCCTTCCGCAGCCGCATTGTAACCTACTTTAATAGTGCTGGTAGCCCCGGATTGAATGGCGTCTTTGCTCCATTCGGGCGTGGTGCAGCCGCAGGATGCCTGTACATTTTCAAGCATCAGCGGTTCTTTACCCGTGTTTACCAGTTCAAAGTTATGGGTAACAGGCCTACCTTGTTGAATTTTTCCAAAATCATAAGAGGTTTCCTTTAACTGAATAACCTCGGCAGGTTTTGTTTCAACAGGCGCTGTATTAGTAGCCGTTTGAGCTTTGGTTGCCAGCGAGGCTGCTGCCAGGCAAACCAGTAAAAACGATCTCTTCATACGTACAAATTTTAAGGTTTTTGGTTGGTGTAGGCTAAACTACACAATATCCGGCTATTCCAGGATAAAAAATGGTTCCTTTTTCTATCAATGGGAATAATAGCTGCAACCATAACGTGTTCAAAATTACATTTTTAACGAGCTATAGACCAATTAATTTTTTGGCTTGTGACATTTTTTTAACAACCCCTCAAAATGGCTTTAGAATTAAATACTTTTGTCGCATGGAAAATAGCACTCACAATCAATCGCTTGCCGGCGAGAAGCTGTCTTTCGATAAATTTCGCGAAGAAGTATTAAAAGATTACCGCCTGGCCTGCGAAAGCCGGGAGGCCAGTTTACTGGGTCGTAAGGAAGTTCTCACTGGTAAAGCCAAATTTGGCATTTTTGGTGATGGCAAAGAGGTAGCGCAAATTGCAGCTTCCAAATTTTTCCAGCCCGGCGATTTCCTGTCGGGTTATTATCGCGATCAAACAATTGCTTTTGCCACCGGCCAGGCCACCATTGAAGAATTTTTTTCACAACTGTACGCCGATCCCGATACGGCGCATGACCCCCATAGTGGCGGCAGGCAAATGAACTCGCATTTTGCCACAGCCATCGTTGATAAGCAGGGCGAATGGCTCGACCTGGTTAACCGGAAAAACATTGCTGCCGGTTTGGCGCCTACTGCCGGACAAATGCCGCGTGCATTGGGTATGGCCCTGGCTTCCAAATTATTCCGCCATTCAGATGTACTGAAAGACTTAAATCACTTGAGCAACAATGGTAATGAGATCTGTTTCTGTACTATCGGTGACGCCTCTACGTCTGAAGGACACTTTTGGGAAGCCCTGAATGCGGCCGGCGTTATGCAAATACCCCTGGCTGTTTTTGTATGGGATGATGGATACGGTATATCCGTTCCGCGCCGCATGCAAACGATTAAAGGATCGATTTCAGAAGCCATGCGTGGTATGCAACGCAAAGAAAATACCAATGGTTTCGATATTTATAAAGTAAAAGCCTGGGACTATGCAGGCATGTGCGAAGTGTTTGAATCGGCCATCCGCCGCATGCGTGAAACGCATATCCCGGCCCTGTTCCATGTAGAGGAAGTAACCCAGCCGCAAGGCCATTCTACTTCGGGCAGCCACGAACGGTATAAAACTCCGGAACGGCTTGCCTGGGAACGTGAGTGGGATGGAAATAAAAAAATGCGGGAATGGCTTTTGGAAAATACCCTGGCCAGTGAAGAAGAACTGGAAGAAATTGAGAACAATGCCAAAGAAATGGTGCGGCAAAGTAAAGTGCGGGCCTGGGAAAAATACATTTCACCAATAAAGCAGTTAGTAGCCAGGTGCCTGGAAACGCTCGATACCCTGATTGGGCATGGCGCCGATACAACCGGTGAAATTGCTGCTGCTAAAAATATCCTGGCCGCTAACCGCGAGCCATTACGGAAAGATGTGATTCAGGCTTTACATAAAACCATTCAGGCAGCTGGTGATTCCCATTTGATTGCTGAAGCAAAGGAATTCTATGAGCAATTGAAAAAAGAAGGGTATAAAAATTACGGTAGTTATTTGTACGATGAAAGCCCAAAGAGCCCGATGAAGATAACTACCACGCCGTTGGAATTTACTCACGATGCACCCAGCATGAACGGGTACGAGATCCTGAATCATTACTTCGACGAACTGTTTACCAGGAACCCGAAGGTGTTGGCTTTTGGGGAAGATGTTGGTAAGATCGGCGATGTGAACCAGGGTTTTTCCGGCTTACAAAATAAATATGGCGAGAACCGCATTTTCGATACTTCTATCCGTGAGTTAACGATCATCGGACAGGGGATAGGGCTGGCTTATCGCGGTCTTCGTCCTATAGCCGAAATTCAGTATATCGATTACATGTTGTACGGGCTGCAACAATT
>Ga0209646_1000837_pt1 | contig 10362 bp, 7 predicted proteins | sample AraplaL_Col_mTSA_FD_184259 | JGI IMG/M metagenome (GOLD analysis project Ga0209646, IMG submission 184259) | Arabidopsis root microbial communities from the University of North Carolina, USA - plate scrape CL_Col_mTSA (SPAdes) (version 2) | ecosystem: Host-associated > Plants > Roots >...
TTTACCTTCCTCAATTGAGAAGCAATTTGTCAAATTATCGTTTGCCAAAAATGTAACACCACTGTTAAAAACCCGTAAGATCGATTTTGCTTTGGTGTTTGCAGTAAACGAAAATCAATTAAACTGTATTTTAAGGGATGTACTTCCTTCCCTGAAAGAAGGTGGTAAATTCTGGATCGCTTATCCAAAAAGAGCATCCAAAATCGCTACTGACCTTAACAAGGTTTGCAGTTGGGATGGCGTGAGAAACGCCGGTTTTGATAGCTCTGAAGAAGTGGCTTTAGACCATGTTTGGACCGCCGTTCGGTTCGACAAGGCTGTAGCCACAGTAAAAGCCGGTGGCAGAAAAAGAGTGGTTGCTCCTGCCCCTGCAATGGTAGACTAAATTTTCCCGTGCATTATTTGAATGTCATGTAACTGTCTCATCACGACAGCTAATTAAATTAATTATTAAACCCCGATAGGATCACTTCCTCATCGGGGTTTATTAGTTTTATTGTTTTTTCAGTACTATGCCCGCCATCTTTGCGATCTCAATTTCCATGTCCTTGATATGCAGATGAGGAGGTAACAATTCGAGGAATCGTTCGTAGGTATTATTGGTTTCCAGGTCGGCCTGGTTTTGCTCTAATAGTTGTTTTATCTTTTTCAATTTCAGGTACTGGATGGTTGAGGTAACATCATCTTTAAAGCCCTTTTCTTCCTTCATAAGGGCCTTGTGCTTGTATTCGATGTTCATGTATTTTCTGAAACCCTGTTCCAGTACCGAAAACACTGATTTTTCGGCCAGCCAGTGATCGCTTAATTCATAGGGTGTATTCAATATAGATACCACCAGTGTGCTAACATCATTTTCTTGGGAGAATACAAAGTCTTTATCGGTAGGCTCCTGGCGTTCTGCCAGCATGTTGCGATACATGTTCAGCACCTTCACTACCGTTTGGTTCTCTATCATTTCTTCCACAATATCCTGGGTAAAGATATATTCAGCAATTTTTTGAGTGTGGTCCCATTCTTTAAGGCCATGTTCAAGCAATACCCTGATCAGTTGTTTTTCCTGCAGTTCATCTTTGAAGATCAGGTTAAAGCTTTCATCGGAGTAACCGGCTTCTTCGCCGCGCATGGCATTGTCGTCATAGAATTGCGTAGGGTCTAAGCCTTGCGCAGCTGCCTGCCTGCTTTCATCTTTAGCCAGTTTTTCGCGAATGTGTTTATTCACCAGGTTTACCAAACCGCCTTCTTCAATCTTCAGCAACTCGGCGCATTTTTTAATGTAATCCTGTTGCTTGGTAAAATCTTCCAGCTTGTTGATCTTGGCAATGGTTTCAGCCACCTGGTTTACCAGGCCCGCTTTTTTGGCAGAATCGTTGCCAACGTCCTTCATTTGAACTTCGAGCTGAAATAAGATGAAGTCCTTTTTATTTTTCTCTATAAACTCGCGGAATGCGGCTGCGCCAACTTTATTTACATAGCTGTCGGGGTCTTCCTTATCGGGGATCAGCACCAGTTTAACATTCAACCCTTCTTCCAGCGCCATATCCAAGCCACGCAGGGCGGCCTTTACACCGGCTGAATCTCCATCGTAAATGATTGTAAGATTTTTGGTGTACTTTTTTATGAGCCGCAGTTGGTCCATGGTTAACGACGTACCGCCCGATGCCACTACGTTTTCTATGCCTGCCTGGTGCAGGGAGATCACATCGGTATAACCTTCCACCAGCAGGCATTCGTCGAATTTATCGATGGCCTGCCGGGCAAAATAAGTACCATACAGGATCTTACTCTTGATGTATACTTCGTTCTCCGGCGTATTGATGTATTTGGGCGCCTTGTCGTTTTTACCAATGATACGGGCGCCAAAACCGATCACCTTACCGGTTTGATTATGTACTGGAAAAATGATACGGCCGCGATAGTTATCCAGCGGTTTCTCATCCCGCACCACCACCAGGCCGCTTTTTTGCAAATACTCCAGGCTGTAATGTGCCGCCAGGGCCGTTTGTGCAAAAGAGTCGCGGGTAGCCAGGCAATACCCCAGTTGAAAGCGCGTCATGATCTCTTCGCGAAAGCCGCGCTCTTTTAAATAGCTGAGACCAATGGCCTGTCCTTCTTCGCTTTCGAACAGGTTTTGGGAGAAGTATTTTTGGGCAAAACCATTCAGGATGTATAAGCTGTCGGCCGTTTGCTGCTGCTGCAGCCTTTCGGGGCTCATCTGTGTTTCTTCTACCTCAACATTGTATTTTGCGGCGAGCCAGCGCAGCGCTTCCACATAAGAATATTTCTCATGCTCCATAATGAAGCTGATGGTATTGCCGCTGCGGCCGCAACCAAAACATTTATAAATTTCCTTGGCGGGCGAAACGGTAAAGGAAGGCGACTTTTCGCCATGGAACGGACAAAGCCCTAGGTAGTTTGCGCCTCGCTTTTTTAACTTTATGAAGCTGCCTACTATTTCAATAATATCTATGCGGCTAAGAATCTGCTGTATCGATTGCTGACTGATCATTGAGGCAAATTTAGGGGTTAAGTTAATTATTGGAAGAATTGATATTGGTCAAGAAATAGGAGGAGGGAGAAAAACGCATTAAGATAAATAATAAATTGTGGTATGGGAGAAGCATTGAGAACACGGCTGCCTACCTTTTCCGAAATGATCCATTTCTACGGGCCTTATATAGGGCTGGTGCTTACAATCATTATTGCAACCCTGGTATTACAATATATATGGTTTAAAAGGGTACTCAAGGCGAAAAATGAAGAAATTAAAAGACTGGTAGAAAGGGAGCAAAAGCTAAGTGACAGATATATTTTTATGATTAGTAAAGAAATCGGGTACAATTGGAAAGAAAAATAAAACATTTATTCTATGTTGTTCATAATCATACCCTCGGTAATATTAATAGTATTTGTTGTTTATCAATACCTTTTTGTTATAAGGGTTTATTATATCGGGCAGTCCTTACATAAATTTCGTGAATTACGCTACGAGGTTACTTTATCACTTTCAGCCATTGATAATAAAGGCTATTCTTTAAAAGAAGCCATGGAACATCAGGTGTTCCTGCTTAAGTTAAATGCAATTATTAAATACTTCGATACCTTAGTGCCCCAATTTTTTAAATTTAAGTCATTGCAGGGCGTTTATTCAAACATTCTCTCTTCTTCCGAAACATTAACTACCAATTCCAATAATACTATTCCTCCTCAATATAAAGGAAAAGTAAAAGAGTGCCTTTTAACAGCCTTTAAGGCAATCCCTTTTTTTAAGCCCAGGCTGTTTATCTTTTTTTTAAAAGTACTGGCCAAAGTTTCAATTAAATCGGGCACTAATAAATACAATCAACTATTAAAAGCCTTTGAAAAAATAGCCCAGTTCGAAAAAGAAAAAAGTATCCCCTGCCATTCTTAAATGGTTTCCCCAACATATATACAGTTACTATAAGCAACTAATTGACCCACACTTTTTTGTATATCTTCTTGAAGATTATAGTTACAACAATGGTATAAATTAATACCCTTGCCTGTTAACTATTGGTTTATATTTTAATTGTCTTTTCTCCTGTTTTTCCGGCAAATGTTTCTTAAATTAGATTAACTACTTACAACGCACAACATTAAGCCTTACTTCCATTTAAGAAGCTCTTTATTTCTTCATTTATAAATTTTCTCCCATGGTAACTACAGATATCGCACAGCTGTCAAGAGAATGCAATGCCTGGCGGGAGACATTGCGTTCTTACCGAGATGAATTCGGTCAACTTAAAAACCGTCTCCAGGATCTTGCCGGGCACCAAACAAACAGAGACGTATTACTGGAGATTGAACACCTCGACAACCAGTTCCACATTCAGCTCATTAACATTCACGACCTCAAGCAAGCCATCAAACTCCACCACCGTAAGCTCAACGACGAAATGGCTGAACCCAATAATGTGAACCTGGCCGAAGACACTACCACCGATCACGAACGACTTTTCAACGATTATCAGCAACTGGAGAATACTCTGACAGAAGTAAAAGAGGAATTTTCGCATTTCGCGAATCATATTGGTTAAAGCATAGCCTTTGTACAAACTTATGCGTGTATCAACGGCGGCTTTAAAAATTATTAGAAGCCGAAGTAAGAGGTAAGAAGTATGATGTAAGAGGCTTGCTGATTTTCAGCAGGCCGCAATCAACTCAAGCGTTTCGGATTAGAGACTCTTCGTACTTCTTACTTCCTGCTTCTTCCGAATAGCACATCGATAGCCATTTCATTTGTCAATTTGCTTATTGCAATTGACAAGATCGTCCCCTTTATCAGCCGCATCCATACCTTTTTAAAACTACCTATTCTTCATTTTAAAAAATTGTTTGCTATGGCTGAATTTGATACCTCACACGTAAAAAATGTAGTCTTGCTGGGCCATGCCGGCTGCGGTAAGACCACATTGGCGGAGTGCATGCTATATGAAGCAGGCCTTATTACCCGCCGCGGCACCATTGCCGAAAAAAACACCATAGGCGATTACCATGAGCTGGAACAGGAACGTGGTAATTCCATCTTCTCCAAATTAATGCATACCAAATGGCGGGGTTACAAGATCAACATTATTGATACTCCCGGTTACGACGATTTTGTGGGTGAAGTGATCTCGGCCCTGCGCGTAGCCGATACCGGCGTTATGTTACTCAATGCCGTAATGGGGGTTGAAGTTGGTACTGACATTATCTGGGATTATACGGAGCAGTTTAAAACGCCTATGATCTTCGCCGTTAATAAACTCGACGAAGACAACGCTGATTTTGACCGGACCGTTCGCGAAGCAAAAGCCCATTTTGGCGGTAAAGTAGCTGTGGTGCAATACCCAATGCAACAGGGAGCCGGCTTTCATGAGATCATAGATGTGCTTCGCATGACGATGTATAAGTTTAAAGATACAGGCGGTAAACCCGAGAAATTGCCTATTCCCGATGAAGAGCGCGCCCGCGCCGACGAGTTGCACAAAGAACTGATTGAGGCGGTAGCCAGCAACGACGAATCCCTGATGGAAAAATATTTCGACAAGGGCGAGCTGGATGAAGACGAAATGAAGAACGGATTGAAAAAAGCCATGATCAACCACGACCTGTTCCCTTTATTCTGCCTGTCGGCAGAACGGAATATGGGCAGTGGCCGGCTGATGGGCTTTATTGATAACGTTTGCCCCAGCGCCAATGAAATGCCGCCGCAGACCACGCAAAACGGAAAATCGTTGCCCTGCGATGCCAGCGGCCCGGCCTGTGTATTTGTTTTTAAAACCATCAGCGAGCCACATGTAGGCGAACTGTCGTTCTTTAAAGTATATTCAGGAACGGTACAAAGCGGTATGGAACTGGAAAACGAATCGACCGGCGTTACCGAAAAAATAAACCAGCTGTTTTTGGTAGAAGGAAATAAACGCACCAGCATTAGCGAACTGGTTGCAGGTGATATTGGCGCCACCCTGAAATTAAAAAATACCCACGTTAATAATACCCTGCATGTAAAGGGCAGAAATTATGAGCTGCACTCCATTGAGTTTCCACCACCCAATATGACGGTGGCCATTGAAACCCTGAAAAAAGGAGAAGAAGAAAAGCTTTCGCAGGCACTGCACCAGCTGCGGGAAGAAGACCCCACGCTTATTGTGGAAGTTTCGCAGGAACTAAAACAAACGCTTATTCATTGCCAGGGCGATATGCACCTGGCAGTGGCCAAATGGAAAATAGAGCACCTGCATAAAGTAGATGTAAAATTCATAAAACCCCGCATCCCTTACCGCGAAACCATTCGCCGGATGGCCGAGGCCAATTACCGGCACAAAAAGCAGAGTGGGGGCGCAGGTCAGTTCGGGGAAGTGTTCTTACGCATAGAACCCTGGTACGAAGGTATGCCCGACCCTAATGGGTTAAACGTTCGCGGCCGCGATGTGCATGATCTTGACTGGGGTGGTAAACTGGTTTATTTTAACTGTATTGTGGGCGGGGCGATCGACAATCGCTTTCAACCATCCATTTTAAAAGGAGTTATGGAAAAAATGCAAACAGGCCCGTTAACCGGGTCGTATGTACGTGACGTGCGGGTATCGGTTTATGACGGTAAAATGCACCCGGTTGACAGTAATGACATCTCTTTCAAGATAGCGGGTTTAATGGCCTTTAAACAGGCTTTCCAGCAGGCTGACCCACAGATACTGGAACCCGTGTACCAGGTTGACGTATTGTGCCCCGACGACCTTACCGGCGCCGTTATGGGCGACCTGCAAAGCAGGCGCGCCGTGGTGGAGGGCATAGATACCCAGGGGCATTTTCAGAAGGTGATCGCCAAAGTGCCGCTGGCCGAAATGGATGGGTACTCCTCCTCACTTCGTTCCATTACGCAGGGACGCGCCAAGTTTACGATGAAATTCTTTGATTATGTTCCCGTACCGTTCGAGGAACAACGCCGGCTCATAGATGATTATTCGAAGACGGCGAAGGAGGAGCTGGTGTAAACAGAATGTGCTAATATGATAATGTGCTAATATGCTGAGCACATTGGTAAATTAGCCAATTAGCATATTAGCTCATTAGCCTATTAACTATTAACCAACTGGCCCTAGCATACATAATAGCTACCTACGGGTGGCTATTTTTTTTAATACCAGGTGAGCGGATGCACGGTCACATAAAAAATTTATTCCAATTCGCGAATATCAATTATTTTCAACGGACGCAACCAGCGTTCAAATTATAAGTTTTGTATGGAGGTGAATGCCCTGGATAAAAAGGAATTTGTATTCAATATCATAAGCCAATCACATGTTCCCATGTTCATTGCCTGGGGACCTTCGGGGACCCTGTACTATAACGATGCGTGTCAACCGCTTATAGGCCTGTCGGCAACGGAAGTGCCGGGGCTGTCGCTGCAAACGGTTTTTGCCGGTAACTGGAATAAACTCGGGCCCGCCTTTGACCAGGTAATGCAGGGCCGCCCGGTAACCATTCCTGATATACAACTTTTTATTACCCGCTTTGGCCATTCTGAACCGGTGACCTATACATTTTCCTGCATTCCCATTCCGTTGAAAACCGGTGAAACCGGTGGCATGCTGGTTACGGCCACTGAAAACATCTCTATACAGCAGGCTGCGCAAAAAAAGATCTACGATGTTTTATTACAGCTGCCCATTGGTATTTTAACCCTGCGGATGCCCGATTACCGCATAGAGCTGGCTAATAACTCGTTTTTACAGATCACCAGTAAAGAAGTGGGTGAAATTACCGGCCGGTCGATCTTTGAGGTGAAGCCAGACCTGAAGGGGCAAAGAGCCGAGGAACTGATAAACCAGGTTTTAAAAACCGGTAAGCCGCTCATTGAGAACGGTATGCCGATGCGCATAGAAAGAAATGGCGGACTGGTAACGGCCTATTTCAATTTACTGTTTTACCCATTGCTGGAGGCTGACGACACCTGTAGCGGTGTGATGCTGGTTGGCCGGGAGGTAACCGATAGTGTGCTGGAAAGAAAGCGCATGGAAAACAGCGAACACTATTTCCGCCGCCTGGCCGATACCGTGCCTGTTATGTTGTGGATCACCCGGCCCGATGGCTATTGCACCTATGTAAACCAGAAATGGTACGACTATACCGGACAACCGCCCGAGAAAACCCTGGGCCATGGCTGGCTTTCGGTAGTGCACCCCGATGATGTTCAATTAATGAGAAGTAGTTTTGAGAATGCCAATGCCCGCCAGGTGCCTTTTAACTTCGAATACCGCATCAGGGGAGCAGATGGAAATTACCGGTGGATACTCGATTCCGGTTCTCCCATGTTTGATAAAAAGGGCGTTTTTGAAGGATTTATAGGTTCGGTAGTGGATATCGACAACCGAAAACTGGCCGAAGATGCCGTTCGCGAAAGTGAAAAAAGGTTCCGCCAGCTGGCCGATTCCATGCCCCAGATCGTATGGACGGCCAATGCCGATGGCTATGTAGATTATTATAACAAGCAATGGTATTTACTGATCGGTGAAGAAAACCAATTTGGCGACGACAGCTTTATTGTGCATGTTCATCCTGATGACCAGGTACGGTGTTTGGAGTCGTGGCATGACGTGGTGAGAACGGGGGAATCGTTGGAGATTGAATTCCGCTTCAGGGTAAAATACCCGGCACCGGTTTACCGGTGGTTTTTGGTGCGGGCCCGCCCCATCAAGAACGATAATGGCCAGATCATTAAATGGTTTGGCACCTGTACCGATATTGATGATGTAAAGAACATTCACCTTGAGCTGGAGAACCGCGTGGCAGAAAGAACGCATGAGATCTCGCACAAGAACAAAGCGCTGGAAGAAACCACCCGCGAATTAAAAGAGATGAACCAGCAGCTGGAACTGCGGCATGAAGAGCTGCGCCAGAGTGAAGAGCGCTATTTGCGTATGACCAACGAGGTGGAAGATTATTCCATTATCCTGCTGAGCAAGGATGGCTATATTGAAAACTGGAACAAAGGGGCGGAAAAAATAAAAGGATATACCGCCGACGAGATCATTGGCATGCACTTCCGGCTTTTTTATACGTATGCCGATCAGCAGCACGGCCTGGCTGAAAAACTGATAGAGGAGGCAAAGCAGCACGGAAAATCAACGTTTGAAGGATTGCGGGTACGCAAGGATGGGAGTACCTTTTACGCCTATACCGTGCTCACCGCTTTGCACAACGATAAGAACGACATCATTGGCTTTTCAAAAGTAACCCGCGATCTTACCAGGCAAAAGTTTAATGAAGATCAGTTAAAGATATACGCCGAGCAATTGGAGCAGAAGAACCGGGAACTGGAACGCAGTAACAGCGAGCTATCGTCGTTCAGTTATGTGGCCAGCCATGACCTGCAGGAGCCTTTGCGAAAAATACAGGCTTTCGGGAACCTGATACAGGCCCGCGATGTGGCCAATTTAAGCGATACCAGCAAGGATTACTTCGACCGGATGGTGAAAGCGGCGGTACGTATGCAAAACCTCATCGACTCTTTACTGGAGTTCTCCCGCACCACCACTGCCCGCAAAAATTTTGAATTGACCGATCTGAATATCCTGCTCGATGAAGTAAAAAAAGAACTGGCGCACCGCATTGAAGAAAAGAAGGCCGAGATTATGTCGGCACACCTGCCTACCTTGACCATCATTCCCTTTCAGTTCAGGCAGCTGCTTTCTAATTTAATAAGCAATTCGCTGAAATACTCAAGGGGAGATGTAACGCCGGTTATTGAAATTTCCGCTACTTATGTAAAAGCACGGGAGCTGAATGAAAAGGCGGCCATTCCGGGCAAGAATTATTTCCGCTTTAAAATTGCAGACAACGGGATTGGGTTTGAGCAGGAATATGCTGATAAAATATTTGAACTGTTTCAGCGATTGCATGGCCGCAATGAATACAGCGGCTCGGGTATTGGCCTGGCAATTTGTAAGAAGATCGTAGAAAACCATCATGGTTTTATGCGGGCCGAAGGCAGCGCAGGAGCGGGCGCTACGTTTTACTTTTTTATTCCTGTTAAATAGTTCGAAGTTGATAGGTTTGTAGGTTATTGAGTTTTTGAGCCCAATAACCTACAAACTAAATAATCTAATACTTGGCACACTCCTTCAATTCTTTCTCACTATAAGCTAAACCATATTGTTTCAATACATCATCGGGAACGCCATTCCATTTATTAGGTGTATTACCGGCATAGCCAACGTCTTTTACGCCTATTTCGCTGGTATAAAAACCAGACGTGGTTAAATCGCGCATGAGACTAAAGAAGGCAATGCCCTGCGCCATTTCAGGTTTGGCTTTTTTACCCCTGGTTACCGGTTTCCCATTTTCTGTATATACAATTTCAGGATAAGCAATATCATCTACGATATTTATTTGCTGGGCAGCATCGCATTCAATAAACGATTTATTGAAACGCTTCAGGCTTTGTACATCCAGCCAGCGCAAACCACCCCGCATAGGGATCTGGTGTTCGGGTTTGTCCTTTACAATGTATTCGATAAAATCAGGCACTTTGGCGTCTGAGGCGCTGCCGCTTATTTCATCTTTGGGAATGATGATATCGGCCAGCACCGTAATGGTAGCCATTTCGTGCGAGGTAAAAAAGGTTTTTGACGTTATTTCCTTTTCCCGTTCCTTTTCTTCTTCGGCACGGTCTAAGGTAAATTCACCTGAAGGCTCTGTTGTTTTGGCCGCTTCTTTTTTATTATCGGTTTTGCAGGCATCCAGCAACACACCGGCCGCCAGGGTACCTACTGCTATAGCTTTTAAGGATTTTCTTCTGTCCATTTTAGTTCTTAGTTTTTTGTTCTAAGTTCTTTGTTATTGTTTTCGTTGCCGCGATGG
>Ga0209646_1000838_pt1 | contig 10359 bp, 8 predicted proteins | sample AraplaL_Col_mTSA_FD_184259 | JGI IMG/M metagenome (GOLD analysis project Ga0209646, IMG submission 184259) | Arabidopsis root microbial communities from the University of North Carolina, USA - plate scrape CL_Col_mTSA (SPAdes) (version 2) | ecosystem: Host-associated > Plants > Roots >...
AAGTGTTCCTGGTTGATAAACTGGGGTTCCGCTGGGACGAAGTACATGACATTGCCGAACAGTTGGAGCACATCCATAGCCAGGACCTGATTGATAAACTGGACGCCTACCTCGACTTTCCCAAAACCGATCCGCATGGCGATCCCATTCCCGATGCCAGGGGCGTCTTCGCCATCAGCAAATCGGTATTACTGGCGTCTTTGTCGCCGGGCAGCCAGGGTAAGTTCACCGGCGTTACCGATCACTCAAGCCCTTTTTTAAATTACCTCGACAAAATCGGCCTTTCCCTGGGCGATACGGTAAAAGTGAAGGAAGTAGAAGAATTTGACAAGAATTACACGCTTTTACTGAAAGGGAAAAAATCGGTTGTGGTAAGTTTTAAAGTGGCCAACAGTTTATTAATCAGTGAATAAGAGAATGCCACAAAAAAGATTTATTATTGGTGATCTTTAAGTAATACCATGGCCTTAAGCAATCCTATATTGGAACTCAACAAATCGGTGGTGAATGTACCCTTCGAGATACACACCACAGAATGGATAGCGCAAAACCGTTTCCAACAAAACGAAGGTCCGCACCGGCATAACTATTTTGCGATCATTTGGATAAAAAAAGGAACAGGCACGCATTTGATAGACCTGGAGAAGTATGAGCTGGAAGATAATACCGTTTACTGCATAACGCCCGGACAAATACATGATCTGAAGGCTACCGGTCCCATTGATGGCTATGTGATCTCCTTTATGGCTGAGTTCCTGGGAGGGGCAGAAGAAAATTATGACCTCCTGTTCAATACCGGTTTATTCTATACCTTTTCCAACTCACCCGTGATAAAGGTAAGCTGGGATATGGGTGAAGAAATGCAGGATGCCGTTAACAAAATGCTGAAGGAGTTTAATAACTTCTTCATTTTGCGGGCCGAGATCCTGCGCGGTTTTCTAAAGATCTTCCTCATATACCTTACCCGGCAGTATGACCGGCCAAAGGAGAACGAAGCCCATTCAAAAAGCATTGACCTGGTAAAACAATTTTTTGCGCTGGTTGAAAAACATTATACCACCAGAAAAATGGTTACCGATTATGCGGAAGAGCTGGCTGTTACTCCCAATCACCTGAATGAAGTGGTAAAGAAAATAACCGGTTCCCCGGCCAGTTATCACATTCACCAACGTATTATCCTGGAAGCCAAACGGCAGGCCGTGTATTCAAGGGTTACCATGAAAGAGATCGCTTACGAACTGGGTTTTGATGACACGGCCCATTTTAGTAAATTCTTTAAGAATGCATCCGGAGAGAGTTTTTCTGATTTTCGGAACAGAAATCAGAATTCATAAGTTATTAAGTTCGTAAGTTCTTGAGTTCATTGGTTATTGGGTTGAACTTATAAACTTAATAACTCTATAACTTAAAAACTTGCCTTTTCCATGATTTATACAACATTATCCTGCGATCATCAATTGCCTTCGGGCCTGATATTTCGTTATTTTGACAGTTGAAATTATGAGTACAAGCGTAAAACAAGCAACCTGGGCCATCGACCCCGTACACTCAACCATCCGGTTCGATGCCAAATACCTGTTGATCACCTCGGTATCAGGTTGGTTCAGAGAGTTTGAAGGGACTGTGGTGAGCAGCCAGGATGGGTTTTGCAACAGCGAGATCAACCTCACCATGTACGTAAATTCATTAACAACAGGGAACGACGAACGCGACAATCACCTGCGTTCCCCCGACTTCTTTGATGCGCGGCGATATCCCATGATCCAGTTCAGATCAACTGCCGTTACTACCAAACAGGAAAAACAATTGGAAGTGACCGGTATCTTAACCGTAAAAGGCGTGGAGCATCCTTTTACCTTCACTGCCAATTTTTTGGGCAAGTGTGGCGACCCCCTGGGCAATACCAAGGCCGCGTTTGACATGGATGCCGTGCTAAATCGTAAAGATTTTAATATTACCTGGAACCAGCTGTTCGATAAAAATGGTTTGTTACTTAGCGATGAAGTGAAGGTTCATTGTGATTTGCAGTTGTTGAAGTTGAGTTAGGTTGACCAGTTAACCAGTTGATCAGTTGACCAGGAATACAAAGGCCAAAGCTGTTTTAAACAACTTTGGCCTTTGTATTTCGGCTTCCCCTTTAACAAGTTAACTTGTCAACCCTGCCCCTGGTTTAACATTTGCAACACTTAACCAATTTAATACCACCTTTTCCACCATGCTCCATAAAATATACAACAGATTCCATACTATCACTATTCCCCACCTCCCATTTCCGGGCGAAATTTGTGGAGTCAATAAATGATAATCACAACCAAAAAAAATAAAAAAAATGGCACAAGTTAAATGGTCTCTCGATCCGATGCACAGTGAAATTACTTTTAAAGTAAAGCACCTTATGATCAGTACCGTTACCGGACGCTTCAACAGTTTTAACGTAACTGCTGTAACCGAAAGTGACGATTTCAGCAAACCTGCTGGTGTTGATGTAAGTATTGATGTTTCGTCTATTGATACCAATAACGAACAAAGAGACGGCCACCTGAAATCAGATGATTTCTTCAGCGCCGCCAACCATAACCATATTACCTTTAAAAGCACTAAAATTGAGAACAATGGTGATGAAGGTAAAGTATATGGCGATCTGACCATTAAAGGTATCACCAAACCCGTAGTATTGAATGTGGAGAATGGTGGTGTGGTAGTTGATCCCTACGGTCAAACAAAAGCTGGTTTTACGGTAACCGGTAAAGTAAGCAGAAAAGAATTTGGTTTAACCTGGAGTGCAGTAACTGAAGCTGGTAGTGTGGTAGTAGGTGATGAAATTAAATTTACTGCTGAAATACAGCTGATAAAACAAGCGTAATGTACATGGCCTGGGTGAAACGCCTCCCCTGTTGAAAGGCAGGTGTTTCACCCGGATACAGCCAACATAAACCTTAGCCTTTCACATTAGAACTTACAATTATGGAAGATAAAATTCTGGGCATCCATCACATTACGGCGATAGCCGGTGACGCCCAACGCAATTATGACTTTTACACAAAAGCACTCGGGTTAAGATTAGTAAAGAAAACCGTGAATTTTGATGACCCGCACACGTATCACTTTTATTATGGTAATGAAAATGGCACCCCCGGTACCATTCTTACCTTTTTCCCCTGGACGCACGTACACCCCGGCCGTTTAGGTACCGGTATGGCTACCGATATCGGTTATGCGGTACCTGCAGGCAGCCTCGATTTCTGGAGCAATCATTTTGACAAGCACCAGGTACGGTTCGGACAGGTTGACGAACAATTCGGCGAACAGATCCTTCGCTTTGAAGACCCAGACGGTTTACGCCTTCAACTGGTGGAAGCCGGCGCCGACAACCGTACACCCTGGGAAACCAGCGACATTAAAAAAGACGTAGCCATCAAAGGATTTCACAGTATTGTGTTAACCCTTCGAAATATAAAACCTACCGCCAGTATTCTAACCGATATCTTCGGTTATAAACTGTTGAAACAGGAAGGGAACCGGTATCGCTTTGTAACCGATGCCATCGAGAACGCAGCCATCGTTGACCTGGTGGAAGAACCTGAAGTTACCCACGGACTGGTAGCAGGCGGCACCAATCACCACGTAGCGTTTCGCGTAAAGAACGATCAGTTGCTGATGCAATACCGCGAAAAGATCGCCAGCAAAGGCTATAATATAACACCGAAAATAGACCGAAATTATTTTTACTCGTTGTATTTCCGCGAACCAGGCGGCGTGTTGTTTGAACTGGCTACCGATAATCCTGGTTTTGCAATAGATGAACCGGTGAATGAACTGGGTACCCATTTGAAACTGCCCGTGCAGTATGAAGGCGATAGAGAAACGATAGAAAAAGTATTACCCAAACTGGTACAGTAATATGCACACAAAACAAGTTATAAAAGCTGGAAAGCAAACAGGCGAAGCCACAAAAGCGTTGGTTATGTTACATGGACGAGGCGGCAGTGCGGAAGATATTCTGGGATTAGCGCAGTATTTGCCGGTTAACGAATTCGCGCTGTTTGCACCCCAGGCTACTAATAATACCTGGTACCCGTATTCTTTTATGACGCCGCCCAAAGAAAATGAGCCCTGGTTATCGGGTGCGCTGAAAGTGGTTGGTGAAGTGGTGGCAGATATACAGGCCGGCGGTATTAAAACAGAGAACATTTATTTCCTTGGCTTTTCGCAGGGCGCTTGTTTAACCCTGGAATACGCAGCGCGCAATGCCAATAAGTATGGTGGCGTGGTGGCTTTTACCGGCGGACTAATTGGCGATCAGATCTATTTACAGAACTATAAGGGTGATTTTGCCGGTACGCCATTTTTTATTGGCACCAGCGATCCCGACCCGCATGTTCCGGTTCATCGGGTGCTGGCATCTACCGCAATTTTGACGGATATGCACGCCCTGGTTACCCAAAAGATCTATAAGAACATGGGCCATACCATTAGCCAGGATGAGATCAACCAGGTGAGTGAATTGATCTTCAAAGAATCTTAACTTTAGTACAGATTCAAAAATTAATTAAACCACCTTTTATGTACGCATACGATACCATTACCGAAGCAGTGGCCGATCTGAAAAAACGGGGTTATACGCACGATTTTAACATCGTTAATAACCGCCTTGCCAGCGATAAGCTGGATGCCCATTTTGGCCACGATGATTTTGAGATAAAAGAAGTATACCGGTTCGAAGGTCCCAGCGACCCGGCAGATGAAGCGGTAGTTTTTGCTATTGAAGCGCCGTCCGGGGCTTTGGGTATTTTGGTGAATGGGTATGGGGCGTATACGGATGGAGAGAGTCTTGAGTTTATGCAAAAGTTACATGAGAGAATAGTTGACAAGTTGAAAGGTTAACATGTTGACATGTTAACATGTTGACAAAGTTGATAGGGTTGATATAGTTGATAAAGGTTTCGCGGACTGAGGAGTCTCCCTGTTTACGAACTTTCTAAAAATTAAAAAGCCCCTTCCCGGCTGAGCCGAGAGGGGCTTTTTGCTTTTTTCTATGTTTATCAATAACTGCCTCGTGTACTAACTATCAACCCTTCAACTATATCAACCCTATCAATCTACTTCTTATTAACCGCACTCCCTTCCCTTACCTCCTCACTTCCAACCTTAACAATCGTATCACCAGAAGTCAACTCCCCATACACCTCCACCTTACCATCATTTTCCCTTCCCTTCTTCACATCAACCCATTCCGCTTTGCCATTCACTACTTTTATTACAAACACTCTTTCCTGTGAACTTACAACAGCCGATTTGGGCAAAATGAAAGAACTGTCTTTGGTTGATAAAGGAATGATCACGCTCGATACCATGCCGGGCAATAATCTTTTCTTCTCGTTGGCTACATCCATTTCAATACGTTGCGAACGCAGTTTCAGGTCCAATGCCCCAGCCAGCCTTTTTACCTGGGCGGTGAATTTTTCATTGGGGAAGGCATTCACGGTAAAGTTTACTTTATCCTGTTGATCGAGATAACCGGTATAAGCTTCCGGTACATATATTACCAAACGTAATTTCTTTTGTTCCTGCAGGGTAAACAGCGGGAACTCGGAGCCTTTACCAGAGGGGCCTACATAAGCGCCGGGATTGGCATTACGGGTGGTGATCACGCCGTTGAACGGTGCCCTGATCTCTAAATATCCTTTTCTGTCGGCAATTTCTCGGTATTGCGCTTTTGCCGCATCCCACTGGGAAAGATCAGAGTTTTTTTTAGCCAGGGCCTGGTCCAGGTCGTTTTGCGAAACGGTGCCGGGTGTTTTGCTCGTTTCCAGCAACCGGTCGTAGTTGGCTTTACTGGCAATGTATATGGCTTCCTGCGATTTCAGTCTCGATTGGGCGGCAGATTCCAGCGAAGTTAGTTCAGGCGCTTCCATAGTGGCCAGCAACTGACCGGCTTTTACTTCAGTACCCACATCGGCATATAACTTTTTTACAAAGCTGTTTTCTTTTGCATACAGGTCAACCTGTTGAAAAGCGATCAATTCGCCGGGTATCGACAAATTAGTAGACAGCATGCCTTTTTGCAGGGGCACCGTTTCTACGGCGGGTACAGCGGGGATTTCCACTTTATTTTTTGGGGCCTCTTCTCCATTGGTTGAATTACAGGCGGGTAATAAAGCGATCAGGCCCATACCTGCGATCAGGGTCAAAGGTGTATTGACTATTGCCGTAAGACCCTTTGCTTTATGTATTAAATTTCTCAGTTGCATATTCGCTGTTTTCTATGATGTACTACAAAATTACTATTTACTATATTGTTTCCTATTCGGCGTCTTTTTCGTAAAACTTACTCTCGTGATCGGTTGGGTCTAATGACACCGACTGGGTGGTTGTTTTACCCTGCATCCAGGCAAATACCATGGGCAGAATGAACAGGGCCGCAAAGGTAGAGGCGATCAAACCACCAATTACGGCACGTCCCAGCGGGGAGGCCTGATCTCCGCCTTCACCCAAACCCGACGCCATCGGGATCATACCCGCCACCATCGCAATGGTGGTCATCAAAATGGGTCGTAAGCGCAATGCGGCCGCTTCCCTCGCAGATTCCCAGGCATTACCATTGTGTAACCGCAGGTGCTCTGCATTGGTGATCAATAATACCGAGTTGGCAATAGATACGCCCACCGACATAATGATACCCATATACGATTGCAGGTTAAGAGTAGAACCGGTTAACTTCAACATGATCAGCGATCCTAGTATTACCGCCGGTATAGTGGCCAGGATCACCAATGATACTTTGAAGGACTGGAAGTTCGCGGCCAGCATCAGGAAGATCACCACAATGGCAACCAGCAAACCGCTTTGCAAACTATTCAGCGTATCCGTCAGTACGTTAGTAAGGCCAATTGGTTCAACCGTTAAACCGCGGGGTAACTCACCCATCGATTGCAGGGCTTTCTGCACATCGCGGGCGGCAGAACCGAGGTCTTTATTATTTATATTGGCAGTAACGCTCAACACCGGCATGGCGCCCAGGTTGTCGTTTTCACCGTAGGTTGTATCGGGACTTATACTGGCTACATCACTTAAAACAGGTCGTGGCTGATTGGTTAAAACGGGTATTTCACCAATGCTGTTTACGCTCGTCATTTTATTTTCAGGCACGTACACCATCACACCATATGACAGGTTCGACTTTTCATCTACCCACACGTTCTTTTCGGTATAGCGGGATGAAGAGGTAGAAGCGATCAGCGAACGGGAGATATCGCTCACATCCACACCCAGTTGTGCCGCCCTGTTTCTGTCGATATTGATATTGATAGCCGGGTACTTGGTGCTCTGCCCCAATTGAACATCGCGCAAATAAGGGATGTCTTTTAATTTGTCGATCACCTTTTGGGCATAGGCTTCATTCTGCTTTTTATTTCTGCTTGCTATCCGCACCTCGATGGGTGTGGGCGAACCCTGGCTCAGGATCTTATCTGTTAACTGAATGGGCTCAAATGACAATTTCACTTCGGGCATGGTAGCGCTCAGTTTCTCCCTGATCCTTTCTTTCAGCTTATCCAGATCTTCTTCATAATCTTCATCCAACTGTACCTGTACCACCGCTTCATTTGGCGCCGGCATAAACAGGTAAATAGGACTGGTACTGAACAAACCCGGGTGTTGCCCTACAAACGCAGAGGTAACGGTAATATTCTTTTTACCTACCAGTTCATCCAGGTTAGCCAGCGCTTTCAGCATGTACCCTTCCGTACGTTCTATTCGCAAACCTTCGGGGGCGCGTAACCGCAATTGAAATTGTCCGGAATTAGTACGGGGCAATACGTCGCGGCCAATGTTATTCAGCAGCAATACCGCAGCACCACTTACCAGCACCACATAGGCGAGCACAACCGGTTTACGCACTATATATAAGCGACCCAGGAAACGCAGGAAACGGTTCCGCAGTTTTTCAAACCGGGTCAAATCTTTTTCTGCTTTTTCCAGCAGCAATTTCTTTTGGTCCCAGGTATCATGATCGCCACCGGCAATGGTCGCATGCATCTTCTCCTGGGTATCATGGCTGGCAGGATGCGCCTTCATGATCCAGTTGGCCAGAATGGGCACAAATGTTTGCGCCAGGAAGTAAGAAGTGATCATGGAGAAGGCAATGGCGAGGGCCAGCGGCAGGAACAACGAACCCGGAATGCCGCCCATGGTGAACGCAGGCGCAAAAACCGCCAGGATACACAGCAGGATCAGCAATTTGGGAAAAGCTATTTCCTTACACGCATCCCAGATGGCCGTCGCCTTCGACTTGCCCATAGCAAAGTGCTGGTGTATATTTTCTATGGTCACCGTCGATTCATCTACCAGAATACCAATAGCGAGCGACAGACCACTCAGCGTCATAATATTGATGGTTTGATGGAACAGCGACAGGAACAATACGCCTGATATAATAGAAGTAGGAATTGTCAGAATCACAATCAACGCGCCCCGGGCATCACCCAGGAACAACAACACCATTAAACCGGTGAGAATGGCGCCAATAGCGCCTTCCGAGATCAAACTCTTTACCGAATTAATTACGTATACCGACTGGTCAAATTCATACGACAGCTTTACATCATCCGGCAACTGGGCCTGGAATTTTGGAATGGCTTTTTTCAGGTTCTGCACCACTTCCCAGGTACTGGCATCGGCCGACTTGGTAATTGGCAGGTATACCGACCGTTTTCCGTTTACCAATGCATAGCCCGTAGTTATATCAGCGCCGTCTTCTATCGTAGCCACATCCCGCAGATATACGTTTTGTACACCACCCTTAAACAAAGGAATGTTCTCAAAATCCTTTACGGTTTTGATCAATGTATTGGTAGGCGTGATATACATTTTATCACCAATACGAACGTTACCCGAAGGGGTAGTCTGGTTATTGATGCGGATGGCCGCCACCAGTTGATCGGGCGTCATATTATGCGCACGCAACAACTCAGGATCGGCTTTAATTACAATGGTACGCACGTTACCGCCAAAAGGCGCGGGTGAAACCAGGCCGGGAATAGAAGTAAAGGCAGAACGCACATATACGTTGGCCAGGTCCATCAGTTCGTTATTGCTACGGCTGGGACTGCTTAACACCAGTTGCCCCACGGGCAGGGTGGAGGCGTCGAACCGCAGAATAAACGGCGGCTGCGACCCATTGGGAAAGATCGCCTGCGCACGGTTTGTATAGGCGCTCACCTCAGCTGCAGCCTGGGCCATATTGGTGCCGGGATAAAAGGAAAGTTTCATCAACGTTAAACCCTGGATGTTTTTTGTTTCGATGCTCTTTACGCCCGATACATACAACAACAGGTTCACGTAGTTCTTTCCAAAGAAGGCTTCCATTTGGGTAGGGGTATAACCACCAAATGGGTGGGAAATATAAATAACCGGCAGATCGAGCGAAGGGAAGATGTCTATTTTGATGCTGCGCACCGCGCTAATACCAAAAAAACACAGTCCCGCTACCAATACCAGTATCGTTATAGGTTTCCGTAATGCTAATCTAATCAGGTTCATAAACTCTATTTAGGGAATACTAACTTTTGTCTTATTGCCAGTCTCTTATTTAACCTGTTTTACAAACAGATCGAAATCGCCGGAAGCAGCCGCTTTTAACAACAACGACTGCCACACATTGATATAGGCTACGTTCAAATCGGCTTCGGCCCGGTTCAGGGCATATTGCGCCTGCTGCACATCTACTATATTGGTCAATCCATTTTTATATAAAACGCTTTTTTGCAAATAGGCATCAGAAGCGGCTTTATACTGCACGGGCACTTCCTGCACACTTTGTATGCTGTTGGCTATCCGCTGATCGGCCAGCACCAATTGGTCCTGCAACTGGGTAGTCACCAGGTTGTATTCATTTCTATAGGCTTCGGTAAGGAACTGCTGCGCTTTTACCTGATTCTTTATTTTAGCCAGGCTGGTAATATTCCAGGCAATGGATACCCCAGCCACATAGTTGGTACGCGTAGGTTTTATTCCGCCAAAATAATCCTGTGAGTATTTGGGATTGGTAGGTGAATAGGTATAATCGAACCCTGAGCCTTTGGTTTGAATAATGCCGAACAAATTCAAACCCGGTAAAATACTTCTCTTGAGATAGGCAGTGGTATTATCGCTTTGATTGATGCGAGCCTGAAAGAACTTCACCTGCGGATTTTGCGTAACAGCCACGTTGGTGTTTATTTCAACCGGCGCCTTATTAATAAAGGTAGTATCCAGGCTAAACTCCACTGGGGGCACATTTAGCAACTGCGCCAGCTGGTTACGGTATTGCAGTTCGCTGTTACGGGCATCTATGATGGCCAGCCGCGCCCGCGATACTTC
>Ga0209646_1000840_pt1 | contig 10350 bp, 8 predicted proteins | sample AraplaL_Col_mTSA_FD_184259 | JGI IMG/M metagenome (GOLD analysis project Ga0209646, IMG submission 184259) | Arabidopsis root microbial communities from the University of North Carolina, USA - plate scrape CL_Col_mTSA (SPAdes) (version 2) | ecosystem: Host-associated > Plants > Roots >...
CATTTGATCTTTTAAACGCCACACGCCCGCCCAGTGAATTAAAAAAATTTGCCCGTGGTTTTTACTGTACATTTTACCATTTTTTATTTCCCCTATATCACTTCCTCCCCAGTACTCGTTTGGAACGTTGGCATTTTTACCCGAAAGCCTCAATGCAAATAAACTTGTATAAGGTTTACCGGAGGTAACGATCAGGTAATTCAATACAGGCTGTTCCAGGCAAAAGAACTCCATATACTTTTCTATTCCCTCTATATGCTCAAGGCGTTGTTTTACCCATTCAAAATTGAAAAATCCTTTTTTTGAAACTATAAAGCCGGTGTTGGCGGAATAAGCAATCTGTTCGGCATCCAGAATCCCACATTCCTCAACACCATCGAGCCATACAAACTTCCTGATAGCAGGAATATTGGATGTTGCAGTTATACAGCCATACTCCTGTAATACCTCAAAACAGAATGAAAGATCGTCCAGTACAACCGTATCAATATCTATATAAATAAACTCGTCGAACCTGCCTTCCCAAATGGCGAATTTCCGGTATTCACCCCGAACGCTGTCGTGCCACCGCCGGCTCATTTGATCGCATTCATTGAACAAAGCCATTGGGCGAAAAATATCGAACTGATAGGTATCCTGTAACGCTTCAATCTGATCTGTATTTTCATCATAAGGAATAAGGACCAGGGGAATGGTTGGATTATACGTCCTCAGGCTGTTCAGGAATGCGATTGTAAGATCGTACATCACATTGTTTGACAAAAAATAAACACCCCGAGTCATCTTTCTTGATGACAATTGCTCACCATGCATAGTCTATTTTTACAGCCTGTCTAATAAAGATCTTTTTTTTCAAAAGCCCTGAAGAGGCGGTTTACGGTCTCATCTGAGAAATGCCCGCCATTGCGTTCTACCAGTTCAATACGAACACCCGTGCCTATCTCTCTTTTCAGGAACACCTGCCGAATGCCTTTACCTTCTATAATATCAAATTCGGCAAAATCGTCGTCGCCCCTGAATTTCTTCAACGTTTCTTCTATATTATTTACCCTGATGGCAAGGTGCTGAACACCCGTGCCACAGTTCTCAATAAACTTACTTATCTGCGAAGATCCACCGCAGCTCTCCAATAAAACCAGGATAGAATCATTCTTGATGAGAACAGCGGAGTTCATGGCGGAGTATTCGCCGGAGGTAGTGCGTTGTTCTGCCAGTTGGTACCCAAAAACGTTACAATACAAATTTACTGAGTCCTTCAGGTCATGAACGGCAATGGCAATGTGATCGATCATTGTTTGAAAGGTTAAGGTTAATGTAAAGGTTTCATTCATTCAAACAGCTGGATAGCCTGGTTGGTACTTTTTAAAATAGTTTCATTCAGGTCCTTCAATCCAACCGATGCTTCTAAATATTTTTCAACGAAAATTTTAGTTTCAGGTGTATTGAACTTGGCATGAAGATATTTTAGATTTTCATAGCCTTCCATTTTACGTTCCTGCTTATCTTTTCCATGCGGATAATGTATGGCCATGGCGGTCGTAAGCAGGTATATTTTCCTGTCTCCCTGACTTAAGCGAAAACCAAGATCGAGGTCTTCAACGCCCCATCTGCCGTCATAATTTTTATCAAACATCCCTACTTTTATGACTTCACTGGTTACGGCAGATGTATGACAGGTCCAGAAATAAAACCAGGAGGCGGGAAGGTTTTCAATACGGTAATTGTATTTCTTATACTGTTTGTCCCTGATATCGAGATATTCTTCATGCTTTGCAAGACGTTCTATGGAGATGTCAGGATGGAAAGGATCGATCAGGCTTTTGATCCTTACTTCAGAAGCTTCGTCATGATCATAACCATATACATACCCCACAACAGAATGCAAAACATTACCGGCTGCATGGAACCGGATATGCTCCGCTATACAGGTTGAATGTAAAATAATACCGCAGTCAATAAAAAGGCATAGGTAGCCTTCTGCATTCATTATAGCCTTATTTCTTGCTGTTCCCGGCCTGTAGCCTTTGTCTTGCTGATAGGTGTACTTGAGGTTCAATAAGGGCTGATACCTTTTTACGACTTCATAAGTGTCATCATCCGATCCGTCGTCGCCAATGACCACTTCAAAATCGTCTTTTGAAACGGTTTGCCCCAGTAAGGAATTCAATGTGTAGTTTAACAGTTCAGATCTATTATAGGTAGGGATAATAACAGAAACATGGTATTTCTCCTGTAATTGTTTCATACACCTTTAATTTTCAGTTGGCAATACTCTTAACGCTCTTAACGCCTGTTTCAGTCATAAGACGAGTATAGTAAATTTATTTATTTTTTTTATACAACGCGCTTATTCGACATAGTAAGTATTTATTTTTTTTATTTCCATATATGCACAACCGTTGTTGTCCCTTTCCCCAGCCGAACGATCGTTAACATTTATCGTTAGTCTTCATTTTTAATAGGAAATGGCCAACCCTTCCTCATATGTGAAATGTAAAAGCTCAGCACCTGGTCCCTTACTTTATGGTTCTGGTACATGGCAATGTCTGGGTTAGACTCGCATTCTGTGAATTGCATAACATCCGTTCCCTGCACTTTCTTTATAGGTATATTCAGTTTGCTGGAAAGAATATAAGAGAACCAGTAATCGTCTACCAGGATCAGGCTGTAGTTATCCATCCTGAATTTACTGACACTCAACATGGTGTTTTTCGAGATCAGCAGGTTATCTGCATGGGCGTAATGGATTTCCATATCCTCACAATTCTCATCATAGAAAACAACGTCCCGGTTATTGATCCAGGCTTCTTCCGGGTTCTCCTCATTCAGGTGATGCGGGTAAAATTTGTGCCCGCGCAAACAAATGACGCTATCCGGGCCATATTCCCTGTACTTTTTATAGAAAAAAGAGAGGTACCCGGGAGAAGGTAATACGTCGTCGTCACAAAAAAGCATCAGGTCGCTCTTGATTAAACTGGCAATCCCGGCCCTGATGATACAATAAAAGTTTTCGGTGGAATTGATCAGTTTCAGGTGGAGCTTATCTTTATACTGTTCGTATAGCTGGTTAAGTTCCTGGTGGGTATTAATATTATTGTTCCAGATGTAGATCTCAAAATTCCCGGGAAAATCCTGTTCCAGAAACCTGTCGAGTATGGCCGGGAGGTTATAGGTTCGTTTATACGAACAAAGGATCACACTTACATCGAATGTAGTAAACTCCGGTATCTTTTCCAGTGGGATGGGCAAACTGCGATAAATGGCGCTTTTACGAACAGAATTAATAAAATAGGATTCCTGTAACCTGTTCCTTAATTTCCAGTTCTTTAAGTATTGATGGGTTCTTAGTATCAGATCGTTGTCCAGCAACTTGGTCTGCGCCTCTTCCAGGCTATCATAATAATATGGGTAATCTTCTCCCAGGTATTCTACCGCGCCCGGTAACCTGTTGATAAGCAGGGGCGTATTCCTTGACATACATTCAACAACAACGGTATTGGCCGGCGCATCATATAAATTTAAAAAAAGAACACAGCTCTCTAAAAGCTGGTCATACTCTTCATTTTCTATACGGTTATATATAACGGTATCATTTAACGAATACTCAGCCGGTTCAAATTCGGCAGGTCGCAGGAATATTTTTTCATACCCAGGGGCCTGCAGATCGAAAAAAGCCTGGTAGTTCCTTAAAAACTCACCACTGTGCACTACCCTTTTAACATCCCTGTTAAACAGGGAAAAATCAAACAACCTGTTCTGCTCCGGCGCAGGATAGTATACCATATTAATAGGAACATCGACATTGTTCTTAACCAGGTAGTCTTTCAGGTAACTGGATAGCACAAACAACCCCAGGCAGTTTTTCAGGTTGTATTTCCAAATTTCGTTTTTCAATAACCGCTGCAGGTCAGGGAACCAGAGATTGTGCCGGGGCACCTGATGAATAAACCCTACCCAGGGCTCGTCAATTTTAACCTTGCTAACTGTTTCATCCTCCACCGACCCTACAAACCGGACGCCTCCTTCGGAATGGAAATTCTTTTTAATTGTATCCAGTACAAATGTCCAGCCCGCACGGTGATGTTCCCATATCGTTTGTTTCCCCACTTTTAATTTTGGCAGCCAATGTTCATTCATGGTTTGTTAATTATTTTGAAGTTTAGTAAAAAATTTGTTTCTTTAATAATTCGGTTTTCCTACCCTGTAATAACAAGCTTTTTTATCACTCACTCACAAGTTCGAAAAAGTTATGAATAATTTACCAGAGTTGAAAACAAATTATGAAAACACAAAGGTTTTAAACGAAGGAATGGTCTTCTGGTTTACTGGGTTGTCGGGGTCGGGTAAAACAACACTGGCGAATTTGATAAATAAGGAATTGCTAAAGTTGAATTACCGCTCTTTTATTCTGGATGGAGACGTGATCAGGAAGGGATTGAACAGCGACCTTGCATTCAGTGACAATGACCGCCTGGAAAATAACCGGCGTATAGCCGAAGTTGCCAAACTGCTTATAAATGCAGGATTTATAGTTTTTGTTTCCTGTATTTCACCATTTGAAAAAGACCGGCAATTAACCAGGAAGATCTGTGGAGATAATAATTATACGGAAGTTTATTTCGATTGTCCTATAGACATATGCGAAGAAAGGGATGTGAAGGGCCTGTACAGGAAAGCGAGGTTGGGGTTGATTCCAAACTTCACCGGCATCGGCTCTCCCTATGAGCCGCCAACTGCTCCTGACATAATTATAAAAACGAATAATTGTGATATCAACCAATCCCTGCAGGTTTTACAAACGTATGTATTACAAATAATAGAACATTCATAATATTTAATACCTTATCCGTGAGCAAATGGTCCCAACACCAAACATCCCGTTAATATCCTGTCTTTGTGTTACCAAACGAACATTAAAAGATATTCAAGGCAGCATCCGGTGCTTCCTGTCACAAACCTACCCTAACAGGGAACTCATTATTCTGCACCATACCGGCAATGAGGAAATAAAAAGGTTTGTCAGCGATCATAATTCGCAAGACAACAACATCTCTATCAGTTATATAGAAAATGAACGTGGCATTTCATCAACCCTTGGAGAATTAAGAAACCTTGCCATAGAATCGTGTAAGGGCGCATACTTCTGTCAATGGGATGATGATGACTGGTACCATATGGACAGGTTAACTATACAGTTCGGGGCCCTGGTAAATAATTATCAGCAATGTACCCTGTTAACCAACCTGTTCATATTTGACAAAACCTCACAAACCGCTTACCTGACCCCCTTCAGGTTTTGGGAGAATTCCATTCTGTGCAACCGGTCACTCTTCAGCCATGAACTGCGATATCCCGCTTTAACACAGGGTGAAGATTCCACTTTCGTAAACCAACTTATTGAAGGGCATGGTTTCTATCCCCTGGTGGCTCCTTATTTATATATCTATATTATACACCAGTCCAATACCTGGCCGCCGGCACATTATGCGGGAATATTCTCGCGTTCCAAAAAAATGCCCGATCACATCTCAGCTATGATCAATGAAATTGTGGAGGGGCGGGTATCCAACAGGGAAGCATCGGAATTCCTTGGCTCTCCCCAATTGCTGTCTGCTATCAGGTACTTCAGCAACATTAACATGAAGAATAATTTACTATCGACATACATTCAGCAATTGGTATCAACCGGTTAATGAACAGACCATTCGGGAACATCATATCCCAGGAAATCAAATAATAATTCATTGTAGGGTTTGTAAAATTCAGCCAGTTTCCTGGCCGTTCTTTCATTCCTTGGTTCTACATAATAATCTCTTTTATGGCGGATGGCGTCGGGCAGCGGTTCTGTGGCCAGTCCCAGGAATTGTAAAATATTTTCAAGCTCCGCTTCATAGCGGTCTTTCCAGTTCTCCATCACCGTGATATAGAGCTGGGACCGGTCGAAGTATTGCAACAATAAATTGATCTGCTCAATGTATATTCCTTTATGCACCATGCCCAGAAAACAGGACGCACTGGTTCTTTTGCTGCGGAACTGCTCATTTACATTGCCTGCAAAATCTTTAGTATAGTCCCAGTCAAAGGTTTTCGAACGGGGAAGCTCCTGCACATAATGATTGTACTGGCTGTAAGCGCGGTCTACCGGGTTTCTTAACGTAAGGATCAACTTTACATGGGGAATTACTTCATGAATTCTTTGATAACACAAGGCGTTGAGAAGATAATTGGGTGATGAGTCAAGAGTTAACCCGCTATCATTTTCAAAATGCGACCAATACCAGTCTACACCTTTGCTCCAGTGTTCATCTTCGAAAAAGAAATCCATTTCCTTGATCGGTTCTTTGGTAGCAGGGTTTACAGCGCCATAAATACCGGAATGTTTGATCAAACTCATGTGCAGGCTTGTGGTGCCACATTTCTGTGCGCCAATTACAATGACATGCGGATAAGGTTTACCATTATACATAAACTAATTGTTTGATTTCAACGATACTGATCGAATAATATATTTTTGACCGGGCCTTTTTATAATATCAAAAAAGTATTACTACCAGTTCCCTGTTTGCAGATATTCCATTTTCGATGCACTTCATTTACCTGAATAGCTTATATTGCATATATGGTGTGAGTAAACGAAAGGCTAGCAGGAATCTACATCCTAAATATAATTAAAATCAAAGTAATTAAAAAAATTGGCCATCAGGGTTGACTATAACGGTAATGTAGGGAATTGTCTTTTTCAATATACGTTTGCCCGGTTATTGGCAGAAAAGAACGGGCTTGAATTAACAACCCCTTTTCATTACCAGCCACTGCTTAAAACAACCCCTCACCAAAAAGGTGAAAAGCGTTTAACCCCAGGCATTATTCTGGAAGAGCCTTCTTTCTCATCCACAATTATCCGCCCGATCCCGGCTTCACCAACGCCGGTTGTACAACGGGAGATGCTGGCCTTTTACCAAAGCCTGGAGCAACCGCTGCCACCCGCTTTATATATTCTGAAAGGATATTTTGAATGCAGTGACCTGTACAACAAAGAAAGGGAGAAAATAAAGTCATTCTTTATACTCGACAACGAGGCAATCAACGAAAATGATATTGTGATAAATATCAGGTTAGGCGATTTTGCAAAAGGCGGTTTTATTCTGGATCCGCAATGGTACCTGAACATTCTTGAAAAGGAATCGTTCGACCGGTTATATATTGTGGGAGCTCATAAAAATGAGCCGTACCTAAAAGCCTTCTCACGCTATGACCCGGTCATTATACCGCCGGACCCGGTAACCGATTTTCATACCATCAGGCGCTTCAAAAAAATAATCTGCTCCAATAGCACCTTTTGCTGGTGGGCGGCATTTTTAAGTGAAGCGACTACTATTTACATTTCAGACAGGTGGCTCTCTCCACTGCTCACCTCCTGTAACCATTCAATTTGTATTGCTGCAGCCAGTTTAGATACCTATAAACCTGTAACCGTTTACCAAAACCCGGCATTCTTCCAGTCCCTTTCAGCTCAATTGGAAATATTGTTGAAGAAATTTGTCGTTTATTCAAAGGAAGAAATTGCATTGTTAACACAGCGTTTTTTAGAATTGCTGTCCTTCTTCCTGGCCGAGAATTTTACAACCAGGGAATATACTGTACATATTGCGATCAGGCATGTTGAATCGTTTGAATTGCATTTTCACAGGGCCGGCTACCGGGTTACACGCAACACCGGCCAGGAGCCGGATCTGTCATTTACCTTTTTTGACTGGAGGGCCTGTGTGAATTTTTTTATCTTTTACCAGCAGGATGCAGATTCCCTTCAAAACAACAGGTATATTACCTGTAACGGGAAAAATGTCCCTGTTGAATTTTCCGGCATAAAGCCGGCGCCCGAACAATGCGTTTCCCTGTATCAATATATAAGCCATTTAACCCTGACCGGCAGTTATTTACAATATAACATCAGCACTAACGTACGGGATGATATAAAAGAATTACTGGAAGCAGGAAAAGTGATCTGGCTGCTGCCTTCCATACAACCGGATACCCCGGCTACAGCGATCACCTGTATTTTCAGGGAAGACAGAATTTCCATAAATAAAAAAAACCAGCTGTTCAACCAGCTAAAGTTTGAACAATTTCAGGAGTTGAATAACCAGGTAATAGAAGCGACCTCCAGGGAATACACCATTGAATCACTTGAAAGAGCGCTAAGGATCTTTGTTGTTTTGCCGGTTGATTACCTGGTAATCGACAGGTATATCATTAAAAATCACATCTGCAATGCCTGACAGCCTGCCATTAATTTCGTGCCTGTGCATAACCGGTAATTCAACCAGCTTGTTGAAGCGGGCCGTCGATTGCTTCAAAAATCAAAATTATCCAAACAAGGAACTGCTCCTTGTTTATGAACGGCATAACATAGCTACGAACGAATACGTTGGCAACCTTCATGATCCCGAAATAGTTGCACTGCCAATACCCGAAGGCAGCTGCTATTCACTGGGCGCCAAAAGGAACTATTCAATAGAAAAAAGTAATGGAGAATATTTTTGCCAGTGGGACGATGACGACTGGTATCATCCCGACCGGCTTACTGCGCAACTGGAACCGCTGCTAAAGAGTTATAAAAAAGCCAGTATTTTAATCTATGAGGTTGTATTCGATGAAATAAAAAAAGCGGCTTACGGGTCAACTATCAGGCCGCTGGAGCATAGCATTCTGTGCAGGAGATCGGTTTTTACTGCGGGGTTTAGATACAGTGACAAAAACAAGGGCGAAGATTTTGATTTTATCAGGAGGCTGCTGAAAGAAAACCTGGTCTTCCCGGTCATCAATCCGGGTTTGTATATATACGTCTATCATGGAAAAAATACTTTTGACCAGGAGCACTTCAAGGCTATTTTTGATTTCAGCTACCCGCTTACTGATACAACCAGCGCTTGCATAGCTAATATCCTGTCAGGGAATTCCTCGATGCATGACAGCGCCCTTTATTTAAAAAGCGAGGAATTCCTGAGCTCATTTCATTATTTCAACAGATTTCCATATAAATAGAAGTTCTATATGCTCAGAAACTTTTTAAAGATTGCTTACCGTAATATGCTTAAAAGCAAGGCCCACACTGCCATCAATATAACCGGCCTGGCAGTAGGACTTGCAGCAACCCTGCTCATTTTGATCTGGGTAAAATATGAAACAAGCGTAGATGCCTGGCATACGAACAAAACGCATTTATACCAGGTGTATGAAACACAATTCTACGATAATAAAACAGAAGGTACGCGCACTACCCCCGGGTTGCTGGCGGCAGAAATGAAAAGGGTTTTTCCCGATGTGGCATTCTCGACCACCATGTTGTACGACCAGTGGCATACCTTCCGGTCGGGCGATAAAATATTATCAATAAACGGCGCCTATGCGGGAGCCGATTATTTCAACATGTTCAGCACTAAAATAGTGGAGGGAAATGCACAATCGGCGCTCAGTTCCCTTACAGGTATAGCCATATCGCAAAAAATGGCCGCCCAATTCTTTGGCAGTCCCCGGTTAGCCATGGGACAAAGCCTGCGAATTGATAATAAACAGGATTTTATTGTATCGGCAGTGTTTGAAGACCTTCCTCAAAACACCTCCCAAACATTCGACTACCTGCTTAACTGGGAGGAAGTTTTACTGGAGCGTCCCTGGTTAAAACAATGGGATGCCCAATATCCCGAAACCTATGTTATGCTGCGTGACAACGCCAATGCACAACAGGTTGCAGAAAAGATCAAACACTTCCTCGATCAATATGTGAGCAAACAGGAAACAGGTTCTTTTAAAATTGAGCTGGGATTGCAACGATTTGATGAAGTATACCTGCACGGGCATTTTACCAATGGCCATATTGACGGAGGACGAATTGAATATGTACGGTTGTTCAGCGTAATAGCTATTTTTATCCTGATTATTGCCAGCATCAATTTTATGAATTTAACAATAGCCCGCTCGGTTAAGCGGGCCCGGGAAATTGGGGTACGAAAAGTATTGGGTGCTTTGCGACCGGCATTAATAAGGCAGTTTATCGGTGAATCCATGTTGATCACGGTCATTGCTGTTATTCTTTCATTATTGTTCGTATTGCTTTTACTACCTGCTTTCAATACTATTATTCAAAAACAGATCGACCTGCCATTTAACCAACTTTCCTTCTGGACCAGGTTGATTGTTATAACGCTGGTGACCGGTTTTGTTTCAGGAAGTTATCCTGCATTGTTCCTTTCTTCTTTTAACCCGGTGCGGGTATTACAGGGAACTGCTAAATTAAGCAAGGGGGCGAACGGTTTCCGCAAAGGGCTGGTTATTTTCCAGTTTGTTGTA
>Ga0209646_1000842_pt1 | contig 10339 bp, 4 predicted proteins | sample AraplaL_Col_mTSA_FD_184259 | JGI IMG/M metagenome (GOLD analysis project Ga0209646, IMG submission 184259) | Arabidopsis root microbial communities from the University of North Carolina, USA - plate scrape CL_Col_mTSA (SPAdes) (version 2) | ecosystem: Host-associated > Plants > Roots >...
CAGGTAAGTGGTGCCATTGCCTGTGGTGAAGAATTTGGTGATCAGCTCACGGCCATACGCCTCAATATCGGGTTTTACCGAATCGGCCAGCGCAATGAGGGCTTCGGGCGTCCAGTCGTTTTCGGTGAACTGTTCGCGGAAGAACTGCATGGCGAACTGACGGGTATCGGCCCATTTGCTATCGAGTAATTTAACGGCGGCGTCTTTTTCGAATTTAATGCGCGTTACCTGTTGTTTATAGAAATTCCAGCACCAGGTACGTACGTGCAGGTTTTCGTGACCACCCAGGGCAATCACCTGCGGAATGGTCAACTGCGCGGGATCGGTATATTTTTCCAGGATCCTTATGCCCACGTTCTGCGCGGCCGCATAGTTACCGTATAATAAGTTTAAGGCTAATTCTTTGTTGGCGTTTTGCAGGTAGTGGCTCAATTCATTGCACAACAAACTGCCGATGTCGTCGTGCAGGCCATCGCTGGTTTCTTTTCTTAGCAGGAAAGGCATCAGCAGGTCGGCTGCTTTTTCGCCAAAGCTCCGGTCATTTTGCGCCAGGCGGGCCATAACCGGGGCCATGCCGCGACGTACATTCTGAAAGGGAGAAACGCAGCAAAGAATGATCTCGTCCGACATCGGTAACAGGATGTCGGTAGCTATTTCGTTCAACAGGGCCAGCCCTTTTTCGCGTATCGGACTGTAGGAATGACCCAGCAGGCCAAACAACACTGCCTGGTTCACCGCCTGCGAGCCCTGTTGTTTTTGTTTAATGCGCAGTAACTGTAAGCCGAACAATAATACAACCGGTACATCGTGTTGCAGCAGGTCTTCTATTACTACAAGCGGTACCTCGTGCAGTTCCGAGTGAAAATGTTCAATCAACGCCTGGGTAACCCGAATGATGATGGCTTCGTTTTCGTTGGTCATCTCAGTAAACGCCATGTATTCTGCAATGCATTTACCAATGACCGCTTTCTTTATTTCGCTGGAAAGATTGTTTTTTGTAATCAGGTCTACGCCCCAACTGAAAATATCAGCATGCGCGGCAAACAGCAGGTCTTTTATAAAATCACTTTGTTGAAGGAACTGTTGGCTCGTCCACTCTTTACCCTTATTGCGGGCGTCGGCATTGCGCGAATTCAACAGGGCCATAACCAGGTCTGCGTCTGCCTGTTGGCCGAAGAATTTCTCTACCGTTATTTTTAAACCGAAAGCAGCGGGGATATCGAAGGGGGATAATAACAATTGTTTGCAGGCCTGTTTGTCCAGCCGGTCTTTGATCTCATTCCATTGCGGATGCGCGAGTAACCCACCCTGTGCAAATTCATGGATCTCGTCCATTTGCGCTTCCATGAGCAGTTGTACATACGACTGGGGCAGCTTGTTCCACAAATGCAGGAACGGGGTGCCGTTTTCATTTACAGCCGATGTGGTTGGTTCCACAGCAGGGGATGGCATTTGTTCGGCTTCTTTCTTCTTTCCAAAAATACCGGTGATCTTTTTTAGTAAACCCGATTCGCCTTTTTTGTCGTTGCCCGATGGGTTGGCGGGGTTCTTTTTATTGGCGAGTAATTCTTCTTCTGATCTTAGGCGCCAAACCCGGTTATTGATAAGCTTTAGTTCAGGATGTTCGCCGCTCAGGATCTGGTGCATGGAAACGGCATACGCATTCTGGGGGTATTTGGTCTTTACGGTAGCGTAACTACCTCCGTTCCATTTATAATCGGTGGTGTAAAACGCATCTTTAAAGTCTGTGGATTTGTTGTAAGCGATCAGGATACCTGTGGCCAGCTTTACATAATCGAGGCTATCCAGGTGGCCATACATTTGCAGGCGGCGGTTCACCCGTTGGCGCAGGTATTTGCGTGTTCTTTGCGAATAAGCCAGGCGGCTATTGCCCTTACGCAGTTCCGTATTCGGATTAACAAGGCCTTTTTCTCCTTGTAAATAAATACCAGCCTTGAGATTATTGGTCGGAATAGTATGTTTAAAAAACTCGGGCTGCCGTTCGAACCGCAATGCCAGCATACCTGAGATCTCAAAATCATCCAACAGTTCGGCCATTTTGAATATGGCTCTGAGGTGTTTGAAATAACCGGGCTTTAACGGCGCCTGTAATATGATCTTCTTTATTACCGGACGCATCCAGTTCATTTCGGTAGAGATCAGGTACAATGTTTCGAGCCAGTTGTAATGCGGTTCCTGGTTCTTGATCCTTTCGTAAAGGGTGGCTTCCAGCCCACCAGGGTGATTGGCTTCAACAGACCACTTTACAGTATCGGGTAACGACCTGATGAATACTTTGAGGTGCTCCTCTTTTGAGGCGCCGCTTAATACACGCAACAAACCGGCGCCGGCTATTTTCCTTATAAGAGGAGACGTATGTTCCGTGAATATCTGTTGTAAAGCGGCAGCGCTTGTTTCAGCGCCACAACGCGCCAACGCCCAGGTACTACTGTATTGATGAACAATATCGCCATTATTAAATAACTTAATAATGTATAGGGCCGCTTCGGGAATTTTATATTCACCGGCCTTCCATATTATACGCGATAATTTCCATTTGGTACGATGCGAGCCCGTATTACCCTGGGTGGCATTATACAACCGTTGCAGCATACTTTTGGTAGCACCCGCAGGCATTGACATAAAGTTGGCCCCGATAAAAGTTTCGGTAGTTAATGTAAAGGTACTTGGCTGGGAAGCCGAAGTAACGCTGCTGTCTGACGAATACCCTTTAGCGATCTTCTCGGCCTCTACTTCATGGAAGAGTTTTTCGGCATCGGCCTGGGTAACGGGCACAGGAGTTTTACTGCCCTCTTTTAATTTTGAATACCGGCGACCATACCTGAAGTTCACTACATATTTATCATTACCTACATCGCACAGGTCGATTTCATATACTTTATCGGAATTACCTTCCTTAAAATAGAGGATACTTTGTTTTACAAGGCGCATGGGATAAGCTACAAATTATGAGGCAGGTAAGATAGAGAAAAACATTTGATAAAACCAACCCACCGTTTATATTTAATACGTTATAAATGAATTGTCAATGAAATGATAGTTGGTATGATTTTGTCACAACGGGACGTGACAAATTCCTCTGGGGTAACTGGGTAGTGAATAAACAAGGAATTTATGCACAGTACGGGGACATATAAATTAAGGAATTTCTATAATTCTCCTATTTTAGACCCCTTGTAGTAAACTGGAAACTATTTACAGGAGATGTGACCATGAAACAGGAAGATTTATTGTACTTATTGACTGCGAATCCTGCCATACAAATGCTCCGTTCGCGGAGCGCCCGTTGGTATTTGCCCTTTCTTTACCATGTATATAAGGAGGAGAACCGGTTTGTTATTGGGGAAGACATATTAATACAATTATTATCCGAAACGCTTTCACACCAGGAAGACGGTACCGAGGATTTTGAAGAAGCCAAGATCATTTTCGGGGAAGATGAAGAGACCCGCAGCCGCAAATACATCCTGAACTGGGTGCAAAAAAGAATTCTGCAGGATCTGCAGGATACCGAAGGCAATATTCAGTACCAGTTAAGCGCCCATACCGAAAAAGTATTTCAATGGATGCTTACGCTGCAGGCGCGTAACCACGTGGGAACCGAAAGCCGGTTTAAACTACTGTTCAACTCCCTGCAGGACATAGTTGAAAAAACCGAAGACGACCGGCCCAAGCGGTTGCAGATGTTGAAAGACCGCCGGGCAGAAATTGATAAAGAGATCAAGGCAATAGAACTGGGCGTGGCCCCCGATAACTACAGCAATGCACAGGTGCAGGAGCGGTTGGAATTGTTTACCCGCCTTTGTTATGAGCTTATCAGCGATTTCAGGGAGGTGGAAGACAATTTTAAACAGATCCATCGCGCCATTGTTGAACAACACACCAAGGCCGAACAGAATAAGGGCGCCATTGTTGGATTTGCCTTTGCTGCGTATGATGCGCTGCGTAATAGCAACCAGGGCAAAAGCTTTTATTCGTTCTGGGACTTCCTTATTTCCCGTGCCGGCCAAAGTGACTGGAAAGAACTGACAGAACAATTGCTCGACCTGTTAAAAGACCGGGGCATTGAAGCGGATGTGCAGTTCCTGGAGAATATAAAATCTTTATTATTAGAACAGGGTAAAACGGTATACGATGCCAATGATAAAATGGCGGAAAAGCTGAGCCGCATTATTTCTGAAAAAGAAATTGCCCGTCATAAGCGCCTTCGCCACCAGATCGGGAACATTAAGGAACTGATCTTTGACTTGATGGATGAAGAAGAGGTAAAGGCAGGCATTGGTTTAGATGAAGGAGTGGAAGTAAGAATGTTGATGGAGCGGCGCCTGCTGTTTGAGCAAAAGAAGGCCGTGATAGCGGTAAAACAGCCATCGGCAGCCAGCGAAAAGATCGCCGATCCTGATCGCTTCGGCCGTATGATGAACGTTACCCATATAGATAAAAAAAGATTATGGCAAAAGGTGGAGCATGCATTACAGAAAAAGCAAACAGCCACGTTGAAAGAAATACTGGAGCTGCAACCGCTTGAGAACGGCATCGCTGAAATAGTAAGCTATTTTGGTTTTCTGCGCGATAAGGCAAGCCGGGTACAGGTTATCCATAATACCAGCGAGCATATTCCGTTAGATGAAGCCGCTACCAAATTTGTAGAAGTACCCTATTTATTATTTAGTAAATAACCGATATGAGCGTTCAGCAAAGAATATTGCCCTATACATCTGTGTTTATAAAACTACTGAAGGGGCCTGTTGAATATGTAGAAAAAAGCACCTGGGAAAAGCTGATCCAGTACAAGGTAGAGCTAACCGGTTTTCTGCTGCAGTTGGGACTGGCCCTGGTGCTCGATGAACAGGATGGCTATGCTTACATCAAGCATTATCCGTTTGAAGAGGATGAGAACCCGGTATCGTGGATCCAAAGAAGGGCGCTTACCTACGAAGAGAGCGTAATGCTGGTGCTGTTACGCGAAATGATGGCCGAGTTTGAAGTAGGCGAAGCCACCAACCGTGAACTGATAAAAAAGCGCCGGGAAATAAAAGAATACGCCGAATTGTTCTTTAAAGAAAACGCCAGCCGCGTAAAATTCCTGAAGGAAATAGACAGGCTGATAGATAAAGCCGAAGAAAATGGGTTCCTGGATAAAACAGAAACAAGCGAGCTGGCCGATGAACAAAAGTTCCGCATAAAAAAAATTATCAAAGCAAAAGTGAGCAGCGAAGAGCTGGACCATTTCTACCAGCAATTAGTGCGGCATAAAGAAACAAAAGAGACGACTGAAGAAATTCCGGACCTGTCAGGTCAGGAACTGTAGGCTGAGTCTGGTTAGAGAACAATAGTTGTAGTTAAAATCAGGAGTAACAAAGTATGCAGTTAAGTGTTTTTAGTACTGATAGTCAAAAGAGCGGATTTCGGTTACAATACATGGAAATATTCAACTGGGGAACCTTTGATGATGTGGTGCATAGCATCCGTCCTATGGGAGAAACCAGTTTATTGACCGGCGCCAACGGAAGTGGTAAAACCACTTTTGTGGATGCCTTGCTTACGTTGATAGTGCCGGAGAAACGTTATCGCTTTTACAACCAGAGTAGTGGTAGTGAAAAAAAAGGCGACCGTACCGAGGAAACTTATGTAATGGGTGGCTATGGCTCTATGAACAGCGAGAGCACCGGTTCGTTAAAAACCCTGTACCTGCGCGAAAATAAAGACGAAGCCTATAGCATTCTGCTGGCGCATTTTGCCAATGAAGCGGATCAGGCCGTTACGCTTTTCCAGGTGCGCTATTTTTCGGGCGGCGATATGCGAAGGTTGTTTGGTATTGCCCATAAGGCCCTGCGCATAGATGAAGACTTTAAACCATTTGACCTGAATGGACAGTGGAAAAAAGCGCTCGATCAGAAATACAATAAGGGCAGCCGCAAACAAATTGAGTGGTTCGATGCAGCCAGCAAATACGCCCAGCAACTGGTACATGTATTAGGCATGCAAAGCGTGCAGGCGCTGCAGCTGTTTAACCAAACTGTAGGTATTAAAGTGTTGGGTAACCTCGATGAGTTCATTCGCACCCATATGCTGGAGCCGCGCAATATGGAAGAATCGTTCCAGGACCTGAAGAAACACCTGGCCACCCTGCTGGATGCCCGCCGCAATATTGAAAAGGCAGAAGAACAGATAAAACTGTTACAGCCTATAGAGCAACACTTCACGGCATACAATACGCTGAAGCACTCAATTGAAGAAAGCGAACAGCTGCTGCAAACGGCCAGGATCTGGAACAGCTATACCCGCAATGAATTATTACAACAGGCGATAGAAGAAAGCGAAGCCGGCATAAAAGACATTCAACAAAAGCAACAGATAGTAAAACTATCCTACGACCAGCTACAGGAGGAAGAGCGGGTTATTAAAAACCAGATAGACCAGAACAAGGCCGGTCAGCGCATGCAACAACTGGAAAAAGAGGTGCAGGACCTGGAATTGAAAAAACAGGAAGCCATCCGGGAACTGTCTCAGTTTGCCGGTTGGTGCGAAGAGTTGCACCTGGAAGAAAAGCAGCCTGCCGATGAAGCTACCTACCAACGCATAGTAAAAGAAACCAATCGTAAAAAGCTGGAGCTGGAAACCAAGCAACGCCTGAACGAAGAAGATGAGTATTCGGCCAAGCGCGCCAAAGAAAAATCAGATGCCGACAAGAAGAAAGTGGAAGATGAGCTGAATAACCTGCTGCATAGTAAGAACAACATGCCGGGCAATCTTATTAGTGTGCGCAAGCAGTTATGCGACGCCTTGAACCTCGATCAAAACGATCTGCCGTACATTGGTGAGTTAATGCAGGTACGGTCAGACTGCACTGAATGGCAACCGGCACTGGAAAAGTTATTGCGTAACTTTTCGCTTCGCCTGCTGGTGCCTGATAAATACTATAAGAAAGTAAACAGGTACATCAACAATAACCACCTGGGCATGCGGCTGGTGTATGAACACGTGACCGATAATCCAATGGTGCAAAACCCTGAAAAGGACACGGTGTATGAAAAGCTGGAGTTTCACCCCGACAACCCGTTAAGCGGCTGGGTAGAACAACAGATCATGCGGCAGTTTGACCATGTTTGTATTACCGATGAAAAAACACTGGACCGTTACGAAAAGGCGATCACCCTGAACGGACTGGTAAAAAACAGATCGCGGCATGAGAAAGACGACCGGAATGGAAAGCACGACCCCAGTAAATATGTGATGGGTTGGAACAATGAGAAGAAAAAAGACTTCCTGATAAAGCGAAGGAACCAGTTTGCCGACCTGGTTGTAAAAGCCAATGAAACGCTGGAGAAATGTAAAAGCAAAGGCGACAGGCTGCAAAAACAGTTTTATGCCATTACCCGTATTCGCGAGCACAAGGGTTTTGCCGAGCTTGATATGGCGGGCATTCAACGCGGCATTCATAAATTACAGGAACAGATAAACGGGTTGCGCAAAGCGAATAAAGACCTGGATAATTTAAAAGCGCAGCTGATAGACATTCAACAAAAGAGAGATGAGGCAGAAAGTCAGCGCGGTCAGTTATTGGTTGATGAAACCCGCCTGAAAGACCGCATTCAACAATACTACGAACAACAGGAGGCTATACAACCCTTGTTGCAGCACATCAGTGAGGGCGATAAAGACGGATTGTTACAATTTCAGCAGCAACAGGCTGCCCTGCTTTCGGATATTACCCTGCACAACATAGATGAAGTGTACGAAGGGCTGAAGGCAAAGCAAACGCGTTTGCATGAAAAGCAGCGAGAAGAGCTGCACAAGGAGGAAACGCAACTGAACAAATGTATTAACCGCATCAAGAACCCTTCAACCGAATTAAAAAGTAAATTCTCGCCCGAATGGGATGGCGATGTACAACACCTGCCCGAAGATGCGGCCTATGCCAATGAGTATATCGACTGGCTGAGCAAACTGGTGCATGAGAACCTGCCCAAATACAAACGCGATTTTGAAAGCTTCATCAATGATACCATTACGTATAAGATCGGTGGCCTGAATGAAGAAATGGAAAGATGGGAACGCGATATCAATAACAGCGTTACCCGGTTAAACCAGTCGTTGGGGGGTATTAACTTCAACCGCCTGCCCGATACCTATATTCAATTGGGAAAAAGACCCGTGCCTTCGGGAACGGATATAAAAGAGTTCAGAGGCCGTTTGCTCGATGCCTTGCCACAAGCCGCCAACTGGCAACAAAGCAGCTTTGAAGAAAAGTCGAAACACTTTACCCAGAAAGTACAACCGTTGATAGATGAGCTGGATAAAAATGAAAGTTATCGCAATAAGGTAATGGATGTGCGTAACTGGTTTGAGTTTTGGGCCGATGAAAAATTCCGCAATACCGATGAAATAAAGAAAACCTATCGCCAGATGGGGCAGTTATCGGGCGGCGAAAAAGCGCAGTTAACGTATACCATTTTGTGTAGCGCCATTGCCTACCAGTTTGGTATTACCCGCGAAGGAAAGAACAGCCGCAGCCTGCGTTTTATAGCGGTGGATGAAAGCTTCAGTAACCAGGATGAGGAAAAAGCAACCTACCTGATGGAATTGTGTAAACAATTGCACCTGCAGCTGCTGGTGGTAACACCCAGTGATAAAATAGCCATCGTTCAAAACTTTATAGCCCACGTACACCTGGTACAGCGGGTACAAAACCGACATAGTGTACTGTACAATATGACGATTAAGGAACTAAAAGAAAAGGTAGAGGAGGCTGCTCTGGTATAATAGTTCAGGCTTCAGGTTCCAGGTTACAAGTCATCATAATACAGATTACCTTTGCAGGGACGCAAATAAAGAAACAGAATAATATGAACCGGAAGAAAATAGATGTAGATGTGGTGAAGGATGTGCTGGAAGCTTTGCTTATTGCACAACCGCATTCAACATTTGTGCAAAGCCTGTATCAACAATACCAGGAACGCGGTGGGTTAAGCAAGAAACAACTGGAAGGAATATATAACAAGTCGCAGAAGGTAAAATCGATTCCCGTAGCCAAACTGGCCACGCTGGAAGCGATGATCCTGAAACGGCCTACCCGGTATAAATCGGCGCCGCCCCCACCCAAGCCCATGTATGAAAAAGACGAACGGGTTGGTCAGCTGATGGAGGCCATACTGGCAAAATACCCTGAGCATAAACGGGTGGTTTTTTTGAAAGCTAAATATGACAATAACGAAACGCTCACTCCGGCTGAGGTGTTGGAAGTGGAAAGGTTCACCAAAGTATTAAAATAGTTCGTGATTGAGTTTTAATCTTAAAAACTAACAAACTAAATAACCGCTCTTTAGAAACGAGTATTAACTCTCTTCATCAAAAAACAACTTATAGTATTTCTTCCCGCTCATTTCATCAACTCCTTTTTCAATAAGATCGCGGCGGCCGTGGATATAGATGTGGAAGTTCTTATCGAGCTTTAGTACGGTTTTAAAAGCGCGTTGTTGTTGTTTTACCGCCGATACGTGAATGGCAAATTCGTCCTGAATTTCAAAGTTGCGGGCCGATTCGAAGTTCTTTTTATAATCCATAAAGGTATCTACCACTTCCTGGTGGTGGATCACCTCATTGGTAAACTCATCGATACTGAAATTCTCTTTTGTTTTGAAGTATTCCATGGAGCGGTTCAGCATGTCTATCTGGTCGCTTTTCGATACGTCGAATTTCTCCGGGTATTCATTGGTGATAAAGCTCTTGCAGAGGCTGAGGTATTTATCCGTATTGTGATAGTCGTCGGCATACGGTGTTACCTGTAAAAAATCGGTAACCCAGTACTGCGCATCGTTCTGTTTATTAGTGGCATCAACCACACTCACTTTAAACCCTTCGTTGGTGTTGGTATGAAAGATGAGGCAGCCCTTGTCGAGTTTGTTGATGTTCACGCCTTCTTCCTGAATTACTTCCCAGCTTGGACCGTGTTGAAATACTTTCAGAAAGGTTTCTTTGGTTTCTGATTTGAAAATACCCACAGCTCTTATGAAATCACCTTCATAAGGTACATTGTCGAATTTCACAACATATAACTCACCCTCTTTTACTTTTACGTGGGTAGATTTGCTGTACAGGAATTGCGCCAGTAAGGCAGATTGCTCTACAAAACTTTCTCTTTCCTCGAAGATCTTACGAACGAAGGAATATACTTCATTCATATTTACGTCGCTGAGGTGAGTAAAGTGGAAAGATTCATTTTCATTAAATGGTCCCAGGAAATATTTGGTAAGCAGGCCTCTTACCATTTCGTCGTTCAGGGTGAGTGGGTTAAGGGACAGTTTTAGGTCTTCAC
>Ga0209646_1000844_pt1 | contig 10327 bp, 8 predicted proteins | sample AraplaL_Col_mTSA_FD_184259 | JGI IMG/M metagenome (GOLD analysis project Ga0209646, IMG submission 184259) | Arabidopsis root microbial communities from the University of North Carolina, USA - plate scrape CL_Col_mTSA (SPAdes) (version 2) | ecosystem: Host-associated > Plants > Roots >...
TGGGTACATCAACGCCCACTTCAATAACCGTTGTGCCCACCATGATCTGCGTGTCGCCGGTTTTAAAGCGATGCATATTGGTATTACGAACTTCCTGCGTTTGCTGGCCGTGCACCATACTGATCCAGTACTTGGGTTCAGGAAAGTATGCCTGCACATTTTCATACCCTTTCATCAGGTTTTCGTAATCCAGTTTCTCCGATTCTTCAATGAGCGGAAATACAATATAAGCCTGCCGTCCTTTCGTTATTTCAGCCTTTATAAAATCCATTACCTGGCTGCGAACCGTCTCATAACGATGTACGGTTAAAATAGGCTTACGGTTGGGTGGCAGCTCATCTATAATGCTCGTATCCAGGTCGCCGTAGGCCGTCATGGCCAGTGTGCGTGGAATAGGCGTTGCCGTCATTACCAGTACATGCGGTGGTATGGCTCCCTTGCTCCACAATTTAGCACGCTGCGCTACGCCAAACCGGTGCTGTTCATCAATAATGGCCAGCCCCAGGCTTTTAAATTTCACGGTATCTTCAAGTATGGCATGGGTACCCACCACAAAATGAATGGTGCCTTCTTCCAAACCCTTTAATATCTCTTTACGTTCTTTTGTTTTGGTTGAACCGGTTAGCATGCGCACATTCACTGGCAGCTCTTGCAACAGTTTGCTGATGCTGTTATAATGTTGCTGCGTCAGTATTTCGGTAGGGGCCAGTAAACAACCCTGGAAACCGTTATCGATGGCAAGCAATAATACCAGTAAGGCTACAATTGTTTTGCCGCTCCCTACATCACCCTGCAGCAGGCGGTTCATTTGTTTGCCGCTGCCGGTATCGCGCCGGATCTCTTTTATTACTCTTTTTTGTGCGCCCGTTAGTTCAAACGGCAGGTATTTTTCATAGAAGGTATTGAAGATCTCGCCCACCTGCCCAAACACAATTCCCTTTGAGTACCGGTGCCGTTGCTGCCGCAACAGGCCCATCCTTATCTGGGCTATAAAGAACTCTTCAAACTTCAACCGGTTTATTGCCTGCTGCCACGTTTCCAGGTCGGGCGGAAAATGCATGTTCACAAAAGCCCTGAAGCGGGGCATCAGTTGCAGGGGCTGCAATACCGATTCCGGTAGTATTTCAGGAATATTATTTTCCTGTAGTAATTTAATCAAAGTTTCTGTAAAATGCCCTAACTGCCGGCCGCCCATTCCCCTGGATTTTAATTTTTCTGTGCTGGGGTAAACAGGTTCCAAGGTGCTTTTCCCTTCCAGCTTCTCTCTGCTAAAGGTTTCCAGCTCGGGATGGGTAATTTGGGGTGTGCCCTGAAAAAAACTCACTTTACCGTAAACCAGGTAGGTTTGGCCAATGGTAAGGCTTTTCTGTATCCAGCTAATGCCCTGGAACCATACCAGCTCAATGGTGCCCGTGCTATCCCGTAATTCGGCCACCAGGCGTTTGCCTCTTTTTTCGCCCATTAAACCGGTGCTTTTGAGTACGCCGGCAATTTGAATGAAGTCGGTTTGGGGAGTAATATCCCGTATCTGATTTACTTTGGTTTTATCCAGGTGGCGATAGGGCACCAGTTCAAGCAGGTCTTTAAAAGAGAATACGTTCAGCTCTTTTTTGAGCAGATCGGCCCGCTGAGGCCCTACTCCCTTCAGGTATTCGATTGGATTGGCTAGTATGTCGGTTGTTCGGCTGATGGCGCAAATTTAATAGAAAAGGTTGACCGGTTAATCAGTTGACCGGTTGACCAGGAAAAGGCAGAGAAATGAAAAATGAAGAATGAGAAACAGAGAAATGAGAAAGGGGAAGAAATAAAGAAATATTGAATATCGAAAGTTGAAGTGAAGAAAACGGGTTAAAGCCAAAACCAGAATTGTATTTGCTTTCTGCTTTAGCCTTTCTGCTTTCAGCCTGTATTGGCTTACAGCTTGCGGCTTGAAGCTTGCAGCCTGCCGGTCAAAGACCCCCCAGGGCACCACTTAAACACCACCCCACATTAAAAAATGATGTCGAACTTTTAATCCCTTGTTACAGAGGTGTTAAGGAATGCAAATTGCAAACACTAGAGAATAAACCTTGTTTTAAATAAGCATTCTCACAATGTTAAAATAATGTAGGTTATGAAGAAAATAGTGATTCCCGTGCTAATGGCAGCAGGTATACTCGCTATGACCAGCTGCAAGAAAGACCCTGTCAAGAATCTGGAAGGTGATGAAGGGCAGATCTACGTCACCAACCACGCCGACTCCATTAATTTCGCTTCTTTTAAAACGTTCAGCATCACCGATTCGGTGTCTGTTATCCAGAACAACCGGTTTTTGGGTAAAGAACTCTCCGCGTCCAATGCGGCTTACATTCAGGCCGTGAAAGACCAGCTTACCCAACGTGGGTATACGCTGGTAAGCAAAGACCAGAACCCCGACCTGGGGGTTACCGTAAGCCAGGTATACAATACCAGCACCGGGGTAATTGATTATGGCGCTTACTATGGCGGCTACGATCCCTTTTATTGGGGTTATGGCGGCTATGGCTATTATTATCCCTCGTATTATGGAACCTATTCCGTTACCGAAGGGGCTATGTCAATCGACGTGTTCGATCTGAAAGATGCCAACGAATCCAAATCTATCAAAGATGTCTGGAGCGGCCTGCTCAGGGGTACGGGCGTTTTCAGTGTTTCTGCCGCTAATAATGGCGTACAGGCCCTGTTTGCCCAAAGCAGCTACTTTAAAGCAAACTGATCTCCATCTCAATTATGAATTTAAAAATATTACAGATATGAAAACGCAGTTTAGAACGGCTATGCTATTAATTGCCAGTCTATTCTTTTTTGCATTGATTCCGTTTAACAGCAAGGCCCAGGAACGGCGGCTGCAGCTCGATCTGAATTATGCCGTTGGCATTCCGGGCAACTCTTTTAAGAACGATGCCATTGGTAATACTTCCCCCCGCGGCTGGACGGCCAACCTGTTGTATAACATTACCCCCCATATTTCGGTAGGGGTGGGAACCGGTTTCCAGGATTTCTACCAAAAATATCCTCGTTCCGTGTATAAAGTAAATGGGGGAGATGTATCGGCGGTATTAAGTAATTCTATTACAACCGTTCCCATTCTGGCGCAGTTTCAATACCGGTTTTTGCCGGGTAAAACGGTTCAACCGTATGTGGGCATAGGTGCCGGCGGTAATTTTGTAATGTTCGACCAATACCTGGGTGAGTTTGAAAATTCAAAATCAAGCTTCAAATTCGCCGCCCGGCCCGAAGTGGGGGTATTTGTACCCTTCCGGAAAGACGGGCCTGCCGGCATTCACCTGTTCGGCGCTTACAACTATATGCCGTATAAAATGGATGGAGTTGAAAACCTGAATAATTGGGGAGCGGGGATAGGTATTAAGTTCCCTTTAGGCTCTTAGATTAGAATGCAGAATTTCAGGTGCTGAGTATATGGTTATTGAGTTATTAAGTTATTGAGTTCGTTTAACTTAATAACTCAATAACTTTTTATTGATGCGAACTTGCGCAAAAAGTTTGGGTTTTGAAATTTCAGAAACCCACTCACTAATTGAGTTGCGGATCAACCGGAAAATTCGCCATCATTTCATAATCGCCGCCGAGGTGTTTGAGGGATTCTTTCCAGATCTCATCGGCTTTGCGGTGAAATACCAGCTTACGGGTGGCCTGGGCGGTGAGCCATGATTTTTCTTTCAGCTCATCATTCAATTGGCCGCTGCCCCAGCCGGAATAACCTATAAAAAACCGGATCTTTGTAGTGTCAATAGAACCGGCTTTAATGAGGGTGATGGCTGTTTCAAAATCGCCCCCCCAGTAAATACCGTCCAGCACTTCGTAACTGCCGGGGATCAGGTCGGGATATTGATGTAAAAAGTGAATAGTATCCATTTGAACCGGACCACCATAAAAGACAGGAAGCTTTAATTCATCCAGGTCGTTCATCAGCTCATTCAGGGTGTGGCCAAACACGCGGTTTATTACAAAACCAAAACTGCCTTCATCCTGGTGATCGCATAAAAAAACAACCGTACGGCTAAAATTCGGGTCCTTCAAAAAAGGCTCTGCAATAAGTAATATACCTGGGCCTGGGTTTACCATATCCTGAAATTAATATTTAAAACGGGTACAGAAAATGATTGTTCAAAAATTTTAGCGATTCAATAAAACTTTTATAAGTTAGTGGCTTGCTAAAGTTTCCCGGCTTGGGGAGAGGGTTAACTTGGTAAATCTAAGTTAAACCATAGGTAACGAAATCCGTGCCATGGGAGCTACTAAATACGTTTATTAAATTTGCCGGTTACTAAAATTATCTGCATGGGATGTTGAGATTTCCCATTAACCAGGAGTAGAAAAGTAGAAAAGGATAACCGGTAGATAATGACAACAGCGGCGTTATTAAAACCTAAGACATTGCAGTTAAGGAAAATTTTTCCTGTCATCATTGTGTTAATCAGCTTATCGCTGATTGGAACCATTTACGTACAGTACAGCTGGTTACGCACCATGCTGGTTGACAAACATGAAGAGTTCAGGTACAAACTGATCCGTGGCATTAACGAGGTTGGTATGAACCTGATGGAACAAAAAAACTCCCTGCCCTCGCTTAAAAGCTACCGCGTACGCCCCGATTTCAGCCTGCAGTCAGAACAGTTCAGGTCTGAACTGATGCGGCCCCCCACCATAGCCCAGAAATTTACCGAACAGGAAGTGGCCGACAAGCTACACAAAGCCTTTTTTACGCAGGGGTTAAAAGATGTGAAGTTTGAGTTTGCCATTACCAGCAATGTAAACCTGCTTTCATACGAAATAAAATCACGCGCCTTTTTAAACCAGGTAGAAGATACGGCCAGCGACCGCAACCTGGTGTTGTATTATATTTTTCAGCCGCCCAGTGGCAGCGATCTCGAAAATCTGGTGCCCGAGGAAGTAATGACCGTTATTGTTCCCAATGTTAAAAAAGTAGTACTGAGCGATATGCGCTGGATGATCGTGGGGGCGGTTTTCTTCACCCTGATGATCATCACGGCTTTTTATATTACCGTAAATGCCTTGCTGCGTCAGAAAAAACTGAGTGAAATAAAGAACGACTTTATCAATAATATGACGCACGAGTTCAAAACGCCATTGGCCACCATTTCGCTGGCGGTTGATGCGCTGCGCAATGAAAAAGTGGCGCAGGACCGTGAAAAAATGAACTACTTCAGCAGTATTATTAAGGAAGAGAATAAACGCATGAACAAGCATGTGGAAACCATTCTGCAGGCAGCCGTAATGGACCGCCAGGAATTAACGTTGAACAAGGTGCCCCTGCATGTGCACAATCTTATTCATGAGATCATGGATAATTATAAACTGCAACTGGAAGAAAAAGGCGCCCGTGCCGAACTGAGCCTCGATGCCCGCTTCGATTTTGTAGAAGCCGACCAGGTGCACTTCCGTAACCTGATCTCGAACCTGGTTGACAATGCCGTTAAATATTCAAAAGACAACCTCTTAATAAAGATCGCCACCTATAATACCAATAAATTCATTGGTATACGTATTGAAGACAATGGTATAGGTATGAGCAAAGAAACCGTGAGGCGGATATTTGAAAAATTCTATCGCGCCCACACAGGTAATCTCCATAATGTAAAAGGCTTTGGTTTGGGCTTAAGCTATGTAAAGACCGTGGTTGATGCCCATGATGGCAGGATCAAGGTCGACAGCGTGTTGGGTAAAGGCTCTGCCTTCACCCTCGAAATTCCGCTGATTAAGAATAATGCTACTGCCGAAACAGCAAACAACCATCGCCATAACTAAGAAAGCGAAAATCATTCTTTAACGCATACGTATATATTTTTCGCCAGTCGTTACCCACAAAGGCTGCTACCAAAAGCAGCAACGTGGATTGCGGCTGGTGAAAATTAGTGACCAGCGCCCGCGGTATTTGAAACGTATAACCCGGGGCAATCAACAAAGAGGTTTTGGTGATGAGGCGATCCATTTTATGCGCGTGCATATACTGCAACAGGCTTTCCAGGGCTGTTTTTGCCGCAACAGGCTCTCCATTCAATTCATATGGGTCCCACTGATGCACTACCAGGTCATCCAATGGCAAATTGGGTTGATGCACCGTTTTCACACCCAGCCAGTACAGGCTTTCGATAGTGCGCAAAGAGGTGGTGCCAACAACGGTAATGTGTTTATGTAGGTACTGTAAAATACGCTCTATAGTGCTGGTGGTTACATCAATAAACTCAGCATGCATGGGATGCTCGCCCATGGTATCGCTCTTTACCGGTTTAAAAGTGCCGGCGCCCACATGCAGGGTAACGTATTCCCGTTGAATCTGTTTGCGGTCAAGCTGTTCAAACACCGCATTGGTAAAATGCAAACCGGCTGTAGGTGCGGCAACCGATCCTTCGGTATGGGCATAAATGGTTTGATACCGGTCGCTGTCGGCCTGTTCCACTTCGCGTTTTATATACGGGGGCAGGGGAATGTTCCCTGCAACATGTAATACTTCAGCAAAGGTGAGTGATTCAGGCAGCCAGGATAATTCAATGGCAAAGCTGTCTTTTTCCTTGCCCAGGTAACGGGCATGCAGGGTAATTTCCTCGCCGTTCCAGCTCATCTTCTTTTCCAGTATCTGACCAGGCTTCCACTTGCTGGCGCCGCCTATCAGGCAGATCCAGGTAACCTTGCCCTTTTGGGTCATGGCGGTGGTCATGTCGGCATACTGAGGCGGCGGTTCCAGGCAAAAGATCTCTACCACGGCGCCGGTTGGTTTTTGAAACAACAGGCGGGCGGCCACCACTTTGGTGTTATTGAAGATCAGCAGGGAATCGGGCGGTAAGTGCTGGTAAATGTCCCGGTAAATGGCTTCCTGAATGGCTCCTTCTTTATAAACGAGTAGGCGGGAACTGTCTCTTTCGGGGAGCGGGTACCGGGCAATTTGTTGCTCCGGCAGCTCATAGGTAAAATCGTGAACGGATAGTTCTTTTGGATGCATCTTATTAGGCGGCCAACTGCCGCGGTTTTGATGAGGGGCAAAGATAATAACTGCTGCGTAAAATTGCAATGATGTGGTGGGTAGGCGTGTTGCGGAAGTGGCAGGCTTGCAAGTACAGGCAATGTAGCCTGAAAGGCCCTGTTTACAGGGGTTTCATCAGTACAAATGATAATTGAGTATGACTAAAAAAAATTATAAAAACAATCAACAATTAGTAAGAAGTTGACTACGATTTAGTTTTTATTTAATTCAAAAATAATATTGACGCGTATTTAAATCTTTCGTAACTTGGTGGCATAGGATAAGGTTTAATGGTTAATGGTATTTGATTAGTGCAGCCTCCCCTCCGGGAGGCTTTTTTATTTTGTCCTTCACAGCATACATTTATTAGCCACAAGCTTCGAGCCACATACTGCAATGAGTTAATAAAACAGCATAAGTTAATAGCTTAATAACTTAATTACCCAGTTACCACTAACTCACTTTGATTTATAAGGGGCGCACCACTATTAACTTTTGAAAGAATAAAGCATTTAAAAACCAGGACCTGCAATTTGAGATACCGAGTGTTCCATTTAAAAACCAGGGCTAGTGATTGGAAAATAATGCCTGGGGATTGAATGAATTCACCTTTTGATTTGAAAATAATAACCGGAGATTGAAAAAGCGGTTCCTGTAATTGAAAAAACAGATCCTGATTTTTAAAAATCAGAATTGGTTTTTACAAAACCAGACTTTGTATTTGAACCAGAGCCCCGAATAATTGAAGCAATTAATCATTCCCTTGAACGGTTCAGCCAAACAATTGAATGGATTGCTTATTCGATTGAACAACTCGATCCATCCATTGAACAGGAAGTTCTGGAAATTGAAAAAACAGTTCTAGTTTTTGAAAAACAAGAACTGTTTTTTCAAAGGTTTTTGGAACCTGCGACTCCGCTCAGGGTTTAATGAAGCAGGTTTTATTTAGCGGGTTCTCAATTCTTTTCTAACCACCAATTTCAGTCCGCTCCATTGGTCTGAAACGGCACAAACCTTTACATCAACCAAATCATGTTGCAGGGCATAATTGCGGATGGTATGTTCTGTAACATCAGTGGCTATGCCGGCGCTTTTTTTATACCAGCTTACCCAGATAATTACAGAGGGATTGGCTTTGTAAATAGCGATCAGTTCTTTAAAAATGGTCATGTATTGACTGGTTGAAGTAACAAAGGCGTGAACAAAATGCGGTGTTTCATTGGCAGGTTGTTGTATCAATTGCGGGCGAATGTCGGTATGCAGCCAATCGAAATAGGCAGCCGGCGAATTGATCAGCAACACCTTCATAGCAGGAGTAATGCCCAATTTTTTAATTAACGGGGTGCCGGAGTAATCTGGCATTAGGAAAGTTTGAAGTGATGAATAATCGAATGTAGAATATTAGAAGAAATTCCTCCCATTTTCTCCCACCATGCTAATTTCCCTGTTAGAAATTGACACTTTTACCCACCAATCCGGTTAACCGGATAGCCGTTTCCCCCTTTTTCCCACCACCCTAAATGGTCATTTGAAAGCCATTACCGGCATTTTTAGACTATTTCTTATCCATTTTTGGCCTTTTGCCGACAAAAAACAGCACCGAAATCACACTTTTATGCCAAATTCACAGCTTTCGCACAGTTATGCACACTTGTTCACACACTTATGCACATGTTTTTTAGAAAGGGATAGGTGAAAACCCGCAGAAATCAATGGTATTCACCTATATACAAATAAAATTCCTTGTGGAAAAAATAATAATTCACAATCTCAGTAAGAAAGTGGGAAAAAGTGTTATTTTGTGTAGGTATTAGACAAATAGGTGCAACTCATTGTAAATGATACAATTTCTCGGAGAATACGAAGCAACCCTCGACGCAAAAGGGCGTTTTCTCCTACCGGCAGGCATTAAAAAGCAGATCCCGGAGGATGCAGGAGACCAATTTGTCATAGCTCGTGGTTTTGAAAAATGTTTGACTTTATATCCCAAAAAAAACTGGGATCCTATACTGGCCGAACTGAGTAAAGTTAGCGAATACAAAGCCGAAAATAGAGAATTCTTAAGATATTTCACAATGGGTGCTTCACTGTGCGATCTGGATTCAGCGGGAAGAATGTTAGTGCCACCCAATTTAAAAGCCCACGCGGGGCTCGAGAAAGATATAGTACTGGTTTCTGTTATCAATAAAATTGAGATCTGGGATAAAGTTAAGTACCAACAGTTCTTTGAGTCTTTTACACCGGAAAAGTACAGCGATCTGGCAGAGCGGGTAATGGGTGGTCAAAATACACAAATGTAATTTTGTAATTTATGAGTGAGCCTGTTTACCATGTACCGGTTTTATTGCAAGAGGTGATCGACGGTTTAAGCATTCGCCCCGATGGGGTATATGTTGATTGTACCTTTGGTGGCGGCGGGCATTCCCTGGAAATTCTCAAACACCTCAATGCCGATGGGCGGATGGTTGTTTTTGACCAGGATGCAGATGCCAGGAAAAATGTGCCAGCTGATGATCGTATCATTTTCGTTCCGCACAATTTCAGGCATTTGCAGCGTTTTTGCCGGCTGCACAAAATAACCCAGGTAGATGGCATTCTGGCCGATCTGGGGGTTAGCAGTCACCAGTTCGATACCGCCGACCGCGGGTTTAGCACCCGGTTCGAAGGCGACCTGGATATGCGAATGGACCAGCGCCAGGAACGCACCGCATTTGAAGTGGTGAATACCTACACCGAACAGCAATTGCACAAATTGTTTGAACAGTATGGCGAGGTCACCAATTCAAAAACACTGGCCAAAACCGTTGTTCAGGTTCGAAAAACCGTATCGCTTAAAACCATCACTAACTTTAAACAGGCGCTTCACTCCGTGGTGAAAGGAAATCCTAACAAGTACTTTGCCCAGGTATTTCAGGCTTTGCGCATTGAAGTGAATGATGAACTAGGCGCATTGAAAGACATGCTGCAACAGGTTCCCCCCCTTTTAAAACCCGCCGGACGTGTAGCTATCATAACGTTTCACTCACTGGAAGACCGGATAGTAAAGAACTTTTTTCGCAAAGGGAATTTTGAAGATGAAGAGGTGGAAACCGATGCATTTGGCCGGGCAACAACCACACCACCACTTAAAGCAGTAACAAAAAAGCCAATCGTTCCTACTGAAGCGGAGATGAAGCGAAACACGCGTGCAAGAAGCGCTAGATTAAGAGTTGCGGAGAAAGTAGAAGAATAAATGTCGAATATCGAATGTTGAATATCGAATGTTGAAGGGAAGGCAGGAAATGAAGAATGAGGAATTAAAAATGA
>Ga0209646_1000850_pt1 | contig 10231 bp, 7 predicted proteins | sample AraplaL_Col_mTSA_FD_184259 | JGI IMG/M metagenome (GOLD analysis project Ga0209646, IMG submission 184259) | Arabidopsis root microbial communities from the University of North Carolina, USA - plate scrape CL_Col_mTSA (SPAdes) (version 2) | ecosystem: Host-associated > Plants > Roots >...
CGCTTGCCGTAGGGGTTGTCGATAGTAATCACTTTGCCTACCGGATCCACGTCGCCAAATAGTTTGACGGCCAGCGGCTTCAATAATACTACTGAATAAGGCTCTGCCAGAATATCACGGGTGTTCCTCCCATAAACAAAATGGTAGGTGAAGACATCGAAAAACGTTGAATCAACAAATGCGAAACCTTTTTCATAGAACGACCTGTCGCCATATTTCAGCACGTTCTTGTTGTTTCCCCATAAATCTGAAAGGTAAAGACGGGTAAATTGAGTGACTTCGGGAAAATCGCGTTTTATGCCCGGCGCAGTTGGCAGGGAAACGGTTGCTGTTTTATGCTTGTCACCTGTAAGTTCAATCGAAGTAGTAACGCGATAAATATTTCGGCCGTCATTATGATGCTTATCATAGCTGAATTGATCCTGTACATATAATAGAATGTAAAGACAACACAAGGTTCCAACTGCCAGCCCGAAAATATTGATAATACCGAACGATTTGTTTTTTTGTAAAAAACGCCCCGCGGATTTGAGATAGTTCCTGAACATAGCACCGGTTTAAGATTGAAAATGATACACAACCGATGTGAGTTCTAATTTAATGCCATGTATATATCTTACTGCAAATGTGTTTCTTGTGGTAGATTTTTATAAAGAACCTGTCCGGTTTTGATACAAGTGGTGTACGGAAATTATAGTCTATTATAGGAAGACTGTCTCACAATAAAACCACTCTTTTCTAGCCTACTGACAATGTATCTTATTTTTCTTTTGAAGTCTTCAAAACCCCGGGTTCCGTGTGTCATTTTTTCGCGCTTTTTCAAATCATTGATCCGGAATAAAAAAGAGCCTTCAGATTTAACGACCTGAAAGCTCTTGTTTATTTAGTGGGATAGCCTTTATTGTTTAATAAACCTTTCGTGAATCCCGTTTGCCAGCTCCATCGTATACAAACCTGCCGGCAGCATATGGATATCTACAGTAGTAATACCGGGAGCAAGTCGCGTGGTTTGCCACAAGCGTCCGCTTATATCCCGAATCTGTACCTGAACAGATTGCTGCCCCGACGGTACGTTTACCCAAAGCTGGTTATGAGCCGGGTTAGGATAGAGCGACAGAGTACCGGGCTTGTATATCGATAGCGTCCTAACAGCAGAATAAGAGCTTTTGCCGTCAATATCTACCTGACGGATGCGGTAAAAGGTTGTTGCCTGCAGTGACGCCTGATCGGTGAAGGTATAACTGTTTTTACCATCTCCCTGGCCTGCCAGTTCTCCAATGCTGTTATACAAACGGCCATCGGTGCTTTTTTCAACCGAATAACTCTTCACCTCATGCTCCTGTACCTGCCACTGAAGCGTGGCCTGTTGATAAGAAGAAAGCTGCGCTGTAAAACTCAGCCACTGTAATGGCAACGCACCAATAGTAGTTTTTACAAAGAAGCCGCTAAAACTGCTCACCGTAAAACTCACCTCCCAGCGGTTATAGGTGCTGTTCCAAACAATATCTGCATCATTGGGGTTGATGGTAATAACAGAGCCACTGTACGTTTGAGGAAGACCGCTTCCATCGGAAGAGGTGCCGCCTCTTTTTTCAATCAGCAGATTCGACTTGCCGACAGCATCTGAAGAAGAAGTGGGCAGCTTAATCGCATTAACCGCATTGAAATTATCAAAATCGCTCTGGGTAAAATAAAGCGTTATCTTTCCGGTGGAATTGGAAGCATTACTTGCCGGAGTGATCTGAAAGTGGCGTTGCACATACTGGGCAGGCTGGCTGCTTTCCATCCAAACCTTAGTGGTAGTGCTGCCGCTGATTGGGTTACTGCCATACTGCGCTACTGAAGCTACCAAACCACTACATGTACCACCATCGTAATAGTTCACTGTAGTTTGGAAAGCAGTTACAGTGGTATTGGCGCTCATTAGCCCACTGTAGGCTGCACCTGTATTAGTTTGCTCGGGAGTTAGCTGGCTATTTAGTGTACCATCTCCTAACTGGCCGATGTTGTTCCGTCCCCAGCCCCAGAGGGTGCCATTATTTTGCAGGGCAAGGCTTTGAAAGGCACCTCCTGCTATGGCAACAACGCCTGTAAGCGTTGAAACCTGAATAGGGCTTGTTTGATTTGTTGTATTACCATTGCCTAACTGGCCATATGTGTTATATCCCCAGGCCCAAACAGTGCCATCGTTTTTCAGCGCCAGACCATGACTACCTCCTGCAGCTATGGAGGTAGCGCCTGTAAGCGATGAAACCTGAACGGGAGTGGTACTTTGTATTGTTGTGCCATTACCTAACTGGCCATTAGCGTTATATCCCCATGTCCAAACAGTACCATCGCTTTTTAGCGCTATGCTGTGTGAATTCCCGGCAGCAATCGCCACAATGCCGGTAAGCCCTGTAACCTGAACGGGGTTTGACTGATTTGTTGTATTGCCGTTGCCTAACTGGCCATTAGCGTTATATCCCCATGCCCAAACGGTACTATCGCTTTTCAACGCCAGGCTGTGAATATTGCCGCCAGCAATCGCAACAATGCCTGTAAGCCCTGTAACCTGTACCGGGCTCAATTGACTTGTTGTATTGCCGTTGCCTAACTGGCCGTATAAGTTATATCCCCAATCCCAAACAGTGCCATTGCTTTTCAGTGCCAGGCTGTGACTGCTTCCCGATGCAATGGCAACAATGCCGGTAAGCCCGGAAACCTGACCGGGGCTGGTTTGATTTGTTGTATTGCCATTGCCTAACTGACCCACGCTGTTATATCCCCACCCCCAAACAGTGCCATCACTTTTTAGCGCCAGGCTATGATAAACTCCGCAGGCTATAGCAGCAACCCCGGTAAATAGCGGCACCTGAACAAAACTTGATTGGTTGGTTGTATTGCCATTGCCTAACTGGCCGAAAATGTTATATCCGGTGGCCCAAACCGTGCTATCGCTTTTAAGCCCTAAGGAAAACTGGCCATTGCAACCTGAAGCAATTTTTTGATAATATGTGCATTGTGCCCAGGTTATATGACTGCACAAAGCTGCAAGCACAAGCAGAAATAGTTTTGGTAAGATATTGGTATTTTTCATAACGGAACAAGATAAAAAAAACGTAATGTATTTACCTGTATCCTGTTCTTTTATTACCGGCAATAGGAGTTTCTTTCTAGTCGTTATGGTTAGAAACAGGTAGACCAGTTGGTTAGTCATCTATTAAAATATATACCTATTAGCTAACACCATACAACATTCAAATAATTGGATAATACTATTTAATTATCATAGACACCTTATTGAAACGGCCAGGTAAAGATCCCGCATAAAGTTGTCAATCAGGACACATCTTTTGAATTTCTGAATGGAATATTGCCAACTACATCACACTTCTCATTTATTATGCCGCATCAATAACTAACATTGTAGCAATCTCACTTAACATTGAAGCAATCTTTTAAACATTGGAGTAAACGAACTAAACATTGAAGCAAACAGACTAAACTTTGGAGCAACCAGGGTTAAATTTTTGGAAACCTGTATAACATTATCTAATAAGTGCAGAACATTGGAGCAAAAGTAATTTATTACCATGCAATGTTCTTTACTTATACGCAAAAGTTTTATACTTATGTCGAAAAATTACGTACGGATGCTCCAAAGTTAGTCATTGATGATCTAAATAAAAGAATTGATACAAAATAATACGTAATTGATCAATGTAACTAAACGAGGGCTAATCCATAATTAGCAAGGATCATTGAATAAAAAGGAATGGGAACATAATAATTCGCCGCTTATAAGCCATTATCAATTCGCCCAGGTTTAGTTTAAATGGGGAACGCGTTCTATCGCAACAAAAGTACCGGCTTTTCCCCGTTGGCGCCCCGGTAAGAAACTGCTTCATTGATCTGCTGCATGCTAAAGCGCGTTCCCAACTTTGTTTTAAAATGCGGTTGATGAATGAGCGCACCTATTTCTTTTAATGCTTCTTTCAACTGGCCGGGCTGTTTCACGGTGTCGCTGGAAGTGTTCATAAACGGTTTTATCGTAAGGTTTTTAAGTGCCAACGCGCTCATTGTAACCGTTAGCGGTACCGTATCGCCAATATAACCATAGGAATAAATGACCGAACCATATGGCAGGGAATCAATGATATTGTTCAATATCTGACCGCCTACTCCGTCAAAAACGGCAGTGGTGCTCAATGTTTCGGCCTTTTCACTCAACTCATGGTTAAAATCGTCGCTGCTTTGTACAACAACATCCTTTGCACCAAGTGCTTCCAATTCCTGCCTGCTTTTTTCGCTTCTTACAATGGATAGTAAAGGGAAATTATGTGCCAGGCAGAAGCCTAGCATCGCTTTTCCTGTGGCCGAGCTGCCTGCCGTACTAATGATGCCCCGATGGCCTTCTGCGATGATCTGCTTCAAAAAGGCAAATGGAGTAATGGCATTGACCACCGAACCACTATAGTCTTCGGGACGAACATCATCCGGAAGGATCACACAGTCAAGGTAAGGGACATGCGCATATTCGCTCCAGGTTCCTACTTTTTGTTCGCTATAGTACAGGCTTCTGTAAATAGCAACTGTTTTCCCTTTATATATTTCAGGAACCGTGTCCCCTATCGCAAGTACTCTACCCACGCCTGATACCCCTCTGATGTCGTATAAGCTTTTGGGCATCCCCGGCGGCGTGGCGCGGGTCAAAAAAAACTTATCTCCGTTATTGATAGCGCTTACCATCATTTCAATGATCAGGTGATCCCTGGCCGCAACCTGTGGGCGTTGAACGCGCTGAACACTGAGCACTCCGTTGGACAATACGATTGCCTGCATTACATCTTTCATATTCTTTTTTTGCAAAGGTCTGCCCGCAAAAGCTATTTTACCTATGAACTATCTTAAGAATTTGGCTTAGGATGGCGGAATAGTTACCGGCGTTGTGCCAGGTCTTTCCTAACCTTGCTGAGGAATTCTGATGTAATACCCAGATAGGACGCAATTTGTGTATTCGGGAGCCTGTTGATTAAATGGGGGTATTGTTCCATGAAAGAAAGGTATCGTTCTTCTGCGGTGGAACTGATATCCTGCAGCACCCGGCGTTGCAGGGCAATATTCTTATGTTCAGTAATGATCCGGAAATTGGTATTGAATTTTTGATACGTCCCGTACAAATAAATAAGATCGGCGTGTTTGATCTGCAAGATCACCGAAGGCTCCACAGCTGCCATGGAAACGCAGGATGGCTTGCCTGAATAAAAGCTTGACAGGTCGCAAAGCCAGTCATTTTCGGCTGCAAATTCCAAATTATGTTCTTTTCCATTACGATCAACCGCATATAGCCTGATACAACCAGCTACCACAAAAGTAAAATGCCGGCAAACCTCTCCCGGTCGAAGTATCAAGGTACGCCTGCGCACTTTCCGCTCGGTAAATCGTGTCAATTCTTTTTTTTCTTTAAGTCCCAGGCGAAAGAATTGGGCAAAGTAACCTATTAGTGCCTGTATTGAGTTATTTTCTATCTGCTGGTCCCGATTTTTTAAAGCCACCTTTTTATATATTCGTTTTTTGTCTGATATTGGTTTGTTTGGGTTGGGGCTATTGCAACCAGGTTTTTAAGGCCAGCCCTATCAATGCGGCAACGGCAATAATAATTGGCTCCTGTACTTTTTTAAATTTTACCAGCACCAAAATAGTAACCAGGGCGATAATAGCTGATGTACTATCAATGATCTGCCTTTTTCCTAAAACAAGTACCGCGCCTCCTATAGCACCAACAGCAGCAGCAGTAACACCGTCAACAAATGCCTTTATGGAGGGATGTTTACCGTATTTCTTGAAATAAGGAGCCGGAATGACAGTGAACAGGTAGCAGGGTAAGAAAGTGGCAAGGGCAGCTATACAGGCGCCGGGGAAACCTGCAACAAGATAACCTATAAAACCTACCGTAATCACAACAGGGCCTGGCGTGATCATCGCCACTGCTACGGCATCCAGAAATTGTTGATCGTTCAGCCATTGGTATTCTTTTACAACGCCGCCATACAAAAACGGCACAATAGCCAATCCACTGCCAAACACGAAAGCGCCGGCTTTGAAAAAGAACCAACCAATCTGGGTTAATTTTTCATTGAGGGTAATACTGGTTGTAATCTGTAGTAAAAACGGTGAAATAAACAATGCTTTGGTTTTTGATTTGGCCGACGCGCTATACAGCCAGGTAACTACCCCACCAGCCAGTATTAACCATAGAATTTCTTTTTCCGTTACAAACGTTGCTACAGCCAACACTACAGCGATTACCCATAGTAACCAGTTCTTCCCCAAACTTTTTTTAGATAGCTTGTAACTACTAATTGCAATTATGCCAATTACAGCAGCCCCAATACCATAAAAAACAGCCTGCATCCAGGGTAGTCCGCCTGCTTTTACATAGGCATATCCTATACCTAAAACCATTAAAAAAGAAGGCAAAACAAAAGCAAGTCCCACAAGCGTAGCGCCAACTATTCTATAATGAACATAGCCCAGGTATATGGATAACTGTGCTGCCAGCGGTCCCGGCGCCAGTTGTGCAAGCGCTAATCCTTCTTTATAATCCTCTTCTGTGATCCATTTTCTTTTTTCAACCAGGTCACTATGCATATAGCCAACCAGGGCCACAGGGCCACCAAAGCCTATGGTGCCCAGCTTTAGAAAATAGAAGACAAGGTCTTTTAATTTATAGGGTGTTTCCATTGGTTATGTCTTATTATTCCATGTATGAACTTCTGTTTGAGCGTATTTTGACCAGCTATATAAAGCATCATAAACTTTTATACCGATGGCCAGCATTTCATGGTCATCTTTGTAATTGTAAGAAAGGCCAGCAGAGATAGCCCATAATCCTGCGGCTTGCGGAGCCAAATCGAACCTGTCGGTATCGGCGCCACGTACAATGGTTGCTATCTGAAGCAAAGCGGTATCAGTTAAGGCATGCTTCTTTATAATATAATCAAACGTGCACTGATCGCCATAATGTGTGTATTCAGCTCCGGCTATGTCATAAGGAATGGCGCCCAGTTCTTTTGCTTTTTCAAAAACCCGTTCCTTTGGAACATAAATAAATTCAGCATCCTTATCAACAAACTTCCTGATCAGCCACGGGCAGGCAATGCGGTCGATCTTGGGGTGTTCCCTGGTAATCCATTTCATAGTTGCCTCTTTGGCTGCAATTTGACATAACCACAGAGAAAAAAATAGAACGGAAATTACTCTTTTGAATGAAAATTACTTTTTTTTCAAATTTTTACGATATTCAAAGGGACTAACACCGGTGTGTTGCCTGAATATACGCGTAAAATGGCTTTGATCTGAAAAGCCGGTCAGATAGGCTATTTCTGTAAGCGAATAAGCAGGCGTTGTCATTAATTCAATTGCCTTTTCAATTCGTTGTTTACGGATGTATTCACCAAATGACAGATTATCGAAATGTTTGGAAAACTCCCGCGACAGATAAGACGGGTTTATGGAGAGGTCTTTGGAAAGTTCTTTTAAACTGAGGTTAGTGTCTATATGATCTTGAATAAGGTCTTTCAGCTCCTGCGCCCAGGCGGGTATTTTTTTGCCTGTACCTTTTTTTTCTTTTAGAAACTTGTTGAAAACATTCAATAATAAATTTTCAAACGGCTGTTGGGTATGCTTTTCTTTTTGCAGATGCTTTGCCCAACTATATAAGGCATCATAAATAAGCATTCCTTTTTCCAGCAGTTCGTAATCGTCTTTATGATTATAAGCAAGTCCGGCGGAAATGGCCCATAAACCGGCTGCCTGCGCGGCTATTTCATGGTGATCGGTATCTGCACCACGTACAATTGGGGCCATTGCATTTAATGCCGCATCTTTAATATTATGCTTTTTTATCAGGTAGTCAAACGTGCATTCATCACCATAGTGGGTATATTCCACACCTGGAATATCAAATGGGATTGCGTTGAGCTGTTCTGCTTTACTCAATACTTCATTAAACGGAACGTAAATAATTGTTGCCTGCGGGTCAATAAATCGCCATATTAACCAGGGACAGGCAAGGCGGTCAATTTTGGGGTGCTCGCGGGTGATCCATTTCATGAAGTGAATGTAATGAAATAAGCCATAAACCCAGTTCCTGTAGAAATATTTGCGAGGCGCTTAAAAAAGTTATTTACATTTTCTTGTAAAATTTCTTTATATTAATTGAGCGCGTGTGTTTTATAATGACTAAAATTAGACCCTAATTATTCTTCCCTTATGAATAAAACAGTTGTTGTTATTGGTATATTGGTTATGGCACTGCAGCCATACCAGCCCTGCCAGGCGCAATCTGCCATTCCCCAGTTACGAAGCAAGCTACTTGCCCGGCAACAACAACCTGGCTATTTAAAAGATACCGCGTATGTTGATTTACTTGACAGCCTGGCTTTTGCCTATTACAAGATTAGCGTCGACAGCCTGGTTTTCTACAGCGACAAGGCCCTGGCATTGGCAACCCAATTCGGGTATGCCAGGGGCCAGTCAATAAGTCTAAGGCATAAAGGAAATGCCTATTTTGAACTGGGCGATTATTCAAAAATGTTACAGTATTATCAGGATGCACTTCGTGTGGCAGAGAAGGCGAACGATTCGCTACTCATGGCGAAGGCCATGTACAATATAGGGAATAATGCCTACCTGATAATAGGGAGAGATGAGGACGCCCGGAATATATTAAAAAAGGCAGCCGATATTTTTCAAGCCAGGAAAGACAGCCTTGCCTTGTACCAGGCAATAGCTGTAATTGGGAGACTTTGGACCTATGATGAAAAGTACGAAGAGGCGTTGTCTTGTTTTAATCGTGCATTGCAGGTGGCAACTGCCCTGAAAGACACGTATGCCATTGCGATAGTCAACGAGCAAATTGGACTGCTTTACCAGGCTGAAGCCAGGTTAAAAGAAGCATTGGCCTTATTACTTCAAGCCTGGGATTATTTTAGTAATACCGATGATATGGCACGCCAGTCCATATGCACCAGCGAGGTTGCCAACGTATATATTCAGTTAAAGAACTACCCAATGGCTTTAAAATATGCCAGTATAAGCTTACAAAAGGCGCAGGCGGTAAAAAGTAAACCCCATATTCTGATGGCCTTCAGAGGGATGGCTGCTGCTTATGAAGCATTGGGCAATCATCGTTATGCATTGAAGTATTTCAAATTGATATCACAGGCATCGGACAGTGTTGCTTATGAAACAATGCGTAAGAAAACAGAACAACTGGAGGCACGATATGAATTCGAGAAAAAGGAAGCCCTTTTAAAAGCCGCCCAGGAAAAAAAGGATGCCCTGAATAAAAGTATTGTTCAGAAAAAGGAACTGCAGATCTTCATTGCTTTGCTGTTGATCCTGGTCCTTAGCCTGCTGGTTCTGTTACTAATCAGAAGCAGAGCTATCAAACAAAAGAACAACCTGATTCTGGAAACCAAGAATGAGGAAATAGAGCGGCAAGCCCTGTCATTGATGAAAAATAACCAGGAAAAAGACAACATGTTCTCCATCATTTCCCATGACCTGAAAGTGCCCTTACATTCTCTAAAAGTGATACTGCAATTGCTGGGAGATAACTACCAGGAAAAGGAAACTATCGAAAAGATACTGGAAGAACTTCGCCGGGATATTAATCATTCTTCGGAACTGGTGAATAACCTGCTGTTCTGGGCCAGCAGCCAGTTTAAGGGTAGTTCCGTTTTGCCTGTAATATTTCCCGTGCACCAGGTTATAACCGATACTTTGCAAATTTTTATTAAACAGGCTGCCGTAAAAGGCATTAGACTCGAGCATGAATTGACTGCTGAGGAAATAACTGTATGGGCCGACGTGAATATGATACAGGTTATCATTCGTAACCTGGTGAGCAATGCCATTAAATTTTGTAATATGGGTGATACTATTACCATTTCGGCAAGCACCACCCATGCTGTAGTTACCATAAGCGTGGCTGATAGCGGGATAGGCATACCACCGGAAACACTGGAAAAAATAAACCAGGGCCAAATGGTTTCCACTTTTGGTACGGCAAGTGAAAAGGGCATTGGCCTGGGCTTACGGTTATGTTATGAACTGGCCAAATTAAATAATGGCTTATTAACAGTGCAAAGCGAGCCTGGAAAAGGCAGCATCTTCAACCTGGCCTTGCCTGGCAAGCCTTAATCATTCCTTACCAACTATAAATTTGTCCATTACCAGATAA
>Ga0209646_1000852_pt1 | contig 10202 bp, 5 predicted proteins | sample AraplaL_Col_mTSA_FD_184259 | JGI IMG/M metagenome (GOLD analysis project Ga0209646, IMG submission 184259) | Arabidopsis root microbial communities from the University of North Carolina, USA - plate scrape CL_Col_mTSA (SPAdes) (version 2) | ecosystem: Host-associated > Plants > Roots >...
TCCCCGGGGTTTTGAAACAATAACTTTTAGGCTTGTAACTCACAACAGTAAAGGGTTACGCCGTTTTATTGTCTGATTTTAGTCGGACAATAATAATTTTAAATTCTTCATTTTTCATTTCCCATATCTCTATACTTCTTATACATCATTTGCGCTACCTGAATACTATTGCCTGTAGGTACAACCGGAAACGCCTTCTCTGTATTTACCCACTTCCATTCCCAGTTGCGAATATTTTCCTCAAATTGTTTCAGGTCGGGTGCTGAGCTGGTACGTAAGGACTTTTGTAATAACGCAAAGAATTGCTGCCAGCGGGGTTTGTAAAAGTCATTCAGCAACCCGCTCCATTGCCGGTTTGAGTATTCATGCAACGGACTATTGGCATCGCCCCAAAGGGTAATTAGATCGCGGGCGTTTTGTTCGTACAGGGCTTTTTCTGCCGGCGTGGTGCCATTGCTGCGCGCAGTTGATATCCAGGGGCCCAGCATAAAATCTTTACGGGTGGCCAGCAGCATGTCCATATCACTGATGAGTTGTAAAAAAGCCTTGCTGTATTTGTTGAAAGCCGCACTGTCATTTTCTTTGAATGCGGCTACCCATTTTTTTTGCAGGGGAGCGGCATAATTGGCAAGCACCTGCCGGGTAACATCAACCAAATCATATTGAAATCCGTCGGAATTGACGCCTTTGCCGGCAGCCTGTATAAACAGGTCCCAGGCGGGTAGCAGGTCGTTGGGGGCATAGTTGAGTTTGGTGCGTGTCCACACGGTAGTGGAATCAAATGTGGGGCGGCCGGTAATGATAGATTCGGCGCCATCACGAATTACCTCGCCATTGTATACTGTTTTCCTGAGTATTTGCCAGGCGTTCACCAGGTTGCTGTTACTGGTGCGGTAGCGGTTCAGCACATATTTCGGGATCCAGGCATCCAGGTCAATAGGAGTGGTTTGCCAGGTATGTTGCGTCATCAGTTCATACATCACCGGGTTTTGTTCAATGGCTTCCATGGTTAACCCAATGCCCCACAGCTTGCCCGAGGCTTTGTCGTTCAGGGCTTGTGCGGGTGCCGAAGCCACGCCATCCATACGGCCGAAGAGGTTTACATTGCCGCCAAAATTGTGCAACATATTCCATATCCAGGGTTTGCCATAAAAGGCATCGGTGCGTTTCCATACCGGTTCAATCTCGGCAGCCAGATCGAGCAGGATCATTTTATTATCCGGAACTGCTTTCAGCAGCGCTTCAATCTGCGGCGCCTTCCAGAATTTACGGTCGCTATAAAACAACCAGCCCTGCATTACCCAGGTGGCGGCAGTATCGGCCTGCTTCATTCCTTCATAAATACGGGCGCTCAATGCTGAAAGAAAAGCCGGATCATCAGAAGGCGGTTCGTTTTCATTGAAAGTATCTGCCGAGTACAGGTGATCGGTGCCAAACAGGGTGGTTTGCTTTTGCAGAAAGCGCTTCCCTATCTCTGCAAACAAGGGGTCTTGCGAATCAAGAATGTAGGTATCGGCAAAGCCATTTGTCCAGTTGGTAGCTTTTAGTTTAGCATTGGGGTATTTCTTTTTGAATGCGGGCGGAACGTGTCCGGTAAAGGCAGGCAGTACCGGTTTCATGCCTAGTTCTCTCTCGCGTTGCAGTATTTTTTCCTGTAGTGCTTTATGGCTTTTCATCCAGCTCAATGGCAACGGACCGCCCCAGGCATCGAGGTTGCCCATCCAGAACCAGCCAAAATAGGCTGGGCCGCAAAAGAAGTTTTTCAGCTCTTCATCAGTAAAGCCCATTTCTTTATACACTTCGTACCAGGTATATTCTTCGCCGGTAATGGCCAGCGGCATATTGATGCCGTGCAGGGCCATCCAGTCAATTTCTTTTTGCCAGCGCTCCCAGTTCCACCAGCTCATGCTGTAATTGAAGGTGCAATAATTGAGATAATAACGATAGGTATAGGGGGTAATCTTGTGTACTTTTTCTTTCACTATTGGCAGGGAGGCGGGTAGTTGCAGATTGGTGCCGTTCCAGGTGATCTGGCAATGACAAAATTCAGTAAGATAATGATACAGGGCGCAGGCGATGGAGGTGCCATTATTGCCACGAAGCACAATGTTTTTGCCCCGGTTTTCCACTTCAAACACATCTTTCCCGTTTTCGGCGGGAAGATCTTCAACAATAAACGAGGCGGCGTAACGGGGAACAACCCGTTTTATTAATTCGTAAGAAGCTTTGGTGTTTAACTGGGCGGCAATCGTTACAGGCAGCATTGTTACCAGGAACAAAAGTACAAAGTTGCCAGCCCTGGGTGTTTGTATTTGTTTTACCATAGTTAGTAACTGGTTATCAGACCAATTGGTTACGCAAACAAGATAAAACCAATTTTTAACTTTCGGCCAAAACACCCTTCATATAGTAACGAAATCCTTTTCGTAAACCGCAATTATTACAAAAAACCGTGTTTACACCCTGGTTAATAAGGCCGGAATTTTATAAATTAGGCATATCAACTTATTATTGGGGATTGTGAACAGACATAGATAAGAGTTGACCAGTTAACCCGTTAACAAGTTAACTGGTCAACTCTTTTGATTCAGGAATGCTGTAAATGATACCGTACTCTGCTTTCCAGCTTTTCCAGATTTTTATCTTTCATTACCGTAAAAGAAAACTTCTTTCCGGTTTTGGAAGCAGCGCGTACCACTGCATCTATCACTTCGTTTATTGATGATTTATCCTTGCTTTTAAACTCTATGTTACCAGCATCTGCTTTAGGCCCCGCTGCCACCAGCGATTCCTTCTGCATTTCAGTATACAGGTTTGTGTAATCGGTCGGGTTCGCACTATGTAATTCAACTCGTGCAGTGAATGTGTTCATATATCGACTATTTAATGGTTTGAAATAAATAAATTGTTTGATCTTGTTTTGTTAATAGGTAATTATGATATTATTATTTATCGCCATGATAAGCTAAGCCAAATTATTTAAACAACGTTGTTTTGTTTAATGGCCACTATTATTAAAAAAGCGTGCCAATTTGTGAGGCATTTCATCTCCAACCTCCGGTCCATTAGCTGCCAGTTCGCTGCCTTCTTTTTTGGATTTAAAAACGGGCCATAAAAATTGCGCATACCATTCTTCCTGTTTATAATGTTTTAACCCATACGCTTTGGGGTATTGCCGTGTAATGATGCCGGTTTTAAAAATCACATCCCACAAAAAGAACATATTGCCAAAATTTCCTTTATAATGGCCAATACCATCTTCATTGCTATCTGCATGATGTGCATGATGGGTAGCAGGCGTGGAAATAAGCCGTTCAAGCACCCAGCCTATTGGTTTCAGCCATTTGCTGGTATAAAAAGGTTTGTCCCACGGAATGCTGGAATGCGCACCTGTGGTGATCAATGATTTTATTCCGGTTACAAACAACGCTGAATATCCAAGACCCAGATACGTGAGAGAAGTGGTTAAATAGATCTGTGAAAAGAAAATAGTATAGATCACATTTTGCCGGCTGGCCATAGCCATACCCATATAAGGCGCAGAGTGATGGGTACGGTGAAAACGCCATAAGAACGGTAACTGGTGATGCAGGCGATGGTACCAGTACTGCGTAAGGTCGTCGGCAATGGCAATGATGAAAAAGCCCCACCAGAAGGGTATCCAGGCAAAGGCATCTTTACTGCCAGGTAAAAGAATGGGCAGCACTTTCAATCCGAAATAGGCAATAAGCGGGCGAATAATAAACTTCGGCGCAATAAAGCAAATGATGTCCAGTATGCGTTCGTTCTTTGTCCATTTGTTTTCATACAAGCCTGCTGCAAATTCAGCAACACCCAGTATGACCATAATTAAAGGTAGCCCCCAGGTACTGAGATTTTTAAAGATCGCTTCAATAAAATGCGGGGCTTTAAAAGGCAATACCGCCGGGCCATGTTGCTCCCAGGGCTTTGATCCGGTTGCATAAAAAGTAAGGAACATTAATACGATGGGCAGAGCATAGATAAACACACTGATCAATGCATCGCGGGATATTTTTTGTGAGCGCGTAGCTGGTTTCATTGTATAATAGTTTTGATTATCGGTTAATAACAAGAAGATTGGCGAGCCAGAGGCCGCCGGCAATAATTGCCAGTGGTATTAAAAAAATAAGGATGCCAACGGCGATCTTTTTTGAAAGGATAATTACATCTGTTGTTGTCATAGTATATAGTTTATGATTTTGAATGGTATGCAACTAAGAGATTGGTATCTTATCTGAATGGGAATGGCAATATAGCAGCAATGCAATCGTGGAGATCAACAGCAGTAGTAACAACAACAGCGATGTATGGTATACTTTGCTATATACATTGTAAATTACCGGTTTAGGGTTCCGGTTAGGTAAATAAATATTACTTGATAGTACAAGATTACTATCTTTTTATAAGTCCACCAAAATAATGGACTGATATTTTTGTGGGAAGGCAGCAAAGGGCAAAAGGCAGAGGGCAAAGATTTAAAGAACTAACAAACTAAAGAATCTGCGAACCTAATAGCCTACAACTCCGGGGCTGTAAAATACGAGTCCCGCCCTGTTAACCAGGCCGGGACTCTCAACATACACTATGAGTACTGATTATTGGGGATACCCATCATTCTGAGCAAGCCTGGTATTGAGCTTTCTTTCAGAATTTGGAACAGGGAATAATCTTCTGTACGGCGATTTGTCCATGCCGGGGGTGTAACCAGGCGTAGCCAGATCACCGGGAATGGGATATTCCGTTTCATATTTACCGAAACGGATAAGGTCGTTACGACGCCAGTTTTCCCAGTACAATTCGCGGGCGCGCTCATCGAGCAGGTCATCCAGGGTAACAGCCGCAACTGTTGGCGCTTTGGCGCGGGCGCGTACTTTATTCATTAATACCACCTCATTTTGAATTTCACCATTTACGGTGGTTACTAAACCTACGCCGCCGCGCAAAATAGCTTCTGCTTTCATTAAATAAATATCGGCCAGACGGAAGATAGGCATATCGTTGCCACTCATGCGGGTAAGTGCCGTGGTGGCCCTGTCGGGATAATACTTGATAGAACGAACACCCATACAGCGCGCCTTGTAATCATTGCCTACGTCGAACGGTTTTTTACCGGTCATGGTAAGCGTTTTGCTGATCTCCAGCTGCCAGGTTGTATCGCCATTGGTGCCTGAATAGCTGGCATCCAGGTCTTTCTTGGTGATCTTTATAGTAAATGGCGTACCGTCTTTGTAAGTTTGTTTACCAATAAGCCAGGTGTTGTTGCGTTCATCGCCCGAGAGGTTGAACCGGTTATAAAATTCAGGCGTGGTGCTCATGGAGATGCTCAGGTTGTTAGGCACGCCATATACAGGATACATATAAGCCATAAAACCATGGCGGGTAAACTGGTTGCCATCCAGCAGCAACGGATCGTAAGGGATGGCGAAAATGGTCTCTGTAATATTGGGACCATTATCCGGTGCAAAAACCGATGCATAGCTGGGGTCGAGGGAATATTTTTTAGAGGCAATAACGCTGTCGCACATGGCTACTGTTTCAGCATATTTTGTATTTCCGGGGCCCAGGTATACTTCAGCGTTGAGGTACATTTTTGCCAGCAGGGAAAACACCATGGCTTTGGTAGGGTGGGCATAGGTGGCCTGGGGATTGGCATTGTCCTTTGCGGGTAATTTACTTACCACGGCTTTCAGTTCCTTTTCAATAAAGGCAAATACTTCGGCTCTTGATTTAGTTGCTGGTAAATCATTCACGGGAAAGGTATCAACAATAGGAACGTTGCCATAAATATCCATCATAAAGAAATAGAACAATGCACGCATGGTCTTTACTTCGGCAGTAGAGGCTATGCGGGCAGGATCGGTTTCTGCCATAGATGAATTGGCGATGTTGCTTAGTACGCGGTTGCAGGTGTTGATGGCGCCAAATCCCCATGACCATACATCCTTCACGTTTGAGTGATCGGGTGTATAGGTATGGTGATGGTGCTGGCGGTATTGCCCACCATCGTCATAGTTACCATCGCGGCCGGGAATGATGGCCTCATCGGTAGTAAGCTCCTGCATACGGAAATATTCAATAGCATATTTGCTGGCCAGCTGGGTATAAATGGGGCCTATTAACGCTGTATAGTCGAGTGACGTTTTGGGAAAGTTGCCAAGGGTGTATTGCGACTCCGGTGTAACATCCAGTTTAGAACACGCACTCGCTACAAAAACGATAGCTAGTAATGCGATCAATGTTTTTTTCATACTGGTAATTATTTATTATAGTGTGAGCTCGTATTATTTATTGAATAGTATTAGAACACGATGTTGGCGCCAATGATGATCGATCTTGTTTTGGGATAGAAGTTTTTAGCATCTATGCCTGGCGTTAAACCACCGATGTTGATCTCTGGGTCGATACCGCGATAGCCGGTGATGGTAAACAGGTTATTACCAGAAACATATACGCGCAGTTTGCTGATGGCCTTCACCTTGGTTTTGATAGAGTAACCCAGGGTAGCGTTATCCATGCGAATATAGTCGCCCTTTTCCAAAAAGCGGTCAGATGTGAGGTAAGCAAAAGCGTCGGTGAATGCCTCACCCTGCGTGAACTTAGGTATGTTGTTGTTTTTTGAATCGGCAGGGCTGTTCAATTGCGCCAGGGTATTGTTCAGGATCTTGTTACCGGTTACTCCTCTCAGGAAGAAATTCAGATCGAAATTCTTGTACGTAAAGGTGTTGTTCCAACCAAACAATAACTTCGGTTGTGCATTACCAGCAATCATGAGGTCTGTTGTAAGAGGCTGGCTGGCGATTGTTTTTCCATCGGCTGTTAGGAAGGTGCTGCTGCCGGCGTCGTTCTTACCCATATAATGCCACAGACTGAAGGTACCCAAAGGCTGGCCCTGAACCAGCACCTGGCTCCAGTTACCTGATTGGCCTTTTCCGCCCAGGTAAGCCAGGGGATAATAGTCAGGGGCCTGGAACCGGCCATTCGATAAAGAAACCACTTCGTTCTTATTATGTGAAGCGTTCAAAGAGGTGGTCCAGTTGAAAGCTTTGGTTTGAACCGGGGTAGCGGTGATGGTCACTTCAACACCGGTATTTTTTACTTTACCCACATTCGCTGTCATGGTACTTGTAAAATATACCGTGTTGGGCACCTGGTAACCGAAGATCAGGTCAGAGGTATTCTTAATATAATAATCGATAGAACCGGTGATACGGTTTTTCAACACAGCAAAGTCAAGACCGATGTTGGTCATGGCAGTGCTTTCCCATTTCAGATCGGGGTTTTCATTGGTTACAGGCAACAGGCCGTTGAGGTACAGGCCATTGTTATAAAACTTTCCGCTTGCATCGTAACGGGTAATGGCAGTGAACGCATCGAAGCCCAGTGAGTTACCCGATACACCGTAACCGGCTCTCAGTTTCAGGTCGTCGAATATTTTTTGATCGGCCATGAACGATTCCTGGGTAATGCGCCAGCCTGCAGATACTGTGGGGAAGTAACCCCAGCGGTTGTTCTTACCAAATGCAGAAGATCCGTCTTTACGTAAAGAGGCCTGGAATAAATACCGGTCTTTGAACTGGTAGTTAAGACGGGCGTAGTAAGAGATCAGGCGCAGGGTAGAGATGATGTTATTATCGAACCTGATATTGTTTACCACCAATCCATTACTTACCGCCAGGTTGTTATAGTTGAGCAGGTCGTTGGTGTAGTTTTGGGTAGTAACGCCAAAGCCATCGCCAGTGCGGTCCTGCTGCCAGGAGTAACCGGCCAGTAATTTGAAATTATGATCACCAAAGGTTTTTTCGTAGTTGAAGAAAGATTCAATGATCTGCCTGTTGTTCTCATAGCTGCCGCGGTGAGCCCGGCCGTTAGCGCCTACAGCCTGTCCTGAACTTGCATTATTGTAGTAGTTAGAGTCAATCCGTTGTTTCTGGTTCGAAATGCTGAGGGTATAGGTGAGGCCTTTCAGGATCTTTACTTCAGCCAAACCGTTCAGTAGGGTATTTTCCTCTTTAGTATCAAACAGGTTGTTGGCAATGATGCCAACCGGGTTCAAATAACCGCCACGGCTTAGATCCTCAGTAAAGGAACCATCGGGGCGGCGCACATTTACAGTAGGCATATAGGTAAGCATGTTGTTGAACAGGGCGCCCTGGTCAACATCACGGTGCTTGGCGGTGCTGTTAGTGGCAGAAAAAGATAAACGCAGGCGATCGTTAAAGAACTTGGTCTCTAAATTACCTCTGGCTACAACACGCTTCAACGAAGTGGTTTTTACAATACCCTGATTGTCGAAATAGTTGATGCTGGCGCCATACAGGGTATTGCCCTGTGAGCCATTGAAAGCCAGGTTATGGTTGTGCGAAACGCCCGTGCGCATAACTTCTTTCTGCCAGTTGGTGTTGGCGCCGCTGTCGTTGTATTGCGATACGAGGCTTTGTCCGTTCTTGCTCAGGTAATTTCTTAACTCGTCGCCACTCAGCATATCAATTTTATTCGATACGGTTTCAATGGCTACATACGGGTTATAAGACAACATGGTTTGGCCTTGTTTGGCGCGGCGGGTAGTGATCATGATTACCCCGTTCGATGCGCGGGCGCCGTAAATGGCGGTTGAAGAGGCGTCTTTCAACACGTCGATAGATACAATATCTGTAGGAGCAACCAGCTCCAGGTTGGCGCCGGGTACACCATCTATCACATAAAAGGGATCATTGGCGCCATCGCGCAGGGTAGAAGGTCCGCGCAGAATAACCTGTGGGGTTTTATTGGGGTCGCCACTGCGGGCAATGTTCAAACCCGATACTTTACCCTGTAATAACTGGGTGGGAGAACCGGTTACTACCTGGTTAAAGTTTTCGTTGCTGATACTGGTTATTGAACCGGTGATATTTCTTTTACTCGATTTACCATAACCCACTACCACCACATCGCTTAACTGTTTCGACTGGAGGGTAAGCGTGGTGTTGATGGTTGTTTGGCTGCCTACAGACACTTCCCTGGTCACATAGCTGACCGCAGAAAACTGCAAAACGGCTTTACCGGCAGGAACTGCAATCTCAAAATTTCCATTCTCATCGGTAGTTACTGACTTGTTGGTGCCGCGTAAGGTAACGCTTACACTGGGCAGTGGGGCTTTATTATCGTCTGTTACTTTTCCTTTAACTGTACGGTACTGCTGCTGAAAGGCTAATACGGGTAATGTGAATAACAGCATCAACGCTGTTAGCATGGGCAAGGTTGTTTTTTTGACAAGCGGGAAACAAAAAAAACGCATGATTTTTTTTCTCATAGTAAATGTTTGGTGTTACGAGATTGTAATCAGAGAACCTAATAAATTTAATTTTTAAAATGCAGGCACAGCACCGTTAGCGATAGTAAAAGGATAAGTAGTAGTTTTTTTGGAGAAAGCGCAAAGGGAAACTTTCGATATTACTAAAATGTGAACGGTGTATTAAATAATTGCAATACAGTAGCTAATTACTTTAGCAGCTAAAATGAAAAGTGAAATAGAAATACCTGATAATTGGGGAAAAAAAATTAGCGCGGAGATTTATTGCCAATTGTCAATTGCGAATTGCCCATTATCTATTGACTTGTGCCAGGCGGAATCCCCGGGATCTACCTGGGGTTCCGCTGGACTTGTAATGTTTGCGTAGGTACAAACTTAGGCGTAAATACCAAAAGGGAGTTACGATTCAGGGAAAACAAATTATTAATTCCGAAATCGTATTTTCACGTATATGTAACACCTATTATTAATCATACCTTTGATTTACCGGTTATGGTCCTGTTGACTAGTGCATTCCCGCCTGTTGCACCATCCCGTCTATAATTTATATTGAAATGAAAACGCTGAATGACCATATTAAACGTACCATTTCCGTTACGGAAAATGAGTTGGCGCATATGGTGCAGTTATTTCAGCCAATGACCCTGGAGAAGGAAACCCACCTCATAAGATCAGGTCAGTATTGTGAGAATTATTACTATGTAGAAAGCGGTTCGCTTCGTGTTTATACGATGGTAGATAACCTGGTTGTGACCAACTGGTTTGCTTTTGAAGGTAATTTTTTTACCGACCTTGAAAGTTATACTTATCAATGCCAGGCCAAGTTTAATATACAAGCCATTGAGAATTGCTCCCTGTTATATATTTCCAGAAATAATATGAACGCTCTGTT
>Ga0209646_1000856_pt1 | contig 10176 bp, 9 predicted proteins | sample AraplaL_Col_mTSA_FD_184259 | JGI IMG/M metagenome (GOLD analysis project Ga0209646, IMG submission 184259) | Arabidopsis root microbial communities from the University of North Carolina, USA - plate scrape CL_Col_mTSA (SPAdes) (version 2) | ecosystem: Host-associated > Plants > Roots >...
CCCCCGAAGCACCCGAAACCATAGACCAGATTGAAATAGTCGTCACGCCAGTACCGCCGGTTCCACTGCCGCCGCCACCGGTGCCTGCCCAGGACTGCTATAATCAAAAAGGCTTTTGCGTTACCGTTGTAGATAACCATGGCGAGGCCATTGTGATCGTAAAAGACAAAAACAATAAAATTGTGCAGGCTGTTTCCCTTTCAGACTGGAACAAAGACAAGCAACAATATGAAGAGAAATACGGCGAAGTGCCTGCCCGCCAGATCAATTTGTTGCCCAAGGTGGTAATGGGCTATAAGATAAAGCCGGTAACTATAAAAACAGCGGATGGCAGAATAGAAGAAAACATAATAGCAGTTAATACATATAATACGCCATATAGACGGAAATACATGCCTATGTATAGTATAACGCCCGACTCCAATGTTCATGCTGTAAGAATAGTTCGCGGGCACCCATACCCCGCTGTTAAAGTGGCCGTTCAGGCTAAAACTGCAGCTGAAGCAAAAGTGGCTGCAGAAACAAAAGTAGCTGCCGAAACAAAAGTGGCCGCTGAAACAAAATTTACCACTGAAGCAAAAGTAGCCACCGATGCCAAAATAAAAGCCGAGGCGGAAGAACAGGAAGCCGCGAGGTTCAAACCTGCCGCCCCGACAAAAGAACAGTAATCAGCGCATTTTGCAACCTGCCAATTTTGCCATAATTTTGCCTCCGCTTTTAAAATTGGTCCTGATAGCTATCGGGATTGTTTTTTGACTTTTGAAATTTTTATCATTTATGGCAAATACCTCAGATATCAGCCGCGGCATGATCATCAAATTGGATGGAAGTTTATACACTGTGGTTGAATTTGGCGAAAATAAAACTGCCCGGGCTGCTGCCAAGGTATGGGCAAAATTGAAAGGCGTTGACAACAGCCGCAGTATTGAAAAAACCTGGAACAGCGGAGATACCATTTTCCCCGTTCGCGTTGAACGCAAAACTTTCCAGTTCCTGTACAAGGACGATACCGGTTACAATTTCATGGATAGTGAAACTTTTGAGCAGGTAGCCCTTGCTGAAAACCTGGTAGATGCGCCCCAGTTCCTGAAAGACGGACAAGAAGTTTCTGTACTCATCAATACCGAAACCGAGCAACCGATGAGCGTGGAACTGCCCGATAAAATTGTAGTGAAAGTAACATATAGCGAACCAGGCGTAAAAGGCGATACCGCTACCCGCACCCTGAAACAGGCTACCGTTGAAACCGGCGCTACCGTAAACGTACCGCTGTTTGTAAACGAAGGCGAGCTGATTCGTATAAATACGAAGACCGGGGAATATGTGGAAAGAGTAAAAGAATAATACTAAAACGTACGTTATACCGGGACAATGGAACTCAAAAATCCATTGTCCTCTTTTTTTGGGTAAATCCGAGCCGGCAACATAAAAAAACGGTTTTGGATATATTTAGTGTGTAATCCTTATCTTAGCCGCCTGTTATACAGGACTTAAACGACAAACTAAAATTTTTAACAGATGGATTTTAAACAAATTCAGGAGTTGATCAAAATGATCAACAAATCTAATATTGGGGAAGTGACGATTGAAGAAAAGGGATTTAAATTAACCATCAAGCAAAAAGAAGAACCGGTTCAAAATGTCATAGCAGCTCCTGTACATACTCCTATGATGACTGCCATGCCACAAGCTGCGGCTGCCCAGCCTGCTGCACAGGTAACTGCCCCGGCTGCAGATAAAGCAAAACCTGCTGATGCGGTAGCCGACAACCTGATCACTATCAAGAGCCCGATGATCGGTACTTTCTATCGCAGTTCAGCGCCCGGCAAACCTGCCTTTGTAGAAATAGGCGATGATGTTACTCCCGGTAAAGCGGTTTGCATTATCGAAGCCATGAAACTCTTTAATGAGATAGAAAGCGAAGTAAAAGGCCGTATTGTAAAAGTATTGGTAGAAGATGCTTCGCCGGTAGAATACGACCAACCGTTATTCCTGGTAGAACCAGCTTAATCTTAATTAGCTAATGAGGTAATGGGCTAATGTGCTTACGTTATTAAGGGCATATTAGCAGATAAGCATATTAGCACATTAACAATTAAATTCAATGTTCAAGAAAATATTAATTGCCAATCGTGGAGAAATTGCCCTTCGGGTAATACGTACCTGTAAGGAAATGGGCATCAAAACGGTTGCTGTTTATTCCACTGCCGACAAAGACAGCCTTCACGTACGGTTTGCCGATGAAGCAGTTTGTATTGGAAAGGCTGCCAGCTCCGATTCCTACCTCAATATTCCGCATATTATGGCCGCGGCAGAGATCACCAATGCCGACGGTATTCACCCCGGTTATGGATTTTTGGCCGAGAACGCCCGTTTTGCGGAAATCTGCGGCGAGCATAATATAAAATTTATTGGACCCACGCCCGATCAGATCCGTTCTATGGGCGATAAAATAACTGCCAAAGAAACCATGATCAAAGCCGGTGTACCGGTGGTGCCTGGTGGCGAAGGGTTATTGGAAAGTCTGGAAGAAGCGCAAAGCCTGGCTAAAGAAGTGGGTTACCCCATTATCCTGAAAGCTACAGCCGGTGGTGGTGGTAAAGGGATGCGTGTTGTTTGGAATGAAGAAGAATTGGAAAAGAACTACAACACCGCCAAAGCCGAAGCGGGCGCCGCCTTCAAGAACGACGGTATTTACATGGAAAAGTTTGTGGAAGAACCACGCCACATTGAAATACAGGTTGCCGGCGATCGCTATGGTAAAGTTTGTCACCTCAGCGAAAGAGATTGCTCTATACAACGCCGTCACCAGAAACTGGTAGAAGAATCACCTTCTCCTTTCATGACGCCCGAACTGCGTAAACGCATGGGGGATGCCGCTATCAAAGCTGCTTCTGCCATTGGGTACGAAAGCGTGGGCACCATTGAGTTCCTGGTTGATAAACACCGCAATTTCTACTTCATGGAAATGAATACCCGTATTCAGGTAGAACATTGCGTAACCGAAGAAGTAACCAACTTTGATCTGATCAAAGAACAAATAAAAATAGCAGGCGGCGAAGCCATCAGCGGACTAAACTACGAGCCGCAGATGCATGCTATTGAATGCCGTATCAATGCCGAAGATCCGTATAACGATTTTCGTCCCAGCCCGGGCAAGATCACTACGCTGCATCAACCCGGCGGCCATGGAATCCGTATTGACTCGCACGTATATGCCGGCTATGTAATTCCGCCGTACTACGACTCCATGATCGCCAAGATCATTGCCGTAGCACGCACCCGCGAAGAGGCCATCAATACCATGAGCCGCGCCTTAAGCGAGTATGTGATCGAAGGCGTAAAAACTACTATTCCCTTCCATCAGCAACTGATGAAGAATGAAGATTTTATAAAGGGTAACTTCAATACTAAGTTCTTAGAGACATTTAAGATGGTATAGTTAACTGGTTGATAAGTTGACGAGTTAACAAGTTCAAAACTCTTGTTAACTTGTCAACGTGTTAACCTGTCAACGTGTTAACACGTCAACTCAAGGCTTCACTTCTGTACTATCACTACTTTTAAAACGATTCTCCTTCCACCTGGCCAAAAGCACCCTCTGTTTATCAGTAAGAATCTCATTCAGCTCCTGCTGGTTCGTTAAATTTTGCATGCGTTGACGGCGAATAATGGTGGCAATCCTTCTTTTTTGATCGGCTGTTAATTTCAGCTCGCTCATCCGCTGCCGTAACCCGGGTTCAACACCGGTACGTCGTTGTGCGGTGGCAGTAACGCCCAGGAACATCAGCAGTGCCATCAATACAATTTGCACCCATTTCATAGCTATACGATTTTTAACCTGTGCAGGTTAGACCCCATTAGATAACAGGAGTTTAACCAGGTGCAGATCACATAGTCACGAAATTGGTTATATAATCCTTTTTTAAAGATGAATACGGCTGTAGGAACGATCAACCGGCCAATTCATTCGTTACCGCCTCCAGCTTGTCTTCAACCCCGTAAAAGGAAGCGATCCTGCGGATAACGCTTTCTACCACAGCATCGGGGCAGGAGGCGCCGCTGGTAACTAAAATGCGGGCCGGGCTGCGGGTTGGCAGGTAACCGGTTGAATGCAGTTCTTCTTTTGTGTGAAAGTTATAATGCCGGATGTCTTTTGCAGAAAGCAATTTTTCTTCAGCATTAATAAAATAGGTGGGCAGTTCCTGCTCGCACAGTTCGGCCAGGTGCGTGGTGTTGCTGCTATTATAACCGCCTACCACAATGGCAATATCGGCCGGCGTTTGCAACATGCCGGTAACCGCCGTTTGGTTATCGTTGGTGGCGTAACACAAGGTGTCGCGGGTATCGGCAAAACGGGTTTCTATGTTTTCCGGCGTTAAGCCATAATGGGTTTGAATGGTTTGTTTCAGAAACTCGGCAATAGCCTGCGTATCGGTAGCCAGCTGGGTAGTTTGGTTCACCACCCCAATGCGTTGCAGGTGTTGGGTAACATCGAACCCGGCGGAAAAGCGATTGGCAAATTCTGTATAAAAAAGTTCTGCCGGTTTTTCGCCGGTAATATATTTCGCCAGGTTTTCCGCTTCCTGCATGTCGTTCACAATTACCGAAGGGGCATTGCTGGCGGCATGCGAAAAAGTGGCCCTGGTTTCTTCGTGTTTCGGTTTACCATGAATTACAATGGTGTAACCTTTTTTAGCGATCTGCTCGCTGCGGTTCCAAACTTTTTCAACAAAGGGGCAGGTAGTATTATATTTTTCAACCGGAATACCCAGTTTACTTAATTTCGACTCAATTTCAAGCGTTGTACCAAAAGCAGGAATGATCACCACATCATCAGCAGTTAATTCCTCAAACGGGATCAGCTGATGGCCGTAGTTGTCTTGCAGAAATTGTACGCCCCGGCTTTGCAGATCGGCGTTCACCTGCGGGTTATGGATCATTTCGCTTAATAAGAATATGCGCTTGCCGGGATTTGATTCTATAGTGCGGAAGGAGATCTCGATGGCATTCTCAACCCCGTAACAGAACCCGAAGTGGCGGGCCAGGTAAATGTGCAAAGGACCGAGTGTCAACAGGGTAGGAGTAAAATCCTTCTTCATTTTATCCTGCTGTTTACGACTGTTCTTGATGGCCGTGATCAGCGGACTACGATAGGTAATAGGAACATTAAACGTTTTCATGCCGGAGCAAAGGTACACCCTTAAACCTGAAACATGGAACCTGGAACGGTTTTTTGGATTGTTGCCCGTAATTTTGATTAAACCAACCAAGGAATGAGATGATGACGCGACGATTTTCAACAATAGCTTGGAGTATTAACAGCAATATTTATGAAGTAAATGTTCGCCAGTATACGCCCGAAGGCACTTTTAACGCATTTGCCCAGCACCTGCCCCGGTTAAAAGATATGGGGGTAGATGTGCTCTGGTTCATGCCTATTACCCCAATAAGTAAGGAAAAACGGCAGGGAACACTGGGAAGTTACTATGCCTGTGCAGATTATAAAGCCATTAACCCCGAATTTGGCAACCTGGCCGATTTTAAAAACCTCGTAAAAAAAGCCCACGCACAGGGGCAAAAAGTGATTATTGACTGGGTGGCCAACCATACGGGTTGGGACCACATCTGGACAAAATCAAACCCCGAGTACTACAAGCGGGATGCGGAAGGCAAATTCTACGATACCAATAACTGGCACGATGTAATTGATCTGAATTATTACGACCATGGCATGCGTACCGCCATGATAGACGCCATGCGTTTTTGGGTAAAGGAATGCGATATAGATGGTTTTCGATGCGATATGTGCCACCTGGTGCCACTGGATTTCTGGAGCCAGGCCCGGGTACAGCTGGATGCCGTAAAACCTTTGTTCTGGCTGGGTGAAACCCTGGATGTACCTTATTTACAGGTATTTGATTGTTTTTACGGCTGGCGCTGGATGTCGGGCACACAAAAATATTACCGCCAGGAAATTAACCTGAACCAGTTAAAAGACGTGTTGAATCATTATCAATACGACCTGCCGGAAGGCACCTTTCCCATGCTGTTCACCAGCAATCACGACGAGAATACCTGGAATGGGACCGAATATGAAAAATATGGCGACATGGCAGCCCCGTTAGCTGTATTCAGTTGTACCTGGAACGGGGTTCCGCTTATTTACACCGCCCAGGAATTACCACTGCACAAAAGATTACCGTTTTTTGATAAGGATGATGTGAACTGGAATGGCACGCCGGAATTGCAGGGTTTTTATAAAACCTTATTACAATTGCGCAAGCAGCATCCGGCCCTGCAAACAGGCGAAGCGTCAAAACCTCTGGTGCTATCTACGAGCGATGACGACCACATATTGGCGTTTAGCCGAATGAATGAAGGAAAGGTACTGCTGGTGATCCTGAACCTGAGTGCGCAGGAAGTAAGTCCGCAATTTCCTGGTGGTGGTGGTATCATCCAGGGTAAATACACCAATGTGTTTACCAATCAACCAGTTACTGTAAATGTTGGTTTTTCACCGCAACTTAAACCGTGGGAATATCTTGTATTAACACGCTAAGCTTTAAATAAAAAGAAAACCCTCCCGATGCATCGGGAGGGTTTTCTTATGAGTTGTCAGTGCTTTAGCACTAGTTCGTTGGGCTATCTAAATTGATCACGATTGGGTAAACGCCTTCGTAACCAGGATAAACACCTTCCAGTTTTATACTGCCGGAAGCGCCTTCCAGTGCCTTGCGCAGGTCATCCACACTGTTCACCTCTTTGCCATTGGCTTTAGTGATCACGTAACCTTCCTGTATCCTTACTTTGCTTAACAAGCCACGGGTACCAATCGCTTTCACCAGTACACCGCCTTTCACGCCTGCTTCTTTTGCATCATCCTTGTTCAGGGTTTCCAGTTCAGCGCCTAATTTATCCAGCACAGAAGTTTTAACAACATCAGTACTGCCGGTTTTATTTTTCAGGATGATAGAAGTTGTATACTCCTTGCCGCCGCGTTGGTAAGTAAGATTGATCTTATCACCAGGACGATAAGTAGCGATCTGGCCAATAAGGTCGGCGCCACTTACAACAGGCACGTTATTTACCTTGGTTATTACGTCGCCTTTTTTAATACCTGCGGCCAATGCAGCGCCACCATCACGAACGGTCATTACATACACACCGCCATCGTCTTTGATACCGTTTTGTTTTTTCTCATCATCGCTGATGTTATCTCTCGGGTATTCAATACCCAGGTAAGCTCTTTGTACGGTTCCGAATTTAATAAGGTCAGAAACGATCTTCTTTACGATATTAACCGGGATGGTGAAGGAATAACCGGCATAAGCCCCTGTAGGGGAAGCTATGGCAGAGTTAATACCAACCAGTTTGCCATCTGTGCTGATAAGCGGGCCGCCACTGTTACCGGGGTTAACAGCCGCATCGGTTTGAATGAAGGATTCAACAGGTGAATCGCTCTGGCGTTTGTTTATTTCAAGCGTTCTTCCTTTAGCACTTACAATACCAGCTGTTACAGTAGTTTCGAGTGTTAAAGGATAACCAACAGCCAGTACCCATTGACCAACCTTTACTTCATCGGAGTTACCATATAACAGGAATGGTAAACCTTTTGCGTCGATCTTTATCACAGCCAGGTCACTGCTGGGGTCAGCGGCGATCACTTTGGCCTTGAAAGATTTTTTGTTGGTAAGCATTACGGTAATATCATCTGCACCATCCACTACGTGGTTATTGGTAACAATGTAACCGTCTTCGCTGATGATGGCGCCGGAGCCGGAAGCCATTTGCGGAATAGAACGGGTGCCGTTGCCAAAGAAATCGTCCAGGTCGGGGAACAGATCACCGAATGGATTATTACGGGGCAGGTTATTACTTACTGTACGGGTTGCTTTTGTTTTAATGTGCACTGTTGCTGGAATGGCAGCTTCAGCAGCAGCTGAAAAATCAGCCGGACCTGATGACCCGTTTATCCCATTAAAGCCAGCGTAATTGGCCGGTATCTTTCCTGTATCGCCATCCTTTTGATAAACGTATGTACCATCATGACTAAAATGGTTAACACCCCACATGGTCACTCCGGTAGTGGAGGCGCTAATGAGCACAATAGCCAGAATTTGTTTCCACTTCATAATCGTTATTAATTTTATGAGATTTTATTACTTGTTTCAAAATACATGCCTGACAACAACAAATTTAACGTCAGGAATTAATGCAAACCTGTGTTGATAAGTTGGTTTAACAATTAATTTACTAAAGTCTTCGTACTTCGCCTCTCCAATTTACTAAAAGTAAGCAGGAATCGCTAAAAACGCCATAGCCTCTGGTGGAAAGTTAAAAATTATTATAGGTATTTGTATATGATTACATGTAATTTTTACAGGCTCGTTTGTCAGGTTTTTCACAATTCCCGCAAAAATTTCATGACATCAACGCCATCTGCATAATCGGTAAGCGATGGTTGTTGCGCCTGGCCAAAAGCAAGGTGGTTCCTTCCAACAATACATTGCACATCGGTATTACCGGCAAGCGAAGCTTCTACCTCAGCCGCGTTTTTATAAAACTCATAATTCAGTTGGCTGATGGGGGAGAACAGTTCCTTGCTTTCAGCAAGTAAAATGCTTTGGTTGCTCATGTAAAACTGTTTGTTCAGTATCAAAACAGCCAGCATGTAATCGTAGTTATGTTTGTATTTATGCAGGTCGGCCAGGTAGTCGTATTTTTTGAAGGTCTCTATCAGGGGAACAAAATCATAATTTTCCGGTACGTATAATTTGGTCACATTACGGCAACCCAGCCCGAAATACTGATACACATCATCGGCCAGTTTATCCAGCTCGGCGGGCGTTTCTTCCCCGGTTAACAGGGCCACCGATGTACGGTTGCGGCGAATGATATGCGGGTACTTGCTGAAGTAATAGTCGAAATACCGGGCAGAATTATTGCTGCCGGTAGCAATATAGGCATCACAGCCTTTTAGCATTTCGGAGAAAGTTACCAGCTGGCGGGTGGTATCATCCCACTCGTACAGTTGTTGCACCAGGTGTTTAATGAGAACATCGTCTTTGGAAGAAGGTTTTATGGTTTGCCGGTGACCGGTAATGAATACACATAAAAAATCGTGAAAACCAACCAGTGGTATATTACCGGCCATGATAATACCCACGTTTTTGGGCGCGGTATTTTCGGTTGGAAGGTTATATTGTTGGGCCCAGGCGGTCAGCTTATCTTTTTGTAAAAAGGCAAGGGCAATATTTCGGGTAGCCAGGTCAATAAATTCAGGGGTGAACCAGCTGTTCTGCAAACTGGCTTTTTGCTTGGTTGCCTGCCAGTTATCGTTATCCTGTAAAATATATTCACCTAACCGGTTCAATAAAACGAATCGTTGTTGTAAATTCATTACACCTTATATTTGTCGTGCAAAAATAGTTGTATTCAATTCACGAGCCTGCAAGCAGGCAGGTTTAAAATTCAGCAAGTTATGGCAATAAAAATCACCGAAGAATGTATTAACTGCGGCGCCTGCGAACCCGAGTGCCCAAATAATGCGATATATGAAGGTGGGGTAGAATGGAGAGTGGCAGACGGTACTACAGTAAAAGGATCATTTGTATTATTGGATGGAACTTTAACTGATGCCGATACAGCTCATGCGCCTATTAGTGTAGATACGTATTATATCGTTCCGAATAAATGTACAGAGTGCCAGGGTTTTCATGAAGAGCCCCAGTGTGCAGCAGTTTGTCCCGTTGACTGTTGCGTACCTGATGAAATGTATGTTGAAACAGTGGAGCAGTTAATGCAAAAAAAGGAAAAACTGCATATCTGATAAGAGGTGCGAACAGCCAAATAAAATTTTGATTGTGGCTGATAATTTCCATACCTTTCTATTAGAATAGTAATGTAGCCTTAGTGCTACTTGTAAGTGGCGGGTGATATTTCCTGCCGTATTGAGGTGAAGGATTAACGACCTTCACCTTTTATATTTATAAAAACTTAAATTTTCCCATTTCTACCGCTTTTTGCCCGGTTTTACCGCATAATACCTGCCTGGGTAGTTTCGGCCTTCCATCCCTTTTTCGTTTATTTGCTAAAAATTTTCCAACCTTACATGAAGCCCAATATTGCCTTTGTTACCGGTGGGTACTCAACTGAAGCCGTTATTTCCTATAA
>Ga0209646_1000857_pt1 | contig 10168 bp, 6 predicted proteins | sample AraplaL_Col_mTSA_FD_184259 | JGI IMG/M metagenome (GOLD analysis project Ga0209646, IMG submission 184259) | Arabidopsis root microbial communities from the University of North Carolina, USA - plate scrape CL_Col_mTSA (SPAdes) (version 2) | ecosystem: Host-associated > Plants > Roots >...
GAAAGGTTGTGATTCGCCTTGTTTAAAATGAACCATGTTGCCCGCTATAAAATCAATAGCTCCTGCAATTTTGATCTTGCCTTTACGGATCAGTTCAATGGTGCCAATGTCCAGTATCGGAGACTTTCCTTCCCGCCGAACCTGTTCCAGTGGTCCATATGGCTTTCTTTTCAGTCCTAACCTGGTAATGTCACCAATAATAGCATTTGCCAATGGTGCGCTCAATAGATCGGCTATACGAGGTGGTAGAAAATTCAGTAATAAACTCAATTCCAGTACAGGCACGCCCAAAACATCGCGCGGAACAATGTTTACGGCAGAACGAACAGACATAAAAGGTATAGCGCCCTGTTCAAACAGATCAATCGCAATTTCACAGGCAGAGTTGCCAAAACCAATTACCAGCACTTTTTGATCGGCAAAACCTTTACCCGTTTTGTAGGCTGCGCTATGCATTATTTTTCCAGGAAAAGTTTCCATTCCCTGTAACACAACAGGTTTAGGTTTACCGAACGGGCCTGTAGCCATCACTAAAAACTTCGACTGAAATATGCCATTGGTAGTTTGGGTGATCCAGTAGCCGGCCTCTTTTTTTATAGATGTTGCAGTTGTATTAAAAACCGGCTGAATATTGAATGTTTGTTGATAGTCGTTTAAATAATCAATAACCTGTTGCCGGCTCGGATAGCGGGGTATGTTTTTACCAAATTTCTTATATGGTAATTGTGATACTCGTTTGTTGGTATGCAGGTGCAGCCGGTGATAGTGGTTGTGCCAGGCGCTGGCCACCTGGGCGTGCTTTTCAATAATAACATATTCAACTCCACGCCGCTGCAAACAGGCAGCAGTTGCAAGCCCCGAAATACCGGACCCAACAATGAGGACGTCGGTTTGTGTTAATGGTAGCATGTTTCAATATTTGCCTTTATGAATTTAATTCAATATTGCTACAATGCCCATGTTTTTTATTTAATGCACTGCCTGTCTCTGTGCAATGTTTAGTTTTGAAACATATCTCGCCAACTTTCCAGTGTAAGTGACTTAAGATGCCGCATTTAGGACTAACTATAACTCATTTAGAGTCAACTTTGAGGTTGAGTGGCTGAAATAAATCATTCCTGTACAACTTTGAACCATAAGTCAATAAGTATGAGCCATACAGCACTAACTTTAGCGCTAAAGTCACGCACATACAAGCCAAAGTTGTTCATCAACGCATCAAAGTTACATACTGATAACTCATTGTTGGTTATTGATGATCTATTTAAAAATCTGAATAGCACCTAACGGGCTACCGATGATCTATAGTTAATTCTGAATAACACATTGTTAGATTTCCTAACTGTATTTTATGATTGCAGGTTTCCACTGTACATACCGCCATCAAAATGAGCCCCGTTTGTTTGTGTTATGAATAGTACTATATCAGTCGTTTCAAGGGCATTGAATAGTGGGTTTTCTGTTTCAATCAGTACACTTTCTCCGGTATGGAGGAGCATATTTTCATTTACCTGTATTTCTCCATTAAATACGTAAAACAGGAAGGCGGTGTTTTCAGCAGGGATTTCCGGCAAGAGGACTGCTGAGCCTTTTTCCAAATGCATGTCCATTAACCAGGTATTACTTCTTATTTGTAAGGGATAATCTTTGCCGTTACCGGCTATTTTTCTCCATTGATTATTGCTGTAAATGGTTTGCAGTTCATGAAACTGCACCTGGGAAGATAAGCCGCTGGTTTCCGGCCTGATAAAAATTTGCAAGCCTTCCAAAACACCTCCTGCTTCCAGCACTTTCTCCTGGTGATAAAAACTTTTACCTGCATTCATCAACATCAGTTTTTGATTTGAAATGATGTCGGTAAAGCCTGCTGAATCAACATGCTTTACCTGGCCACTTCTCAGGTAAGTAAGTATTTCGTCATCCCGGTGTGGATGCATGGGGATAAGCGTTCCAGGTGTTATCCGGGCCTGATCTATTCTTCCTATGGTGGAAAAACCGGTGTCGTTTAATTGTGGACGGATCAGCCCCGGATATAGAATTTGAATGCCAAATCCGCCATGTTGTTTACCATATTTAATGGTATTGTCTATTTTAGTTAACATTGGTGGTTGATTATAAAATGACGACGGTTGGTTTTAGTGTAGCGTTATAGCTACTTTACCCGTTACACCGCCTTTTTCGGCATACTGGTAAGCTTCAACAGTTTGGCTGAACGGAAATATTTTGCTTACCTCTATCTGCAACCCTTTGTTTAGTGCGGTTAGCAAAACATCCATTTTTTTTGCTGAAGGATTGGAGAGTATTACAAGGTGTTTTTTGCCGGTAAACAGATTTTTAAATAATGATGTTGGGATTTCAATAGGCTGGGGAACGGGATTTAAAAACAAGGCTTTTGCTTTCATTATTTTTTTAGCATTTGCATAACCCATCTTGCCCGACAGATCAATTATAATATCGTAAGCTGTTTTTTGAGAAAGAACATTTTCTTTGGTATAGTCTATTACTGAATGGGCTCCCCATTTACTTGCATACTCAACAGATCCTGTACTTGTAACAGCAGTTACATGGGCGCCTTGTTGTTTTAATAATTGCAACAAAAACATTCCGAATCCGCCTGTTGCACCATTTACCAGAATTTTTGTTTGTGGGTTGATGTTTCCCATTTTTTGTAAGGCAGTAACTGCAGCAAAACCGGCAATGGGAATAGAGGCAGCTTGTTCGAAACTTATAGGTGCTGGTTTTTTCCAAACAAGTGTTGCCGGAACGGTAGCATATTCAGCTAATGCACCATCTTTCATATTGTTTTTTACCACGCCAAAAACTTCATCCCCTTTTTTGAACCCTGAATTTCCGGCATCTTCAATGATCCCAGCAAAATCAACTCCTGTGTGCCTGGGAAATTTTGAGCCGGACATTAATTTCATTTCTCCTTTCCTGATTTTCCAATCCATCGGATTAATAGAAACGGCTTTTATTTTTACCAACACTTCATTGGCTTTGATAACGGGTTTTGCTTCTTCTACCGTTTGCAGAACATCTGTGCTTCCAAACTTTGCGTATGCTATTGCTTTCATTTTGCTGTTTTTAATTGTGATTAATTGATAGCACAAAGTTGTAAATATGCAGGGTGGCAAACTTGTATCAGATCGCTGTTTAAGTACTTAAACTACCAATGCTTTGAAGCAATTTTTGCGCATGAAATCTTTTAATTTGATATGATTGTCAATTTAATAGGTAAAAACTGGTCATTTATATGGTCATAATAGTATTATTAAAGGTCAATCCCTTTTGGTGTCTTTGTTAAAACGGTATAGCATTTATAAACAGTCTATTGTGATTTTTCAGGTAAGCATGTTAAAAATAAAAATACAATTAATGGTTAAAATAGTATTAATACATAAGCATTAATTAACACTATGTTTGTAAAAACTATTGCTGCCATATGCGAAGATATTTTTTGATCCCCCTTGGGGTATGCCTGATGTTAGTCCTCTTCAATGTGCCCTTATACGCGCAGGATGGTAAAATTGTGACGGGTGTCGTTTTTGACGAAAAAGGCACCACCCTTCCCGGAGCCAGCGTAAAGACCAAAGATTCCAAATTCGCCGTACAATCCGATAAAAGCGGCAGATTCGCCATTAAAGTGCCGGTTAGTACAAAAGTGCTGGTGGTAACTTTTGTGGGAATGCAGGAACAGGAAGTTGCATTAACTAAAAATGACCTGAAAGTAACCCTGGTGTCAGTTGTTACTACCATGAATGATGTAGTGGTAGTTGGGTATGGCACCGTTAAAAAGAAAGATGTAACCGGATCCATAGTGCGGGTCGATGGCGATGTGCTGAACAAAACTGCGCCGGCCGATGTAGTATCAGCCCTGCAGGGACGTGTGGCCGGCGTTGCCGTAACGCAGAACGATGGGGCGCCCGGCGCCGGTGTTAGTATGCGCATTCGTGGTTCCAACTCCTTCCTGGGCGGAACCGAACCGCTATATGTAATTGACGGGGTGCCATTCAATAACTCGGCTTCCAATGCTACCCCCGCTTCACTGGGCGATGATGAAAAACAGTCTATTAACCCGCTCAATTTCTTAAGTCCCGCCGATATTGAATCTATCGATGTGTTGAAAGATGCTTCCGCCACGGCTATCTACGGTTCGCGCGGCGCCAACGGCGTAGTGATCATTACTACTAAAAAAGGAAAGACCGGTAATGATAAGGTTGACCTGTCGGTAACCATGGGCGTAGCGCAGGTAGCCAAAAAACTGCATGTGCTGAATGCGTATGATTATGCTACTTATACCAATCTGGCCTATACGAACGCCACCTTGTATGAGGGCGCAACAGCCCCCATACCGTTTCCGGGGGCCAAAACGCTCTCTGCTACCGGTGATTCAGTGTACACGCCGGGGCCTGCTGATTATATCGGCAAAGGAACCGATTGGCAGGATGTATTGTTCCGCAGCGGTCTTACCCAAAACTATTCATTGAACGTATCGGGCGGAAGCAGTGCAGGAAGCCACAGCTTTACTTTTAATTACCTCAACCAGGATGGGGTGATCACCAACTCGGGCTTTCGCCGTTACGGGGTGAATTTTAACCTGAGCCGCAATGTGGGCAAATTTATTAAGATCGGTACCAGCGGGGCTATGTCGCAATCTATTACCCATGGGGTAAAAACGAGTACATCTTCGTCAGACGATGCCAATGCCGGCGTGGTGCGTGCTGCATTAAGTTATCCTTCTACCCAGGACCGTACCAGCGACCTCAGCTCGGTGTTCTTTATCACCAATCCTTATATCTACGCCAATGATGTACTGAACAAGGTGACCTCAAAAAACCTGTTCAGCTCTAATTATGCAGAAATAAGTTTCCTGAAATATTTCAAATTCAAACAAACACTGGGCTTTAATTATGCCTACAATACCCGCGACCAGTATTATCCGCGTACGGTATATGAAGGCAGAAGCAAGCAGGGGTGGGGGTTGAAAGCAAATGACCAGTGGGCCAATTTCATGTCTGAAAGCCTGTTGTCGTTTGGGGAACAGATCGGCAAACATAACATTAATGCTGTTGCTGCCGCCACCTATGAGCGTACAGACGCTTCGTGGCTGCGTTACGATGCGGCGGGCTTCCCCAATGATATTAACAAGAATGAGAACCTGGGCGCAGGATCCCTGCAACAAACGCTGGCTGCCCCGTATAACAACCGTTCTTCAACCAAATTCGCCTCCTTCCTGGGCCGTATAAATTATAACTATGCTGGTAAATACCTGGTCACCGCTTCGTTCAGACGGGATGGGGCCAGCCAGTTCGGTGCCAACCATAAATGGGGTGATTTCCCCTCCTTTTCACTGGCATGGAAGGCCGCAGAAGAAAGCTTCATTAAAGACCTCAATATCTTCAGCGACCTGAAGCTGCGTTTTGGCTATGGCCAGGTGGGTTCGGTGCCGTTACCTGCTTATGCTTCACTGGATAAGCTCACCGTTGCCAATTACCCGCTGGGCGGTAGTGTGGCTACCGGTTATGCCAACGACTATTATGCCGGCCCTGCCAACCCCAACCTGAAATGGGAAACCACCCGTTCGTTCAATATGGGGCTCGACTTCGGGTTCTTCAACAACCGGCTGACGGCTACCGTAGATGTATACCGCAAAAAAACGGTCGACCTGTTGCAGTCTATTACCATTCCCACTTCTACCGGTTATGCAAGCATGTACGTAAATTCCGGTTCGGTAGAGAACAAAGGATTGGAAATAGCTATACAGGGTGATGTGGTGCGTAGTAAAGACTTTACCTGGAACACCAACTTCAATATTGCCTTTAACCGCAACAAAATATTATCGCTGGGTAGCGATACCTCTGTAAAGCAACAGTTTGCCGGTAACATCTCTACCAGCTATGCGCCCTACATTCAAAAGGCCGGTCACCCAATCGGTGCGCTGTACGGTTATGTAGAAGACGGCTATTATGAAAATGAAGCGGCGGTACGGGCCGATCCTGCGTATGCTTCACAGGGCGAAGCCATCATCAAACGTATGGTAGGCGAAATACGCTATGCGCATCCCAACGGCGGCAGCGGCGCCATTACTACCAGCGACCGTACCTTTATCGGCAATGTAAATCCTAAGTACACGTTTGGTTTCACCAACAACTTCAGCTATAAGAACTGGGAACTGAGTGTATTTGTGAGCGGTGCGGTTGGCAACGATGTTATTAACCTTACTACTTATTTCCTTTCCCGCAACGTAGGCTATCAGAACGTGCTGTCTTCTATGTACAACGACGCCTGGACGGCAGGAAAAGATAACAGGAATGCCGCCTGGCCAAAAATTGAGAAACAGAGCTGGAGGAACTACTTTTTCAGCCGGCGCTTTATTGAAGATGGAAGCTACGTGCGTATCAAAAACCTGTCGCTGGGATATAACCTGCCTAAAAACCTGATAAAAAATATCTCCAACATTCGTGTTACTGCCAGTGTAAACAACCTGTATACTTTCACCCATTACAGTGGTTACGATCCTGAAATGAATGGTTTTGGCACCAACCCGGCGATGTATGGTGTTGACCTGGGTGGCTATCCTGTCGCCCGCAGCTTTAACATGGCCCTCAGATGTAACTTCTAATTTTTCAAATTCAGCTATATGAAATTATCGAACTATAAATATGTGTTGTTTGCTGTAAGCGGGTTCCTGTTCATAACTGCCACGTCATGTAAAAAAACGCTGGAAGAAACCCCGTACAGCTTCCTGTCGCCCGGAAATTTTTATACAAGCTCTGCCAACGCAGTAGCCGCCATTAACGGCGTATACAACGAATTATTCACTTATGACCTTTACCAGCAGCCTTTCTGGAACCTGACCATGACCGACGATGATCATGTATCGGGTGCAGACTGGTACCTGGGCAATGCCGGTGCGGGTAACCCACAGAGCTACTGGGGCGTAGACCGGCCCTGGGCCGGGTTGTACACGCTTATTGCGCGTTCCAATGCCGTGCTGGAGAATGTAGCCGGTATGTCGACCAGTGTTATTGACACTGCCACCAAAAGCAGGATATTGGGCGAGGCTCACTTCTTCCGCGGCTGGTCGTACTTTCACCTGGTGCAACTGTATGGCGGGGTGCCTATCCGGCTGCAATCGGTAAGCGCCGATACCTCGGCTTCCGGCTTCAACAAACCACGCGCTACTGTAGCCGAAACCTATGCCGTTGCAATAGACGAATTCAAGCAGGCAGAAAACCTGTTGTTCAGTGCTGCCGACAGCCGTTCGGGCGAGAAAGGCCGTGTTACCAAAGGCCTGGCAAAAGCTTTCCTCGCTAAAACCTATCTTACAATGGCCTCGGGCGCCTTACAGGGATCCATTGCCGTAATTGGCGGCGCCAATAATGCCAGTTATACCTACACCAAAGATGTAGTGGCCGGTTATGAAGGCTTCGACAGTAAGGCTTATTATCAGCTGGCCAAAGACAAAGCGCTGGAAGTGGTGAACAGTGGCGACTATAGCCTGTATTCCAATTGGAGCGATGTGTTTACCATTGCCAACCGCAATGGCAAAGAATTTCTGTGGGAAATACAATCTGCGTATGGATCGTCTTTCGTTAATAACCTGCATGCTTATTTATCGGCCCGTTCGCCTTTTGGTACAGGAGCCATGTGGATGACCAACAACCACTACAAAACATACGATGCTACCGATACCCGCGTACTGGATGGCGTAACTCACCAGTACCAGGCCAATTGGGGTACTTATTATTACTATCCCTCCTGGCAGGCAGCCCAATACAACTCATCCGGTACCTATAACAACGATGGTAAGAATGATGGCGACGACAAGGCTTTTGTAACCAAATTCTCTTATGCTACCAGCTTTAACAACGACCAGTTGGGAACGCAATATGCCAACAACAATATTACAGGCACCAGCGATGCCTTCTTCCCTGTAATGCGTTACAGTGAGGTGTTGCTGATGGTAGCCGAAGCAGAAAATGAAGTGAATGGTGCTACAGCTACCGCCTACCAGTACCTGGCAATGGTAAGAAACCGTTGTAAAGCAACTGCCGCCCCGGGTGGTATGAGCCAGCAGGACATGCGCAGCTATATACTGGAAGAAAGAGGCCGTGAGTTTTCGCTGGAAAACATCCGTCGGTACGACCTCATACGCTGGGGCGTTTACCTGCAGGTAATGAACAAGATCGGTACCGGCCAAAACAGCATATCAAAAGTGCGGCTTCCCCGCAACCTGTTGCTGCCGATCCCGCAATCAGAGCTGAACTCAAACAAAGCCATCACCCGTAATAATCCTGGCTGGTAAAAAAACTTTAATTGTTTAACGGTTCTTACCAAAACAGCATAAGATGAAAAAAAGTCCCTCCTTTTATAAAAATATACCTGGCCTGCTGTGCTTTTTTTTGCTGGCGGTCAGCCTCATTGTATCCTGTAAAAAGGATGACAGTGTTGATACCAGTGCTCCTGTTATCAATGAAGTAACCACCACAACCGATTATACAGTGCCGGTGAGCTCTGCAGCCCGCAGTGCCTGGTTAAAGATCCACGGACAACACCTTAAAACCACACAGGTGGTTAAGTTCAATAGTTTGTCCGTACCAGATTCTTCTTTCTATGCAAACGATACTTCCATTACGGTTAAAATACCGGCGAAGGTGCCCGATACCATCAACAACCTCATTACGGTAGTAACCAAATACGGATCGGCCACTTATAGTTTTGTAGTGCAAATGCCGCCGCCTACTGTTACCGGTTTTACTCCGGGCATTGCGGCTGCCGGTGCTAACATAACCATTACCGGTACAGACCTGATGAGCCCCAGAAGCGTATTGTTCGGGACCAATGCAGCTACCATCGTTGCTTCAACAGATACAACTATAACCGTTACAGTACCATCGGGCGCCAATAGTAACTATATTACAGTTACTACAGCCGGCGGAACGGTTACCTCTTCCAATATGTTCGGCGCCGGCCTGGTCATTTACGATGATGCCCTGGCTGCTCCCTGGTGGAGCGGCGGCTGGAGCGGCACTACTACGCTTGGTACTACCGACCAGGTACTGCGTGGCGCCAATGCCATTACACGGGTGTCCGATGCCTGGGGCGCTTTGGGCCTGGGCGGAGCTTCTATCAACCTGGCTTCTTACAAGGCTATAAAACTAAGCATCTATGGCGGCAGCGGTACTTCAGGCAAACTGGTAAAACTGGTGCTGAATTCAGCAGCTGCTTCCGGTCAAACGTTAACAGTTGCTGAAGGTAAATGGACTACGTATACTGTATTGTTGAGCAACCTGGGCAGCCCGGCTACTTTAACAGACATCTGGTTGCAGGAATTCAGCGGAACAGGTGGATTGACCATTTATATCGACGATATGGTACTGTTGTAAAAACGATATGTATAAAGGAAGTTGTCTTAAAAGTAATTAGAGGTTTAATAAAAGTGAGGTAGGAAGTAAGAAGTAGGAAGTAGGAAGTAAGAGGTAGGAAGTAAGAAGTAGGAAGTAAGAAGCTCGCGAATTTCGTATTTCTTACCTCTTACTTCTTATCTCTTAATTCATAAAGTTTACAAACAAAGGGCTTTTATTTTTGAGAAGCCTTCTTCAACATAATATATTTTTGTTGTTTATGAAAAACTGGTTAGCAGTTATACTGGCAACGATCGGTTGGGGTTGTTCAACAGCCCAATCCGAAGAGTTGCCTTCTGATGCCAAAGCCACCAAAGAAACGGTGAACCTGTACCGCAATATGAAAAAAATGGCGGCTACAGGTTTTTTCTTCGGGCACCAGGACGACCTGGCTTATGGGGTACATTGGAAATACAGGAAAGACAGCAGCGACGTAAGGTCCGTTACCGGCGATTACCCCGCTGTGTATGGCTGGGACCTCAGCGGCGTGGAAAGTGATTTGGATAAAGACCTGGACGGAGTGCCTTTTACTGAGCAGAAAAAATACATAAAACAGGTATACGAGCGCGGCGGCATCAACACCTTTAGCTGGCACCTGCCCAGTCCCCTGGGCAATGGTAAAACCGCATGGGATACCACCCACGGCACCGTGACCAGTATATTGCCAGGCGGCAGTAACCACGAGTTGTATAAAGGCTGGCTCGACCGGATTGCCGCGTATATCCGATCGCTAAAAGGCAGTAACGGAGAACCGATACCCG
>Ga0209646_1000861_pt1 | contig 10136 bp, 5 predicted proteins | sample AraplaL_Col_mTSA_FD_184259 | JGI IMG/M metagenome (GOLD analysis project Ga0209646, IMG submission 184259) | Arabidopsis root microbial communities from the University of North Carolina, USA - plate scrape CL_Col_mTSA (SPAdes) (version 2) | ecosystem: Host-associated > Plants > Roots >...
GAATACGATAACAGTTTTTTGTTCCGCAATTTTTATAATGGCGGCGGCGTAGCTATTGGCGATATCAATAACGATGGCCTGGCCGATGTACTGCTTACCTCGAATATGGATGAAAACAAGCTATACCTGAACAAAGGCCATTTCAAATTTGAAGACATTACTGCCAAAAGCGGCATGAAACAAGACAGCATGTGGAGCACCGGGGCCGTAATGGTGGATATTAATAACGATGGCTGGCTCGATATATATGTTTGCAATTCGGGCCACATGAAAAACGGCAACCGGCGGAATAAGCTTTACATAAATAATCATGATCTCACCTTTACTGAATCAGCAGCCAAATACGGGTTAGATATATCGGCCTATACTACCCAGGTTTCTTTTTTTGATTATGACCTCGACGGCGACCTGGATTGTTTTATGATCGATAACAGTCCCATGCCGGTTAATACGTTGGGTTACACCAACCGGCGCGACCTGCCGGCTAAAGATTGGCCGGTAGCCGATTTTGTAAAAGCTGGCGGCGACCATCTGTACCGGAACGATAACGGACATTTTACACAGGTAAATAAAGAAGCCGGCATACACGGTACATTAATGAGTTTCGGCCTCGGCGTATCGGTAGCAGATATCAACAACGACGGGTATCCTGATATTTACGTAGCCAACGATTCGTACGAACGCGATTATTTATACGTCAATCAACGTAACGGCACCTTTAAAGATGAAATGGAACAATGTATGAAGCAAAACAGCTTTTCATCGATGGGCGCCGATATAGCCGATGTGAATAACGATGGGTATGCAGATGTTTTCACCACCGATATGTTACCCGATAATGATTACCGGTTAAAAACCCTGGGGGCTTTTGATAACATTGACCAGTATCGAAACAAATTAAAGATAGGGTTCTACCATCAGTACATGAAAAACTGCCTGCAGATAAATAATGGCAATGGCACCTTTTCAGAGGTTGCCAATTACAGTGGCGTATGTGCCAGCGATTGGAGCTGGGGTGCTTTATTGTTCGATGCCGATAACGACGGCCTGAATGATAACCGCGATGTGACCGACCTTGATTTTATGGATTTCTTTGCCAATGATGTAATTCAAAAGATGGTATTAACGGGCAAGAAAGAAAAAGTGAATGAAGTACTGGAGCATATTCCTAAAACTCCGGTCATCAATAAAGCGTATAGGAATTTGGGTAACCTGCGATTTGCCGATGTAAGCAAAGCCTGGGGATTTACCCAGCCCTCTTTTTCAAACGGGGCCGCGTACGGCGATCTGGATAACGACGGTGACCTTGACCTGGTTATCAATAATATTAATGGGCCTGCTTTTATTTATAAGAACCGGGCCAGTGAACAGCATACCAATCATCACATAAGCATATTACTAAAAGAAAGCGGTGAAAATACGTATGCCATAGGAAGCAAAATAACCGTGCATGCCGGTGGTTCCATTATTACCCGCGAAGTGATACCAAGCCGGGGTTTTCAATCGTCGATGGATTATAAACAGGTGATTGGTTTGGGAAAAATAACCAGGATAGACTCAATGGTGATTATGTGGCCAGATCGTTCAACGGAAACAATTGTACATCCGGCTATAGATACAACACTGGCATTGGCTAAAGCCAACACCACTAAAGGTTCCATGCCCGATACCCTGCAACACCATTCACTTTTGTTTACACTGGCGCCCAATACATTTGATAAGCATGTGGAAGACGATTATGTGGATTTTTATTACGAAAGAAATATTCCCGAAATACTTTCCCGGGAAGGACCCAAAGTAGCTACTGCCGATGTAAATGGCGATGGGCTGGTGGATATGTATATCGGTGGAACAAAAGACCATCCCGGACAGTTGTACCTGCAGCAAAAGGGCGGTGGATTTATAAAAAAACAAGTGCCGGTTTTTATGCAGTTCAAAGATTTTGAAGATGAAGCCGTATTGTTCTTTGATTGCGATAACGATGGCGACGTTGATTTGTTTATAGGGCCGGGTGGAAATAATTCTCCCCCTTACAGCCGCGAAATGCAATGCCGGTTGTTGAAAAATGATGGCAAAGGAAATTTCACCCTCGATGCGGCCGCATTTAAAAGCAATGGTATGAACACCGGTGTAGCCATTGCCAACGATTTTGACCATGACGGCGACCTTGACCTGTTTGTGGGCAGCCGAAGCACGCCCCGCAATTATGGGGTGGCGCCTGAAAGTTATATTTACCTGAATGATGGAAAGGGTCATTTCACTGATATTGCCAAAACAAAGAACCCCGATATTGCCGGTATTGGAATGGTAACGGGTGCTGTGTGGGCCGATGTAGCAGGCGATACCAGTAAGGAACTGATTATAGTGGGTGAATGGATGGAGCCGCGCATATTTTCTTTCAATGGCGATCATTTTATAGAACTAAAAAGCCAGCTGGGAAAACTATATGGCTGGTGGCAAACAATAGTAGCTACGGATATAAACCATGATGGCAAAACCGATCTCGTGCTTGGCAATATAGGGGATAATTTTTACCTGCATCCCGATGCTGCCAATCCGGTAAAACTGTGGATCAATGATTTTAATAACAATGGGTCGGAAGATAAAATACTTACCCGCACTGTTGACAATCGGGATGTGCCGGTATTTCTAAAACGGGAAATGCAGGATGAAATTCCTTCTATAAAAAAAGAAAACCTGAAGCATAAGGATTACGCAAAAAGATCTATCCAGGAACTGTTCTCCAAAGAAATGATCGGTAAAAGCAGTGTGAAGTTGTTTAATTATACAAAGTCGTGCGTAGCCATTAATAAAGGCAATGGCCAGTTTGCTATTCAGCCATTGCCTTACCAGGCACAGCTATCTGTAGTAAATGCTATATTAAGTACAGATATAAATAAAGATGGGTTTCCAGACCTGGTGCTGGGCGGTAACAGATCAGGATTTCCGCCGCAGTTTGGAAAACTAGATGCCAGCTATGGCGATGTATTGCTCAATAATGGCAAAGGCAGCTTTACCTGGTTGCCGGCAAGGCAATCGGGCCTGCTGGTTGATGGCGAAGTACGGGATATTACCTTAATACCAGGCACTAACGTGAATTACGTATTGTTTGCAAGAAATGACGATTATCCGGTTTTATACAGTATAAAAAAGTAAACAAGCGAATTGTAAGTTATGATCAGTAGTAAGCAATGGGCAGGCTTTTGTTTGATGATCCTATCCATACATATTTTTTCTGCATGTAACAGGAGCAATAAGCCGCCTGCGTTGTTTGAAATGCGTGATGAAACCACCACAGGGTTACATTTTACCAATACCCTTACACCAACCGATTCGTTCAATATTTTTCATTACATGTATTACTACAATGGCGCAGGTGTGGGCGCCGGTGATTTTAATAACGATGGCCTGGTAGACCTGTTCTTTGCATCGAACATGGAACAAAATAAGCTGTTTTTAAATACGGGTAAGCTGCATTTTAAAGAGGTGACAAAAGAAGCCGGTATTCCAGATGACCATGGTTGGAGTACAGGAGTTTCTGTAGTAGATATAAACAACGATGGCCTGCTGGATATTTACATTTGCAGGGTGGGGAATTATGGTCCGTTGAAAAGTCATAACCAGTTTTTGATCTGTACCGGTATTGATAAGAATGGCGTGCCTCATTACGTTGATAAAGCGCATGAGTTGGGCGTCGATTTCTCCGGATTTAGTACACAAGCTGCGTTTTTTGATTATGATATGGATGGCGACCTGGATCTGTATTTGTTGAATCATTCCGTTCATGCCATCAGTAACTTTCGACCACGCAAAGACTTTATTGGTACGTATGAAACCCTGTCTGGCGACCGCCTGTTCCGTAACGATGCAGTAGCTGGTGGCACGCCCAAATTTACCGAAGTAACGAAAGAATCGGGTATTAACAGTACAGCCATCGGCTACGGCCTGGGTATAGGGGTGAGCGACATAAACCTGGATGGCTATCCTGATATTTACATTGGGAACGATTTTCACGAGAACGATTACCTGTACATCAATCAGCATAATGGAACCTTTAAGGAGGAGCTGGGGAAATGTATGATGCATACCAGCCAGTACAGCATGGGTGTTGACATTGCCGATGTAAATAATGATGGCTATTCCGAGATCGTTTCTATGGACATGTTGCCTGCTGACCCCTACATTTTAAAAAGATCGCTGGGAGAAGATACGTGGGATCTGTATAACGAAAAGATAAGGATTGGTTATAACTACCAGTATACCCGCAATAACCTGCAGTTAAACGATCGCAACGGTACCTTCAGTGAAGTGGGGCTGTACAGTGGAATAGCTGCTACCGATTGGAGTTGGGCTGCCTTGTGGATGGATTTTGATAACGACGGTATGAAAGACCTGTTCGTGTCAAACGGTATTCCCAAGCGAATGAACGATATAGACTTCATCAATTATATAGGCAATGAAGAAATTCAAAACAAGCTGCGAACAAATAAGAGCCATGAAAAAGACCTGGCCCTTACCGATAAATTCCCCCAGATAAAAATCCCCAACAAGTTCTTTAAAAACACCGGTAACCTGGCATTTGCCGATCTGGACCAGGAGGTTGTTGATAACAAACCCACGTATTCGAATGGCGCTATTTATGCCGATCTGGATAACGATGGCGACCTGGATGTAGTGGTGAATAACATTAACGACCCCGTAATGGTGTATGAAAACAAAAGCAACGACAAACACGACAAAGCCTATGTTACTATAAAGCTGAAAGGCCCGGCTGGTAATATCAATGCAGTGGGCGCCAAACTGGTGTTGTTTGGGAATAATCAATTATACCTGTATGAAAAGCAGGCAGTGCATGGGTTTATGTCGGCCATGGAAATACCACTGCATGTTGGCCTTGATAAAATAATACCCGATTCTGCCTTCCTGGTGTGGCCCGATAATACGTTTCAGCGCATAGACCTGCCAGCCAATAATTCACAATTGACACTAACCTGGCAAAAGGGCCTGCCAACATTCGATTATAAGACCATAACAACTTTTAAAAAGAATACAACCGCGCATATTTCGAACATAACCGACAGTGTGCGGTTAAACTATCTGCATAAAGAAAATTATTTTGCCGAGTTTGACCGGGAGCCGCTGATCCCGCATATGCTTTCTACCGAAGGTCCGGCCCTGGCAATAGCAGATATAAACAACGATGGTTTGCAGGATGTATATATTGGTGCGGCCAAATGGGAAAAAGCCGCCGTTTATTTACAAAAGCCCGGCGGAACATTTTACCGCACTACACAGCCCAGCCTGGATAACGACAGCACCTTTGAAGATGTAGATGCCTGCATTACCGATGTGAACAACGATGGTTTCCCTGACCTGGTAGTGGCCAGTGGCGGCAATGAATTTTATGGCAGCGATGAACACCTGTTACCACGGGTTTATTTGAACGATGGCAAGGGACAATTCACCCGGCTGCCAAATGCAATTACCGGGCTGTTTGAAACTTTCTCCTGTGTGGCGCCCTGTGATTTTAATAAGGACGGCTTTGTTGATCTGTTTATTGGCGGAAGGGCCATGCCCTGGGCATATGGACAAATTCCTCATTCCTATTTACTACAAAACGATGGTACCGGGAAGTTTAAGGATGTTACAGCGGAGCATGCCAAAGACCTGAGCAACGCAGGCTTTGTAACCCGTGCCATTTGGTTCGACCTGGACCAGGATGGAGATAAGGACCTGATTTGTTCCTTTGAATGGGGCGGTATTGATGCCTGGATAAATAACAATGGCCAGTTTACCCGTAAGGCGCTTACTGATAAAAAAGGTTGGTGGAATTTTGTTTTGCCCTGCGACATCGATAACGATGGCGACATTGACCTGGTAGCTGGGAACCTGGGTTTGAACAGCCGACTGAAAGCATCGGAACAGGAACCCGTTCGGTTGTACTATAATGATTTTGATGACAATGGTAAGAAGGAACAGGTGCTAACATATTATGTGCAGGGGAAAGAAATCCCATTTGCCAACAAATCGGAGCTGGAAAAACAGATGCCGGTTTTGAAGAAGAACTTTTTGTATGCAGAAGACTTTGCAAAAGCACGTTTGAACGATCTTTTCCCCGCAGAAAAATTGAAAACAGCAGAAGTATTAACGGCAAATTACTTTTCCAATGCCATTTTAATAAATGATGGTCATATGCAGTTTACCACACAGGCTTTGCCCTGGGAGGCGCAGTTAACAAGTTACCGCGATGCAGCAATCGTGAACGCCAATAACGACAGTCTGCCCGATCTGTTATTAGGTGGCAACTATTATGAGAACAATGTGGAAATGGGCCGGTATGATGCCGATTGGGGAACCCTGTTAATCAACAAGGGAAACGACCATTTTGAAGTGGAAAGGCCCAATGGTCTAATAATAAAAGGACAGGTACGGCACATACAAAAAATTGACATTGCCAAAAAAGAGGCGTTTGTACTGGCCCGCAATAATGATAGTGTAATGGTGATACGATTTTCAAAATAGCGGCACATAAATATCCGTTATCCACCGGGTGGTATCCGGTTCTGTGCTTCTATTGGTAATAAGTTGTTGAAAGGGCAGCGCCATCAATGTTCTGTGATAATCCTGTATATATAATTGAAATTGCTGCAAGGCTTCCTTCACGGTGGCATCGCCCCCATGTACCCGCGTAACCCAAAAGCGGTTCAGGGGAATACGCGTATTGAAAAAACGCCCACTGGCAGAGATCGTTCTGTTTACAGGCAACGCCACCATTAGCTGGTAGCCGAAGGGATTTAAGGGGGTGATATTCATTATGGGAATACCGGTTTGTTTTGCCTGTTGCGTTGAGCTGTAACTTTTTAAATCGTCGATCAATGAATATATGTCTTTAACAGAAGGATAGGCCGCCTGGTATTTTTTTGTGCTGATGAGAAATGAATCTTTGAAAACTATTTCGTGGATGGCAATACCGTATATATTTTCTTTTTTCTCGGCAAATGACTTGAAGTGACTGAGCACCGCAGCCATATTGCTTTTTAAGTTTATGGCCTGCCAGTAATGTTGAATACGCCTGATGGGATTAAGCGCCGTAGGATAACTGCACGTCCATTGAATGGTTGTAGAATCACCGCCGGCCGGCAGCAGGTGGAGGGTACTGTTAATAGATAATTTGTTGTGATGAATGTTTATCTCAAGTGTGTTCAACAGTTTTTTTGTGATTGCATAACTGCCGTTTTGAAACCGAAAGTTGTTGTTGTGCCATGAAGACCCTGGCCACCAGTTCTTCCATTTTTCTTCAGTGGCCATATTTCTGTAGGCGCCAGGGATGGTACAATTAACCGGTGTTATCTGCACAATATCTATGCGGGCAGGTATAAAAAGATAAATGCTTGCAAATGTCGCAATAATGATAAAAGCCGGAACCAATAGCCATTTTTTCATAGTGCCAATTGAACGGTCTGTATTTGCAAAATAGCGAATATTGGTATTACGGGCAACCGCTCGCTTATTGAACGTCTTTTTGGTGATCGATGATAAACTGAATGATGTCTTCCAATGGGATGCTTATGCGGGCAATGGCATCGGTAATATCATCACGGTTTACCTGGGCGGCGAAGGAGGGTGTTTTTAATTTTTTCAGTATGCTTTTCACATCCATGCCATCGTATTTCGTTGGTCGAATAAGAGCCGAGGCATGAATAAAACCGGATAATTCATCAAACACATAGATCATTTTATCCATGGTATTGTTGGGTTCTACACCAAAATAGCGGGGGCCATGCGAAGCAATGCAATGGATCACTTCAGGGTCTATGTTACGACGTTCGAGTTCTTCAACGATTACCCGGCAATGGTCGTTGGGGTATTTTTCCCAGTCGGCATCGTGCAGCAGACCTGCGAGTTCCCATTTACGGGCGGTGAAATCATCGGCCTGTTCTTTTTCAATAGCCCACGCTTTCATTACGGCGGCCACCTGTTTCATATGCAGGCGCAAACGATCGTTGGGCACCCATTCATTCAATAATTGATGAGCTTCTTCAACAGGCAACAGGTTTCCGGTATTGGCAACATCACCAAACGTGTTGCGACCGAGGAGATGGATGGACATGGTTATTTAGGCGATTGTTTTTTTCTGCATTCGTTCTTATTGGTCCTGGTCATACGGGTTTCCTTGAAGGTAATTTCAAGGCCAACGGCATTAAGAAATGCGGATCAGGTTTTTAAAGGTAACACTTCTAAAGTTATCGGCTTCTAACGTTTCATATAACAGAATATCCTGATCTATTTAATTTTGAATATTGAGCGCAGATGCCAACATCATTTTTATTTTTAATAGATGTTGCGTAGTGTCTTTTTTAAGATCAGCAATATTCTCTTTGATCTCACTTAACAGCTTTTCAAAGAACATAGAACGCTAACCCTCGAACTCTGAACTCTGAACCTGGAACTCTGAATCTGAACCGGCTTTCCCCAAATAAGTGCCCTAAAACGCCCGCTGAATGCGGTTTTTAAGCAGTAGTAAAAAATATATGTCAAAATATTTATTGAATATCAATTAATTATAAAGATGCGATGAAAAAATAATCTCATTTTTTCTTGTTGTACCCATTTGATCAATCTATCTTTGCGACCCGTTTTTAGTTACTGATTAAAAGCGGAAACAGCAAGCGGGATGGCGTTGCTGTTTATTTCTTAACCGGCTGAAGCAATTTTCAGCTAAAAGTTTTTAAAAAATGAGTAAACTACATTTCACTACCCAACATGCGAATGCGGCTACCGTAAAACGCAACTGGTATGTTGTAGACGGTACCAATCAAACCGTGGGACGCATGTGCGCGAAAATAGCAGCTATTCTTCGTGGTAAGAATAAGCCCTACTATACGCCACATGTTGATTGCGGAGACTACATTATCGTTATCAATGCCGAGAAAGTAAAATTCACCGGTAACAAAACTGAAGAAAAAGAATACCAGACCTTCTCAGGTTACCCTGGTGGTCAAAAAGCTGAAACAGCCCGCGAACTGCTGCGCCGTCGTCCGGAAGTAGTAGTAGAAAGAGCGGTAAAAGGTATGTTGCCTAAGAATCGCCTTGGCCGCAAAATGTATAAGAAATTATTTGTGTATGCCGGCGACCAACACGAGCATGCTGCACAGAAACCTCAATCATTAACTTTCTAATTGTTTACAATACATGGAAAAGCAAAAAAATGCCGTAGGTCGTCGTAAAGAAGCTGTGACACGTATTTGGTTGTCACGTGGAACCGGTAAGATCACCGTTAACGATAAAGACTACAAAGAGTATTTTTCACTGGTTTATTTGCAAAACCAGGTTGAAATGCCTTTAAAAGCTATTCAATCTCTTGATAAATTCGATGTTAAGATCAATGCTGCCGGTGGTGGTATGAAAGGTCAGGCTGAAGCTGCAAAACTGGGTATTGGCCGCGCCCTGCTCGAACTGAGCGCTGAATACCGTCCTGCATTAAAAGCAGCCGGTATCCTGAAACGCGATCCGAGATCTGTTGAACGTAAGAAATTCGGTCACAAAAAAGCTCGTCGCAGCTACCAGTTCAGCAAACGTTAATCCATACCAGCGCCTCCGCCAAATGGCGGAGAGCGTTTTGGAAACGCTTGTGGTCATTATCAAATTTTCAAACACATTTTCAACTTAGTTAAATGGAAAATAACACTTCATTGCAACAGCAGCTCCTGGATGCCGGTGTACACTTTGGTCACCTGCGTAAGAAGTGGAACCCAAAAATGTTGCCTTACATTTTTGCTGAAAAGAAAGGCATTCACATCATTGATCTGAATAAAACTACCGAAAGCCTTACCGAAGCAGCTGCCGCCTTAAAGCAGATTGCCCGCAGCGGTAAAAAGATCATGTTCGTGGGCACTAAAAAACAAGCTAAAGAAATTGTTACTGAGTGCGCCCGTAAAGTAAACATGCCTTTCGTTACCGAGCGTTGGTTAGGTGGTATGTTAACCAACTTCAACACCGTTCGTAAGAGCGTTAAGAAAATGCAGAGCATTGACAAAATGCTGACTGAAAGCACTGCAGACGTTCTGACTAAAAAAGAGAAACTTACCCTCGGTCGCGACCGTGATAAAATGGATAAAGTACTGGGTGGTATCAGC
>Ga0209646_1000862_pt1 | contig 10121 bp, 7 predicted proteins | sample AraplaL_Col_mTSA_FD_184259 | JGI IMG/M metagenome (GOLD analysis project Ga0209646, IMG submission 184259) | Arabidopsis root microbial communities from the University of North Carolina, USA - plate scrape CL_Col_mTSA (SPAdes) (version 2) | ecosystem: Host-associated > Plants > Roots >...
CCTGCCCTATTACAACATGGGTGAATTTGTTGAAGAAACCGTTCAATCGATCCTGGCCAGTACCTATAAAAACATTAAGATCATTATTGTTGATGATGGCAGCACCGACCAGGCCAGTATTTCAAAACTGAATTACCTGCAGCAGCAATACCCTGCTATTGAAATAGTACATCAAAATAACGCCGGCCTGTCTGAGGCACGTAATACCGGTTTGCGCCTTGCCAAAACCCGGTACATAGCATTCCTCGATCCCGACGACACTATTCATCCGGACTACTATCAAAAAAGTACAGCTATTCTTGAAAGGTTCGATAATATCAGTTTTGTAAGTTGCTGGCTGCAATATTTCGAAGGAGCTGAAGGCTCCTGGCCGGCACAAAACCCAGAAGTGCCCTACCTGCTTTATCATAATACCGTTCACAGCGGTACTGTATTCAAAACAAAGGATATTCTGCAAACAGGTGGGTACGATAAGGAGCTTGTATATGGTATGGAAGACTATGAAATGGCCATCCATATGGTATCAAAAGGATTGCATGGGGTTTCCATTCCCGAAACGCTGTATAATTACCGCATCAGGCATCAATCGATGGCAAGAGGTTTCACCCGCGATAAAGAACTCTATCTATATACGCTTCTTTCCCAAAAACATAAGGCCCTTTTTGATAAATACGGCGCTGAAAGCATCAATATTTTGAATGCAAATGGTCCTGGCTATTTACACGGCAACCCCACTTTTGCCAGCAATTTTGCCATAAAGGCCAGTGCTTCGCCAGATGTTACCACCCAAATAGTGAAAAGGGTGCTTAATAAGTATCCGGCACTGCATAAACTGGCAGTTGCGGTAAAACGTATAATAAAACCTGATAATTAAAAAACGATTAAAATTAAGAGGAGGCCATATACTGCTCCTGCTCAATAAAATGTAAAGCGAAAAAAATTGGCAGGCGTTCAGAAAATATTGTAAAATAATTAATTAACTACTCCTTAGGGCCTGCAATATGTAAAAGAATACCGCATATTTTATTACATTGCGCCAATTAAATTTAAAAAATTGAAATTCTGGTTACTGACTACGGAATATCCGCCCTTTCATGGTGGTGGCATTAGTACTTATTGCTACCATACAGCCAGCATGCTTGCTAATTTGAATGTAGATGTAACAATATTCATTCCCGACGACTCCGTTTCAGATTATAAAATAGAGAACAGCCCCGAAGGGGCCCGTATAGTAAGGTTTCATACCAACCGAAGCAAATTGCACGACAGCTTCGGCTATTTTGCCCGGCTTAGCTATGAATTTGCCCTGATTGTACAACATCTTATCAGCATTGAAGGAAAACCAGATATCATTGAAGCACAGGACTTTCATGGCATTGCTCATTATTTGCTTCAGTTCAAGCATTTTTTATATGAACAGCTAAAGGACATTCCTATTGTAATTACGGTGCACTCTCCTGCGTTCTTATACCTCGAATACAACCGCGCGCCCGTTTACCGCTTCCCTGAGTTTCATATATGTCAAACCGAGAAAGAAGTCCTCAGGATGGCTGACCTGCTCATTGGCCCTACAGGGTTTATACTTGAAGCAGTTGAACCTTATGTATCACTTGCCGATAACAAGAAAGTTATACTTCGCAATCCCTATTATACCAAGGCGACCCCGGTTCCCGGCGCCGTAACCCGCAACAAAATTGCTTTCTTCGGCAAGCTATCGATGCAGAAAGGCAGTTTTGAACTAATGAAATATTTTAAGAAGATGTGGGACGATGGATTTCCCCATCCTTTGAATGTATTCGGCGGAACTGATATTGTGTTTCACCCCGAACAACTGACCATGGGCCAGTTGATCGAAGACAAATACAAGAAATACATCGATGAAAAACTGTTGCTCTTCCACGGTAAAATAAAACCAACGGAGATCGCAAACGAGTTAAGCAGCGCCCACGTTATTGTTGTGCCTAGTATTATCGATAACCTGCCCTATGTGATAATAGAAACCATGGCATTAGGAAAAATAGTACTGACATCTGTACAGGGCGGCCAACGCGAAATGATAGACCATGGCATAAATGGATTTTTATTCGATCATACGATCGAGAACGACTTTGAAGAGAAACTGAAACTGGTGCTGTCGCTATCTGATGAAAAAATAATTGAAATGGGCAAAGCCGCTCAAAAGAAAGTGGCCGACATGTACAACCCTGAAATGATCGCAAGGCAAAAATTACAGTTGCTGAACGATACCATCAGGGAAACCAGGCAAACAAATAATTTTCCTTTTTTATACCAGAACGAATTTAAACCCGTTACTGTTTCCGGCGATCTGTTAAGTGTTATTATACCCTATTACAATATGGGTAAGTACATAAAGGACACAATACAATCGATAAAAACCGGTAACTACCAACCAATTGAGATCCTGCTCATCAACGATGGCAGCACAGAACCCGAAAGTCTTGCCGTATTAAAAGAAATGGAAAAGATAGAGGGGGTAAAAGTTTTTAATAATCCCAACTCTGGACTGGCAGAAACACGTAACTATGGTGCGCAAAGAGCAACCGGCGATCTGATTGCCTTTTTAAACGCTGGCGACATGGTGGCACCGGATTATTATGAGAAGGCGATCAGGGTCTTAAAACAGTACGACAATGTGTTCTTTGTAGGTGGATTTATTCAGTATTTCCAGGATAATACTGCAAAATATGTTACTTATACACCCCAACCTCCTTACCTGTTAGTGCATAACCCCACAAACAACTGTGGGCTGATCTATAAAAAGAAAGCCTTCCTGGAAGCGGGATTGAATGATAAAACGGTGGATTATGGCGTGGAAGATTATGAACACATAGTTCATTTATTATCAAAGGGATATAATGGCGTTATGTTACCAGAGTTCCTGTTTCAGTATCGGGTACGGCCCGACTTAATGTTCAGAGGCCTGAACCGGGAAAAGTGGTTATACTCATATAAATATATTGCAGAAAAACATAGCCATTATTACGCTAAATTTGCCAGTCAAATAACTAATTTATTAAATGCAAACGGCCCGGGCTTTCTTTATGATAACCCTACGCACAGCCTTACGGTTGTTACCAATCCCGAAACCAACGGCTGGATAGCCAGGCACGCAATAAAGGTTATTAAAAAGAATAAAACTTTAAAAAGAATAGCGTTAAGATTAAAAAAATATTTTAATTAATGATCATTGGTATTTTAACAGACTGGGTGAGGCGCTCGAATAAAGCAGAAAGATTGTGGTTGCTTGCAAAGATTGAGTTTAAATTAAGATACTATGAGAATAAGCTTGGCCTTTTATGGGCACTGATCAAGCCATTGATGGATATTGCCATTTACTACGTGGTATTTCAAACCATCATGAAGCAAAATGTACCCGCATTTGCTTCCTATCTTTTTATCGGGTTGATCTTATGGAACTTTTTTGTTGAATCCACTACCGGAACGGTACAAATTCTTCACACAAAGAAATATTTATACGAATACAGTAACATGAATAAGCTGGAAATATATGTTTCCACGCTGTTGAGTAACGCCATCGGGCTCTTTTTCAACTTCATCATGTTCCTGTTGTTCTTTAATTTTATTGAAAGAGGTACTACATACAGCACCTTACAAACGCTGTGGATACTTCCGTTGTTTATAAACCTTTACATACTCTCATTAGCCAGCTCATTGATCTTATCCAATATCTATGTAATTGCAAAAGATATCACTCAGATCTGGCAGGTATTCACCTCCTTTCTTTTCTTTTTGTCGCCCATATTTTATAAGCTCGACATCTTTAAGGAAAGGCTGCCCAATTTTGATTATCTTAATCCAATAGCCGGAATTATTATCAATGCCAGAAAAGCTACCATGGAAGGGGCAAGGCCCGACTTCAAGCTTTTTGTTTGGGATTTTGGATATGCTGTAATTCTGTTGTTTATTGGCATATATCTTTTAAACAAATTAGGATCAAAAGCCGCTGAAAAATTATAACCATGACAAAGGCCCTGGCAATTCAGGCAAAATCTATAAGTAAAACATTCCGTATTTCTGAAGATAGCCACAATACTGTTAAACACCGGTTATTCAACCTGTTCAATCCCCCACGCTCCAAAAGAGTAGAAGCGTTAAAGTCAATGGATTTTGATGTGTATAAAGGCGAATGTATTGGATTATTAGGCAGAAATGGTTGCGGCAAGTCAACCCTCATCAAATTACTCGCAGGCGTATACCAATCAGATACGGGTAACATCAATATATACGGCACCACCTTGTTAATGAATCTGGGTGTGGGTATGAGCCACGAGCTTACCGCCCGGGAGAACATCTATGTGTCCGCATCGGTACTGGGTTTGAAGATCAAGGAAATTGATGACATTTTTGATAAAATAGTTGATTTTGCAGAACTGCGTGAATTCATCGATTCCAAGATCAAGTTCTTCTCTTCAGGTATGGTTGCGCGGTTGGCCTTTTCCATTGCTGTAAATGCAGGGGCTGATATCATGTTCCTCGATGAGATCTTTGCGGTAGGTGATATGAAGTTTCAGGAGAAAGCCATAAAAGTATTTGAGTCGAGCTGGATCGAGGGTAAAACGGTTATCCTGGTTAGCCACAGCATGGATACTATAAAGAAATACTGTACCCGTACCGCATTTATGAAAAATGGCAGCCTTGTTTATTTTGGTGATACCGAGAAAGCCGTTCAGATGTACATCGACGACAACCACTAGGCACCTATAGCTACAGGTTTCCTGTAGCTTACTATGAACGAGATAAAGAAGGCAAATACCATATTGCCCATGCTGCGGTCAAAATAGGTTTCGGGAATGAATGACAGCATAAAAGCCGCAATTACAAATACGCCAAAAAAATCTTTATGGCGAATACACTGGCGCAAGGGTTCAAATAAAAATCCCCACAGAAATAACAGCAACCCTGTAAATCCAAAAGCCAGCAGTATGTCAAGGTAATTGTTATGCATGTTGCGGCGGGTGTCATAGGCAAAGTCAAATTGCCTGGCCTTGTACGATTCCATCAATAGGTTAACCTTATCACCTAACTGTACGCCGAAAACCGGATGTTGTTTTACCAGTGCCCATCCGCAATGCCAAACCGCCAGCCTGATGTTGGCGCCATTCCACTGGTCGGCTGTAACCGGCATATCAAAATGACTTTCCTCTCCCTTGTGTGCATACTCGTAATGGGTAAAACCCAGTTCCTGAAAACGGTTCCAGGTTTTTGGAAAAACAGTTATCAGCAACACCACTATTGTTACTATGCCAGCCCCTACCCAACCCAGCAGTTTCAGTTTTCTTTTGTGAACAATATACCAAACCGCCGCACAAACAGCACTGCTCAATAAGGTAATAAGCGCAATACGGCTGGCTAAAAAGAAAATGGCCATCAGTAAAATAAATAAACCGGCGTACACCAATCCCTTTTTTGCTACCAGCGGCGATTTTATATAAAGCAGGTAAACAAAACTAAAAATGGCCACATTGGCGAGCAACGCAATGTAGATCGATTGTTTGTCGATTGCGATGGTGAGATTATCGTTATACAGAAACGCGATGTCATCATTCACCACGCTTGCCACAATGCCCCAGATAAAACAGAAGAGAATCGTGATGGTAGTAATAACCGCATAGGCAAACAGGATCCTTTCTTTAAGCGGCTGTTTTATATAAACAAAGCCCATGGAAACAGGGAACACGAACAAAGGCATGCGCATCACCGTCCACGAAAAACCCTCGGCCACGTTCTTTGAACAAAGCGAGCTTACAATATGCAGCAAATAAAAAACTGCCATCGCCACCACCTCTTTACGTTGGCGCAACAGTTGCCATTTTTCGCGAAAAGAACCATAAATAAAAAAGCAGTATAACGACAGTAGAACTACCGCCACAACGTTTACTGAGGGAATATGTGACGGATAAAAGGTGACAAAGAAAATGACCACCAGCACATATAACAATTTATCCTTTAGAGTCAATAAACCCGCCTGTTCATCCATCAAAAACAAGGATCGCATATAAGGTATCTTCTTTGCGGGCAAAAATACGGCTACCCGGTTTACTTAAAGAATAATAGTGTACAGTTTAACGAATTCATTGTGCCTATGTTGCGCGGGCTGGCCTGCAAAATAAAAATAATACCAGGCAACTTTCCTGCATTTTACTACGAATAATAGAGAAAGGGTCTCATGAAAATTGCAGTCATCACCAGGTCAACATTATATACGGTTAAAGGCGGAGACACCTTTCAGATCATCAATACGGCCATACAATTAAAAAGGCTGGGTATTGATGTGGACATTAAATTAACCAATCAACCGGTTCAATACCAGCAATACGACCTGCTGCACTTTTTTAATATTGTTCGGCCGGCCGATATTGTACATCATATTAACCAGTCGAACAAGCCATTTGTGATTTCACCCAACCTGGTGAATTACCATGAGTACGATCAATTATACCGGAAAGGCCTGTCAGGCTGTCTGTTTCGCTTTTTGCCCAAAAACAGCATAGAATACATAAAAACGATAGCCCGGTGGGCGCAGGGTAATGATGTTTTGGCCACCACCTCGTATTTATGGAAAGGGCATAAACAAAGCATAAAAAGAATATTGCAGCAGGCCGCCCGCATTTTACCCAACTCAAAAATGGAGTACGATCAGCTGGCCGAATTTGGCGCCCCCTTGCCCAATTATACACTTATTCCCAACGGCATTGACCCGGCCCTGTTTACCTGGAACAGGAGCTTGCCCAAGGACCCCTGCCTGGTTTTGTGCGTGGCAAGAATTGAAGGCCTCAAGAACCAGCTGAACCTGATAAAAGCGTTGAACAATACACGGTTTCGCCTGGTGATCATTGGCAATGCTGCCCCTAACCAGCTCAATTATTACGCAGCCTGCCGCAAACAGGCGGCTGACAATGTATCCTTCATAAACCAGTTGCCGCAGGAGGCATTAACAAACTGGTATCAGCAGGCAGCCATACACATACTGCCCAGCTGGTTCGAAACCTGCGGACTTTCTACCCTGGAAGCAGCAGCCATGGGGTGCCGGGTAGTCATCACCGACAAAGGCTATACCCGCGAATATTTCGGCAATGAGGCCGCTTATTGCGACCCAGCTTCACCGCAAAGCATACTGGCTGCAGTAGAAAAAGCAGCCAATACACCTGATACTGATTCACTGAGAAAAAAAATATCTGAACAATACACCTGGCAGCAGGCAGCCAGTAAAACAGCTGCCGCTTACAAACAAGTATTACAACAATGACATTACGGATAGGCATATTAGGGACCAGAGGCATTCCAAACAATTACGGCGGGTTTGAACAATTCGCAGAATATCTGTCAACCGGATTGGTAGAAAAAGGACATGAGGTATTTGTTTACAACTCCCACAATCACCCCTATACAGAAAGCTCCTGGAAAAACGTACAGCTTATACATTGCTACGATCCCGAATACCAGCTGGGCAGTTTCGGGCAATTCATTTACGACTTCAACTGCATTATAGATGCGCGGCGCAGGAACTTCGATGTGATCCTGATGCTGGGTTTTACCAGCAGCTCGGCCTGGGGTTGGTTCTACCCCCAACAAAGCACGCTCATTTTTAATATGGACGGGCTTGAATGGAAGCGCACCAAATACTCAAAACCGGTGCAGCGATTTTTACGACTGGCCGAAAAACTGGCCGTCCGGTTCAGCCATTACCATATTGCCGATTCAGTAGTTATTCAATCGTACCTGAAAAATAAATACGCCATCTCAAGTGAGCACATACCCTATGGTGCCGAAATACATTATCATGAAGAAGAAAACCTGTTGCAGGAGTTCGGGGTTAAAAAGCATGAATACTTTTTATTGATGGCGCGTATGGCGGCAGAGAACAATATCGAAATGATCCTCGATGGTTTTCATGCCAGCAACAGCAACTATAAATTCCTGGTGATCGGTTCGGTTAACAACAAACTGGGGCGGCACCTGGTGCAAAAATTCAAACACGATAACCGGATCGTATTCACCGGCGGTATTTACAACGATCCGCAAAAAATACATTCGCTCAAGTTCTTTTCTACCCTGTATTTTCACGGCCATAGCGTGGGTGGCACCAACCCTTCCCTGCTTGAAGCCATGGCCAGCCGTTCATTAATAGCAGCACATGACAATCCGTTTAACCGTGCAGTACTGAAACAGGATGCCTATTACTTCTCTTCCCATCACGAAGTAAAAGAAGTGATTGAAAACACCTATCGCAACGGCCGCGAAGCCGCCATGATCAATAACAACCTTAAAAAAATACAGGAACAGTTTAACTGGAACAACGTTATCAGCAAATACGAAACGTTTTTACAACGATGCGTACGCGAGAAAGTGAGTAAAGAGCTAAAAAGAGATGCACCTATTAAGGTAGAGGGCTCTCAATACTAAGTTACAGGTTCTTAAGTTATTGAGTTTTTTAGCACGGCTTATAGCCTGCGGCTTGCAGCTGTCTTCTCAACATCATACTCTTTAAAAACGCTCGTAAACGCCATTATCCAAATCACATACTCCGCTACATTGGTAATAAAGCTGCCCGTGAACTGGTAAATAAACACAAACACAAATAACAGCAGCCGGAAGTAGTTACGCCATACTTTCGTATACACAAACAACAAACACTCCGCAAGAATGCGAACGGAAAAACCAACCCAGCCAAAGATGGCCAGGGTTTCGGCAGCGGCATTGGGAATAGCTACCCGCGTTGTATCACGCCCATACCCATAAAAATCGCGTATCAAGTCAAAGCCCAGTATTTTAATTTGTCCCGGGCCTATCCCCCACCAATAGCTTTTCTTGGCCAACAACTGATCGGCCAGCCAAAAAGCTTCAAAGGTTCTACCTTTACCCGAAGGGTCTTTACCGGTAATAACATTATCGAGGCGCACAAAAAGAATATTATTGGGGAAGAACAAAAAACCAACCACCAGGGCGCCCACCACCACCATGCCTGTAAGCCCCAGCAGGTTAATGAACCGTTTGTTGTACAGAAAGGTTTTATAATGAAGCGCCACCGTTACTACAATGGCCATTACAATAGCGCTGATAACCCCCAATGAAAAAGACAAAACCAGCGGCAACAATAACATTACCAGCAACAGCCAGCCATTAATGGTATTCCTGAAAAAAAGCAACTGCAACAGGAAAAAAAAGAACAGTGGTGTAAACAACAGCGCATAATAGGAAGGCTCATAAGTAAGCAGGCTCAATCGCCTCACATCCTCCACCCCCGTTGTAAGGAATTGTTTTCTCCAAAACACGGGATAAAGCGGCGTAAAGAAAAGAGGGATAGCCACCAGGCAGCAAATAAAATTAATGACCAGCAGCTGGCGAAAGATGGCACCCGGTTGCTCACATCTAATAAGGAAGGTATAAACGGCCTGGCAGAAAATATATACCAGGGTCATGTTCAGCACCGATATAAAATAACTGTTCACATCAACCCCAATAACCAGGTGTATCAGTACTACCGGCAACATTGTTAACAGGAAAGGCCACAGCACCTCCTGCTTGCGGGTAAGTATCATCCAGAGATACAAAAGCGGACTTAACAACGCGGTATAGGTTAACCCAAAGGGCAGCCCGAACGAATTGATAAAAAAGTAAATAAAAACAACCGGAAAGAATTTATTGATCCGCATTCGTTGTTGTGGTTTAATGGGCCGGAGTGCTGAGGTAGCCGGCCAGTTTATTTCTGTACATTGCCCGGTTAAAGCCGGCCGTTATAAACAGCTCAGTCAGTAATACACTGATGGTGGTACCCAGCGAACCCCATACCTGCACCAGCAGCAGGTTACAGATAACATTCAACACCGCTCCCCAGCCTAACACGCGCAGGTAACTTTTTTTATAATTAGCGGCCATTAATAACTGGCTGGCCGGAACATGCAAACAAACAATAATGGGCCCCAGGCAAAACAACCGCAATAACAACACCGCATTCCCGCTATTAGCCCCTAAAAAAAAGGAAACAATAAAAGACGAGAAGCTATACAACAACACGCACCCCAACAGCACCAGTAATAAAAAAGGTACATACACCGATCTGAAAAAAGGCCGGGTGGCCT